>JAEEGF011217738.1_pt1 | contig 14533 bp, 11 predicted proteins | sample 9134171 | NCBI WGS metagenome assembly JAEEGF01 (sample SAMN16246542, study PRJNA631951) | gut metagenome | biome: gut microbiome; feature: rumen; material: AP-attached | host: Bos | place: Iran: Karaj | collected 2018-10
ACCGAGAATGTGAGGATGTCCTTATATCTTACCTGCTGGATCTGCAGATAGCTTATGACCTGTTTCTCCTCATCTCCGAGCGAGATGATGTCCTCTCCGTTGCTCAGAGATGACCTGAAGAACGAAGACAGGTTCGCTACCATCTCCACGGCATCGTCAGACTTGCCTGCTTCGATGAGCCAGATGATGGTGTCTAACGTGTTATAGAGGAAGTGCGGGTTGATCTGCGCCTGGAGGAGCGCGAGCTCGGCCTTACGCAGGCTCTCCTGCTTGTCTTTGGACTCTTTCATCAGGTTATCCATCCTTGCGACCATGTTCTCCATACCGACGCTGAGGTCCTTGATCTCATAGATGTCGGACTGGACCGGCTCCTTGACGGTAAGGTCGCCGCCTCCGATATCCTTGATGCGCTTCCCGAGCTTCTCGACCGGAACGGATACCGACTTGGTTATCCTCGAGGTGTAACCTGCAAGGAAAGCTACCGCACAGGCGACGAGCAGGAGGATCACCGCGATCTCGATGATGAGCTGTATCTGGATCTCATTCTGCATCTCGTTGAGCTGGACAGCTTCGAAATACAGATAGTCATACATATATTCCTGGATAAGAGACGTAAGAACGTAGATGTTGTTCTCGAGCTGGATCTGACGGTCGTCATAGCTCTCGGTCTCTGCGATGCTCTGCATCTGCGTCTCGAGAGTCTTGCAGAGGTCCAGAACACTGGTGATGGCCGTAAGGCTGTCCTTATCGGTCGTACTCTCTATAAGTGAGCTTGCAAGCTTCTCCGCCTCAAGAACCTCTGCGACGGGAAGGCCTTCTGAATAGCGGCTTCCTACAACGTAGTAATACATCTTGAGGTCGATCTCTTCCTTGAAGTTCTGATTGAACTCGGAGACCGTCGTTATGTTGTGAAGGAATTTACGGTATCTTACCTGATATACGGCGATGGTGGATACCGTCAGTATGATGACAACGATCGTGAGGGAGACGAAGGCGTTGAAGAGCCTTCTCATTCTCCTTGATATTGAAGTATCACCATGAGGCATCAGCGCTTGCCTCCGCTTCTGTAGTCACGCGGAGTACAACCCTGCGTCTTCTTGAACAGGAAGCTGAAATAATGCGGATCCTTATATCCTACTTCGCTTGCTATCTCACCTGACTTCTTGTCGGTGGTCTTCAGCAGTTCCTTAGCCTTCGTCATGCGCTTTGTAGTAATGTACTCGGTTATGGTGCATTTCATCTCCTGGGAGAATTCGGCTGACAGGTAGTTCGCGCTGATGTTGACCTCCTTGGCAATGCCTGACAGGGAGATGTTCTCATCAGTGTAGTTATTGTCTATGTATTTGACTGCTCTGGTCAGGATATCCTTATACTGTCCGGCAGAATGCTGAGTCCTCAGCTTGATCGCTGCAAGAAGGAATTCGGTAATGTATCTTCTTACATCCTGAAGACCCACGGGCCTGTCGACCAGACCGATGCAGGTGACTTCTCTTAGAAGTTCTTCTTCACTTATACCGAGCGAAGCTGCATAGGATGTCGCCGTGAAGCGCGCCTGGAGCATAAGGTAGTGGCAGAACGGCTGTGATGATGCCGCATCCTGAAGATCGAGCAGGAACTCGCCGACGAAGTTGGGAATCTCGGATGCTTCCGCCGTGCTCATAACGTCCGTGAGGATGGCGGGATTGAATTTCGAGACGTCCATGCCGCTCAGGCTGCCCGTGCCCTTATGTGCGTCCGGTACCGATACCGTAGCGGATGTAAGGATATGGCAGTCAGGCTGGATATAGCGGTAAGCCCAGAGCCTGGATACTTCGTTGAAGCAGTCCGGGAGCTGGCTTAATCTGCTGACCGGACCCGCAGCCGCAACATACCATGCCTTCTCGCCTTCATACTTGCTGTAGCTGCTCTGTACGGAAGCGATGCAGCCGCTGATATAACCTTCGACGGAATCCTGGCCGCCCTTGATGAGCACCATGTAAGTGGTAAGGTTCCATCTGAAGAGCAGATACTCGGGATGCTTCATGAAATGGAAGAGCAGGTTCTCTCTTACCTTGTCTTCAGTCTCGGAATAGTTCTCGCCGAGGATGGAGAAGAAAGCAAGTGAATAGCACTGCGCCTTGATATCGAGATCGAGCTTGGCTGCTTCCTCGTATATCTGCTGGACTGGAAGCCTTCCTGATACAACGCGCTCCATGAACTTTCGTCTGGCATACTGGTCGTATTCCTGCGAATCGTGCTTGAACTGCACCTGATACTCGCGCTGCTCTCTCTCCTGCTCTATCTTGTCCCTGACTTCTCTTAAGACCTTCATGAGGGATGCCTTGGTGACGGGCTTGAGAAGGTACTGCTCGACGCCTAATTCTATGGCCTGTCTGGCATATTCGAAATCATCGTAACCCGAGAGGATTATTATCTTCGTCTCCGGGAACTCTTCGAGCACGAGCTTGGACAGCGACAATCCGTCCATAAAAGGCATCCTGATATCGGTAATGAGCACATCGGGGTGGGCATCAGTAATGAGCGGCAGTGCCATCTCACCGTCAGCAGCCTCGCCTGCGAAAGTATAACCTATGCTCTCCCACGGAACCGTATCCCTGAGAGTCTCCCTTATGGTGCTTTCGTCTTCTACCAGGAATACTTTGAGCATAGATCAGATACCGCAGAATTCGAGACCGAGGATAGCGTATTTGACGAACTTGCCGGACCTGCTGATGAATTCATCAGGCCAGTGTCCTGCCATCTTCTCCTCATCTGTAAGAAGCTCCGTATTGAACAGCAGTGCGTTGGAATACTGAGTAACATCGCTTCCGATGGCACGTCCGCACCAGCTGATATTGTTCTCGTTAAGGAAGTTAAGCCATTCGTTGGCTTCATCGATATAAAGGACACTCGTACCGGTAACATCGGTCGTATTCCACTCGGTCACGAAGACGCAGACCTCATTGTCTATCGCTTCCTGCAGATATCCGAGCTGCTTCTCGCCGTCGGTGCCTGCGCTGAAGTGGAATGAATATGCAATGTTATCTTCATCAATTGGGTCATCTGAAGCCGTATCGACATCACGGCACAGAGAAGGAGTTCCGACGATGATTATGTTATCGGAATCGTTCTCTCTAATGACATCAATGAGGTCTTCTGCATAAGGCTTTACGCAGTCATCCCAGTCTACGGTCTCATCTTCATCGTCGTAATATGTTCCTCCCGGTTCATTGCAGATCTCATAAAGAACATTGGGCTGCTCTCCGTAAAGAGCCGAGTAACGCGAGAAGAAGTCTACGGCCGCATCCTTGTATTCATTCGGATCGCCGTCAGTAGTGATATGCCAGTCGATTATCACATAGATGCCTTGAGCGATGCACAGGTCAGTGATCTGGCAGGCAAGATTGAAGTAAGTGTCAGGATCGTTGATGTAATCATTGCCGTCTTCAGATTCTGTCTGAACGGCGATACGGAGCACCTGTACTCCCCAGTCTTCCGCAAGGGTCTTGACTGTCTCTTCGCTGAAGAATCCTTCTACGCACTGGTTAAGACCGTATGTGCTGATGCCCTTGAGCTGAACGATATCGCCGTTCTCTGTCACCATGTTCGCGCCGTCGATAGACAGCTGGCCGTACTTGGTAACAGGCATCTCCGTCACCATCGCGGTGCTGTAAGGTCCGTGCGGAGGCTCGGTCTCTTCTATTGTCGTCTCCGAAGGTTCCGGAGGCGGTAGCGTTGTCTCGGTCGGATTCGTCGGGATCTCGGAAGGAAGAGTCTCTGCAGGAAGTCTCTTCGAACATCCTGCAAAAACGGCGGACATGACTAATACCGCGCACAATATTATTGATACCGCTTTATTGTTCATGCCACGCTCCCGGGATATTATTCTTCGATCGTTACGATCTCGCCGGCCTTCTTGTAGATAGACTTGGGCGCTACGGTTCCTCTTACCATCGACAGAGGATAGATCCTCGAGCCGCGGCCGATAACCGTACCGGGGTTAAGGACGCTGCCGCAGCCTACTTCTACATTGTCGCCTAATATGGCAGCAAACTTCTTAAGGCCTGTCGCGATATCTCCGCCCTCATACTTAACATGTACGAGAGTCTTGTCCGACTTGACATTGGATGTGATGGATCCTGCACCCATGTGTGACTTGTAGCCTAATACGGAGTCACCGACATAGTTATAGTGAGGAACCTGAACGTTATCGAAGAGGATGACGTTCTTAAGCTCGGTGGAGTTGCCTACTACGCAGTGGGTTCCCACGATCGCACTTCCTCTGATGAATGCGCACTGTCTTACCTCTGTCTCGGGTCCTATGATGCAGGGGCCCTTGATATAAGCCGTATCGAATACCGTTGCGCTCTTAGCTATCCAGATATCCTCGCCCTTCTTCTCATATACTTCAGGATCGAGTGTGGGGCCGATCTTCTTTATGAACTCGGATATCTCCGGGAGAACTTCCCAGGGATACTGCTTTCCTTCAAAAAGCGGTGCCGCAATTGTGTGCGACAGGTCAAGGTATTCACTGATCTCAAACATCTGTATTCCTCCGTAAATGGATTATTTAAGTCGCAGGATAGATGGTGACCGGTTCATTCTCAGGGAACTGTCTCTGAACACGGAAATACACATTATTCTCTGCGCTGGATACTACTATGGGGCAGTTGACGACTCCGGTATCCGTACCTACTCCGGAATAATCCACTGCTACTACGATATCGCTCGCGTCTATGTTGTCGATGGTATCCTTACGTCCGACGATCTCAAGCTCGACAGTATCGATAGGATAAGATACGAGGACATTGGACGGAACATTGATATCCTGATTGATGGGCACCGTAATGCTCTTCGTAACGACAGGGTTGTTGTTGATCTGGATATAGAGCCAGAGCGTAAGTGACAGGAAGATCGACAGAAGGAAGAACAGCACTCTGGTACCCGTTGATACTCGCTGTGCATTGGATGTCTGATCGGCAGCCTGTGTTCTTATCTTGACCTGCTCGGCTGAATTCTTTACGTCTGAATCAGCAGAAGCTGCAGATACATTGCCTCCGGCAGCAACCTGTACCTTCTTGCGCTTCATCTTGCCAAGGATCTTGCTTATGCCCTTCTGATCCTGGGCACGCTCGTCGAGACCGAGAAGATATGCGAGGTTTGCTTCGAGCTCTCTGGTATCCTTCATCTCGAAGAGTCTTCCGTTAACAGCTATGGAAGTGGTTCCTCTCTCCTCTGATACGACGATGACGACCGTATCGCCCATCTCACTGGCGCCAACTGCCGCTCTGTGTCTCGTACCGTATCTGTCGAGAGAATGCATCGTTACGGACAGAGGCACATGGCATCTTGCCGCCACGATCCTTCCGTCCCTGATGAGAAGTCCGCCGTCGTGCATAGGCGAACCCTTATAGAAGATGCTCGTAAGCATCGTTGACGTTACCGCAGAATCAAGAGATACGACATTCTCCTGGGTAAGGAGCTCATTCAGCTTGGTGTTCCTCTCGATGAGAATGAGCGCGCCGGTGTATGTCTTTGCCATCTCGCCGCACGCAGTGCAGATCTCGTTGATGAAAGAAGTGAGCCTTGTCCTGTCATCCTCTTCTCCGTGTCTTAACACATCGATGAACCTGAGAGATGAGGATCTGAGACCTACTGTCTCGAGAGCTCTTCGAAGCTCAGGCTGGAACAACACGATGAACAGTATCGCGAAGACGTACAGGAACGTATTGAAGATGAACCCGACCATGTCGAGTCCTATGATGCCGCAGAAAGCAACGAACAGCAGGATAAGGACGATACCCTTGATGAGCTGCCACGCCCTGGTCTGCCTTATGAACAGGAGTATCCAGTAGAAAAGGAACGTAACCAGAACGATATCGAGAACATAGCGGATAAAGTCCCACGGACTTCCGAAGAAGAGGACACCGCTGTCGAGGCTCGCGATAAGCTCGTTGATGAATTCTATTATCTGGGTGATAAACGATTCATTGCTCACCTTGAAGACCTCCGCACAAAATATCCTAATAATTATAGCATATTAAAGAAAATGCAATTAGGAAGTTTTGCGTGAAGACGGTGGCATTATGCCCAGGGATCAGCCTCCACGGGAACTCTGATGTCTGACAGGCACTGTATCTCATTCAGGAACCACTGTCCGGTCGAAGGCTTCTTACGGAGCTTGATCTGTCTGAGAGAGTCAGCACCGGAGCTCTGAACATGCATTACTGCCCAGTTCTCATTGGTAAATGAATACGGGTTGGAAGCAACATTTACCGCATAAGGCGTATCGGGAGTATATCCGTTCTCGGGCGTCGCACCTTCAAAGAACGAAGATACCTTATACTGCTTGCCTGCCAGGCGGTCCTTGAGGAACTGCTTCTCGAACACGGACATCTCCTCGGGTCCCTTAAGAACGTTCAGCATAGCGATGGTCGCATCCGTATCCTTTTCATAATTGCAGAGGACTGCCAGAACGAGAGCTGCCGTCTTATACGGTGAATCAAGAGCTGCTTCAGGCAAAGCGTTAAGTTCTGCCTCGTTAGTCGGTAGTGATGTGAATACGAATCTCTCAAATGTGTTGTCTGCCATACCTGTTATCTCCTTTGTTTTTATGTCTCGATGACTTTGACTTCAACTCGCCTGATCTTCTTGTCCCTGAACGCCTGGAAAGACTTGGATTCCAGTACTGCCTTCTGAAGCGCATCTATACCGTCGGCATCGTTCATGACATCATACGGGATGGTCTTGCCTTCTGTATCGAATTCCACATTGAGCTGAAGCTGATAGAACTCATCGTCTTCCGTAGGTGTCCAGCGCATGAGGTTGAATATGACTTCGGGACCGAACCCGGTCTTGATGTATACCGGTGAAGTCCCAGCGGTATAGCTTATCTCCTCTTCGGGATTCGACTCGGCAGTTCTTATGACATCGAAGAATGCATTAACCAGCTCTTCAAGATCCTTGCAGTCCTTTACTGCCTTCTTCAGCTGCTTACACAGATCCTTCTGATCATCGATCACGCGCTCGAAGTCTTCCGGGACTTCATCTTCATCAGGAACGATCTGCTTGACCAGGCTGTAACCGTATGGCGTCTCTTCATAGATCTTCCTGGTCTCCGATCTGAGCGAAGCAATATCTCCGAGATAATCGAACTTAAAGTGATTCACTACGGCACGCTCCTTAACCGCGATGAACATCTCCATGATCTCGGAGACCTTATCACCGTCAAGGATATAGTACGCAAAGAGCATCGGCTTAACGTTCCTGCCCATGACCAAGTATCTTGTGCCGACAAAATAACCGTCGTAATAGTCAAAGATCTCATAGTTATCGAGCATTCCGCCGATGCGGTTCCATATACCGCCCAGACGGCCGTCTTTCCTGACAAAGAAAGTTATCTTCGAATTCGATCTGAAATCCGGTGAAGAGCTTACGGAGTTCCAGTATCTTCCGAGGTATTCACCGTATTTGTCGTCCTTGATAAGCTTGTCTATCAACGGGTTTGAACCCGAGCCGAGAACATATTCATCGCAGTTCATCAGATCGTTGTCACGGAGACTGTGCGAAGCCATATAGTCTTCCATGTTCTTAATGATCTCATCGATGTTATTAAGATCCATTCCTCTCTCCTTCTATATCAAATGTCCGTTCGAGAACACTTTGGTGATCCTCATATCATCATCCATTATGATAACATTAGCACGCTCTCCCGGCACAAGTTCAGGAACTTCAAGGCCAAGCCTTCTGTATGGCGCACTTATCAGCGCATCAGCTATCTTCTCTCTTGTTATCCCGAAGCCATACAGTCTCTGCATCGCCTCAGATACGAGCGTTACGGATCCTGCCAGTCTTCCGTCAGACCCGCCGTATGTCCTTCCGTCCCTGACTTCGACTTCCGCGCCGCCGAGATCGTACTTGCTGTCGGGCATTCCCGAAGCGGACATACTGTCTGACACCACGACTATGCGCCCTTCAAACAACTCGAAAACCATCCGCAGCACGGGCGGTTCTATATGGAACCCATCGCAGATGACCTCAACATAGACACCCTTGCTGTCATAAGCAGCACCGGGTATTCCGGGAGCTCGCTTGAGGCAGGGTTCCATCGCATTGAGCATGTGCGTTACGGATGTTCCGCCCTTCTTGAAGAACTCCATGGCCGTATCGTAATCAGCCGCAGAATGAGCAGCCGAGAGAACATATCTTCCGGCAAGCTTGCTGCAGAATTCTTCGCTTCCTTCAAGTTCCGGTGCGATGTCTATTATCTTTATGAGGCCGGGGTAATCCTTCTCGAGGCTTTCGATGAGAGATACGGAAGGCAGCATCAGTGCCCCTTTGTTCTGTACACCTGCTCTCGCAGATGACAGGAACGGTCCTTCGAGGTGAACGCCCAATATCTCCGCGTGAGGTCCGGTCATGCCGTCAAGGATATCTGCCGCATCTGACACTGCCTGCAAAGCCTTACGGATGCCGTCTTCTGACATTGTCATGGTCGTAGGAAGGAAAGCGCTTACGCCGCTTGCGGCAAGTTGTTGAGACATCTTAACTATGTCTTCGGAAGATGCGTCGGAAATGTCGGTTCCGTAGCAGCCGTGGATGTGGCTGTCAAACAGTCCCGGGGTAATGAATCTGCCGGTGCAGTCTATCGTCTCTACGGTAATGCCTGAAGTGTCCGAAGGCTCCGGAAGTATAAGGTTAATTTCGGGATCGAACCAGATATCGCGCTTCTCAAAACAGACTGCCCCGTCACGGATCGCAGCAACAGATCCGCCGGCAAGTCTTATCATGGATCAGCCCTCTGCAACCTGAGCCGAAGGAAGCGTTGTTTCCTGGGACGCTGCCGGAGTGATGACCGTGCTCTCTGTGGGGTTAGCCAGATACTCCTTGTAAGCCTTGGGTGTCATGCCCGAATCAGAACCCTTGTTAAGAGTCTCGAGCATAACGAAAGCAATGGCATTGATCCTTATCTGAAGGACATCGCCTGACTTATCGGGAATGCCGTCTTCGTCAGTATCCGTATCATCTTTCCTGATAACTGAATCCAGAAGCTCGGTCGAATCAGCGGGAGTACCCTTGATCTGGCCTCCGAACGCCTGAAGATTAAGGTTCTTCGTGTCCTTCATGTCTTCGAGCGAGATGAAGTTGTAATCGTAGCTGTCGAAGAAGACGATCGGAATGCCGGCCTCATCGAAGACCACATAATCCGACTTGTTGGCAGACACTTCGTTATATATGTCGATGACGCCGTCTCCGTCCAGATCCGTCTTGATACCGGACTCGTTATAGTAGATATCGAACTTGTAGTTTGTGTAGAGAGTATTGGCATAGCACACATCGTAAGTCTGATAGAGCTTACGGCGCATGGCGTATTTCTTGCCGGAGATCAGCGAATTATAGCCTGCCGAAGCATATACCTTGTCACCCGCGTAGATGCTCTCGATGCAGTACATGACCTCGATCTTGGACCTCTCTTCTTCCGTAAGGGATTCATAGAAAGCATAAGCTCCGGCATAATTGTCCGAACTCGCACCGAAAGCGACAAAATAAACATCATATCCCATCTCGGAATAATCCTTCGCCTGAGCAAGACAGGTCATAAGGCAGCCGATGCCGGATGCATTGTCGGAGATGCCGTCATAGGAATAAGAAGGACCTTCTGTCTCAGCCGGTTCTTCACCTTCGCCTTCTTCGCCCTCTGCTTCAACTGTCTCGGGAACATAGACCATGGCATCGTCGTAATGCGCGCCGATAACTGCGATCCTCTTCTCGAGGTTGTAGTTGCCGCTTGCATCTTCAACATAGAAACCGGTACCTTCGATCTTGACGACATAGTTATGCGAAGTCTGTCCGGAAGAACCGGTAAATGTCTGGATCTCGGGCTCATAGCCAAGTTCCTTCATCTTGTCGCAGATATATCCGCCGGCAGAAGCCTCGTCAGCGGAATATGCGCTGCGGTTCGGATACAGTGCGGCAAGTTCTCTGGCTATGTCTGCACCGTAGGAACCGTAATCGGCGGGGATCGTCTTCTTCGTCTCGCCCTTATCACACGATGCAAGTGCAAGACAGAATGAAGCCGCCAGAACTCCGGCTGTAGCTTTCTTAACGATATTTGCAAAACTGATCTTCATATAGATGTATCACTCAACCCTTTGGAACTATGACATCAAGCCTTGATGCAAAGAGTTCCATCGCTTCGTTCGCGGTAAGATTCCTTATCACCCACTTGCCGCGCTCGGCCGCGTCATAGTCTACCACATTGACCGTATTGCTCCCAGCCTGCCTCAGATTCTCCTTGAGAGACTTTAAGATCATGTCTCTTCCGACACCCTGAAGAATTACCGGAAGACCGAGCTTGGAATAGACTGCTGCAAGAGGGCTCCTGAGAACGTCGGGAATGCATGAGTAGAGGCTCAGTGCGAGTGCCTCGCCCTCGGAATAGTTCATGAACCTGAAGTATCCTTCTATCGCTGCAGCTATCTCATTGCCGAGAGTAAGGAGCCTGGGATTCTTGATCTCTACTGCGGTCCTCGCCGCATAGATGCGGTTAAGGAACTCCCTGAGGTCCGACTTATCCGTAAGGCCTGTGACCAGTGTCGGATCTGCAAGAAGCGCAAGCCTTATTATCGGTGCATAACCGTTGGACTTATACTTGCCGGGAACGGTAGAAAGGAACTTCGGATCGGCAAATACTGCAGTCGGTTCTGCCTTGACAAATGCGGCATCCTTGTACTTCCCGGAATTGAGATATGCCCTCTCGGCTACTGTGCTCTCAGCCATGGATCCGAGCGTCGTCGGAACCAGTATCAGATTGCATCTTCCCGAATATACAGCTGCAGCAAAAGACGCACAGTCTATGACGCCGCCTCCGCCAAGAGCTATTATCCAGTCCTGAGCACCCAGTTCCTGATCTCTTAAGTCAGCTACGATCTCAGAGACTGTCTTAAGGCTCTTGGACGCCTCCTGCGCATCGCAGGCAATGAGTCTGGGATGGATATTCCTCAGTATGAACTGATTCTCAAATTCGTTATAGTAATAGCCGCTTACCTGCCTGTCTGAGATGATGGCTACCTTGAAGGGCGCGGGATCTGTCAGACCGAGGTTATTCTTCTCCAATAGATATCCGGCTACGAATTCCGTGGCAATGCCGTTGCCGCAGAAACAGTCGTAATTCCTGTTGGCTTCAAGCCTGTCCAAAGGATTACCTCCTAATAAAAGTTAATTTGTATCTTACCACAAAAGTGATAGAATTAATCGATATGTCAATCCCGCACAAGGAGTAAGCTATGAAAATTAGGACAAGATTCGCCCCGAGCCCCACAGGCTTCATGCATGTAGGCAACCTGCGTACGGCTCTCTATGAGTATCTGACGGCAAAGCATGAGAACGGTACTTTCGTATTAAGGATCGAGGATACCGATCAGGAACGTTATGTCGAGGGCGCGACTCAGGTAATATACGATACGATGAAGCTCGCAGGATTAAGCCATGACGAAGGCCCGGATATAGGCGGCGAATACGGTCCCTATGTTCAGAGCGAGAGGCTCGGCCTCTATAAACCTTATGCCGAGCAGCTCGTAAAAGAAGGCAAGGCTTACCGCTGCTTCTGCACCAAGGAGCGCCTCGACGAGCTCAGAGCAAGCGCTCCCGAAGGAGAGGTCATCGGCTATGACCGCCACTGCAGAGATCTGTCTGAAGAAGAGATCGAGGCCAAGCTTGCAGCAGGCACGCCTTACGTAATCAGACAGAAGATGCCTTTGGACGGCGTTACGACTTATAACGATCTCGTATATGGTGAGATCTCATTCCCGAACGAGGACCTGGACGATCAGATACTCCTCAAGACTGACGGATATCCCACCTATAATTTTGCAAACGTCATCGACGACCACACCATGGGAATTACCCATGTCGTCAGAGGCAGCGAATACCTGTCCTCCACGCCAAAATACAACCTCCTCTACGAGGCATTCGGCTGGGAGATCCCCACATACATCCATCTGCCGCTCATCATGGGCAAGACCGTTGACGAGAACGGCAAGGAAGTCGTATCCAAGCTGTCCAAGAGACACGGTTCTACGGGATTCATGGACCTCGTTAACGAAGGATATCTGCCCGAGGCGATCATCAACTATATCGCTCTTCTCGGATGGGCTCCGGAAGGCACACAGGAGATCTTTACGCTTGATGAACTTATCGAGCAGTTCGATATCAACCGCATCTCTAAGTCGCCTGCAGTATTTGACTATGACAAGCTTGCCTGGGTCAATGCCGAGCATATCAAGAACATGACTTCAGAAGAATTCTTATCCCATGCTCTTCCCTTCTATGAGAAGGCCGGAATAAGACCTGACTGCTATGACCTCTGTGAAGAGATCTTAAAGCCCAGGATCACGAGGTTCAACGAGCTCACCGATAAGCTCGCCTTCCTCGGAACATTCACTGATTTTGATATCTCACTCTTCGAGCACAAGAAGAGCAAGTCGACACTCGAGACTTCAAAGGAATACCTGACCAAGGCGCTTCCCGTATTGGAGAGCATCGACTGGAACCGCGAAGCCATCAGCGAAGCGATGAAGAAGCTGGCTGAGGATAACGAGGTCAAGAACTCCGTTGTCATGTGGCCTGTCAGGATCGCTGCAGCAGGTGTGGCGGTAACTCCCGGCGGATGCGCTGAAGTCCTGATACTTCTGGGACGCGAAGAATCACTCAAGAGAATAAAAGCAAGCCTTGCAAGGCTGTAAGTATAAGGAGAACGATAATGGCTGAAAGCAAGAATTTCATTCATCAGATCATTGATGAGGAACTTAAGCCCGGCGGAAGAGTATACGGCAAGAAGATACACACCAGATTCCCGCCCGAGCCCAACGGCTACCTTCACATCGGACATGCCAAGGCACTCGAGATAGACTTTGGTACGGCAGAAGCCTATAACGGCATCTGCAATCTCCGTATGGATGATACCAACCCTACCAAAGAGGACGAAGAGTACGTCGAAGCCATCAAGGAAGACATCCACTGGCTCGGACATGACTGGGAAGACAGGTTCTTCTATGCGTCCGAGTATTTCGACCAGATGTATGATTTCGCAGTGGAGCTCATCAAGAAGGGTCTCGCTTATGTCTGCGAGCTTACCCCCGATCAGATGCGTGAGATGAGAGGCGATACCAAGACTCCCGCACAGTCCCCTTACAGGGACAGACCGATCGAGGAGAGCCTTGACCTGTTTGCCAGGATGAAGGCCGGCGAGTTCGAAGACGGCAAGATGACACTGCGCGCCAAGATAGACCTTGCTTCAGGCAACTTCAACATGAGAGACCCCGTTATCTACAGGATCAACCACCTGCCCCACCACAGGCTTGGTGATAAGTGGTGCATCTACCCGATGTATGATTTCGCGCATCCGATAGAAGATGCATTAGAAGGCATCACCCACTCCCTGTGCTCGCTCGAGTTCGAGGCACACCGCCCGCTCTATGACTGGGTCGTAAACAACATCTCGGTAGAGTGCAAGCCCCGCCAGATCGAGTTTGCAAGACTCGGCATCACACATACTGTCCTGTCCAAGAGGAAGCTCCGCGCCATGATCGAGGCCGGTATCGTATCCGGATGGGATGACCCGAGAATGCCTACTCTCTGCGGTCTCAGGAGAAGAGGTTATACACCTGCTTCCATCCATAATTTCTCGGAAAGGAACGGCGTCGCGAAGATCAATTCCGTAGTCGATTTTGCATTCCTTGAATACTGCCTCAGAGAAGACCTTAACGAGCATGCAAAGCGTGCGATGGCAGTCATCCGCCCCGTGAAGCTCATCATCGACAACTATCCCGAAGGACAGACCGAGGAGTTCGATGTAGAGAACAACCCCAAGGATGAGTCCATGGGCACCCGTAAGGTCAGCTTCTCCAGAGAGCTCTGGATCGAAGCTGAGGACTTCATGGAAGTTCCCGCACCCAAGTATTTCAGGCTCTATCCCGGCAACGAGGTAAGACTTAAGTCCGCTTATATCGTTAAGTGCGTCTCCTGCGACCACGATGCAGACGGCAATGTCACCGCAGTCCACTGCGAGTATGACGAGTCTTCCAGAGGCGGCAATCCCGCTGACGGCCGTAAGATCAAGTCAACCATCCACTGGGTAAATGCCGCAGACTGTATCGATGCCGAGATCAGGCTCTATGACAGGCTCTTCACCACGGAGCAGCCCGACCTCGCTGACTGCAACTATCTCGACTTCATCAATCCCGAATCGCTTACCATCGTAAAGGGAGCCAAGCTCGAGAGGTCACTGGAGAATACTGCACCCGAAGACAGATTCCAGTTCTTAAGGAACGGATATTTCTGTGCGGACAGCAAGGATTCCAAGCCCGGTGCACTCGTCTTCAACAAGGCCGTGTCGCTCAAGGACAGCTACAAGCCTGAGGCATGAACCTGCAATTCTTATATTCAAAGAAATTTGAATAAATAATCAAAAAGTGCTAACATTTTACCGTCGGAATTCAAGTTCCGGCGGTTTTGTTTTGAGATATAGGGGGTAAGATCAATGTGGACAAGGAAA
>JAEEGF011118828.1_pt1 | contig 14531 bp, 12 predicted proteins | sample 9134171 | NCBI WGS metagenome assembly JAEEGF01 (sample SAMN16246542, study PRJNA631951) | gut metagenome | biome: gut microbiome; feature: rumen; material: AP-attached | host: Bos | place: Iran: Karaj | collected 2018-10
CTACAAAGCCCATGCCGGCGACAAGCGCATTCCGGCCGTCTGTGCTGACATGGCGGAGGAGATGGGTGAAGGAAAATACTTCCCCGATATGCTCGAGCGCATGGCGCAGTTTGAGCTGACGCTGCTGGATTGGGCCGAAGCGCACAAAGGCGCAAGAAAGTATGTGGCCTTTGCCGATAAGTGCTGGCCTGCTTTTCCGGAGCAGTTCGGCTTTGAGCCCTGCTATGTCAATTCCCGTCTGGCCGCGCGCGGGATCCCCGTCAGCTGCGAAGTCGACATCTACGGCGCACTGTCCGAATACATCGGCTCCTGCATCAGCGGCGATGCTGTGACTATTCTGGATATCAACAACTCTGTCCCCGCCTCCATGTGGGAAGAACAGATCAAAGGCAAATTCGATTATGTGCTTACCGACACGTTCATGGGCTTCCACTGCGGCAACACTCCAAGCTGCAAAATGTGCGCCGACCGTGCCGTGAAATACCAGCTCATCCAGCACAGATTGCTTGAGCCAGCCGGTTCCGATCCTGACTTTACCCGCGGCACGCTGGAGGGCGATATTGCCCCCGGTGAGATTACCTTCTATCGTCTCCAGTGCGACAGTGAGGGCAAGCTCCGCAGCTATATTGCCGAAGGTGAAGTGCTGCCCGTTGCCACCACAAGCTTTGGCGGAATCGGTGTGTTCGCCATCCATGAGATGGGCCGCTTCTATCGCCATGTGCTGATTCAGAAGCGTTTCCCGCATCACGGTGCTGTAGCCTTCGGTCACTACGGCAAGGCGCTTTTCGAGGTCTTTAAGTTCCTCGGCGTGGAGGATATCGGCTATAATCAGCCCAAATCTCTCCCCTATCCCACGGAGAATCCCTTTGCATAAGGAAGCATTCCTCGCGCGGCTGGACAGTCTCTACGAGGATTACCTCAGCACGGTGCTTCGCCTGGAGAGAGACCGGAAGCTCGGCGACGGCATATTTGGAATCCGTCCGGGACCTGCGGATGATCCTTGCCACGACCGTTTTGCCGCTGACCTGCAGGGGCTTCTTGAGGAACTCGATTCCGATGGCGCTGATTCTTCGCTGCGTCGCGAGGTCATGGAAAAAATCTTTGCTGCTCCCCTCCAGTATCCGGATCCGAAGAGCTCCTACTGGATGCTCGTAGCCGTGCAGGGGCTGACCCGCATTCTGATCCCGGGGCTCAGCTCTGAGGACGCTGACGCACTTGCAGAAAAATACGAGAAGGACTATCCCCGCCGGGAGCGCCTTCCGGTACAGGCAGACATTCTCAAACTCCTGCAGCAGACCGGGACCGGTAAGACTCAGCACCGTTTCCTTTTTCGAAAAAACAAATAACAGGCAAACCGCCTGTCCGAACGGACAGGCGGTCTTTTTAAACTATATGATAAGGTCAATAGAAGTAGCCGTAATGCTCGATCTCCAGACACATGGCCTGCTGCAGCATTTTCAGTTCTTCGCTCTTGTCGACGCCGGTTCTCTCCGCTTCATCGTCTTCATAAATAGCGCGGCATGCGTCATAATACTTACCGTTCGTTTCACGGATGCGTCTGCTGAGCTGCTTCATGATGCAGAGGAGCTTATCCGGTTTGTTTTTGAAATAATCATTCAGCTCATCTTCCCCGATCTCTACCAGAACCGTTTCCGGCTCAAGAGCAACAGCAGTAGCTGAGCGGGGATAGGCCTCAATCATTCCCATCTCCCCCAAAGTATCTTCTTTTCCGAGTTCAGCAAGGAGTTTTTCCTGATCTGTTTCATAACCGATATAGATCCCGACTTTTCCGCTGATGATATCAAACATGGAGGCGGAAAAATCACCCTGCCAGAAAATAACATCGCCCGGAGCGAAAGTTAATGTCTTCATCGTTTTCTTCCTCCTGTCATTAATATAAAGCGGGGCCCATGTTGCGGAAGACTTCACAGTAATCCGCAATGCGCTTCAACAGCGACTTGCTCTTTGGCTTCCCTGTCTTTTCGCTCTCTACAGTTTCACGCACCGTGCTGCATGCACGCAGATAATCCTTTGAAGTGCGGCGAAGGCGGTTGCACATCTGCTGCATAAGCATCAGAACTTTGGCGGGGTTCTCTTCAAAATAACTGTAAAAACCATCTTCGGTGATCACTTCGATCACCGTATCGTCAGAAAGGGAAACAGCCGTTGCTGACCGTGGCAGCTTTTCCAGTAACCCCATCTCGCCGAAGAACTGATCGGACATCAGGTCTGCCAGTTTGACTTCATTCGGTCCGCCATAGTCAAGAAAGATCCCTACTTTTCCGTACTGCACACAGTACATGCACTGCCCGTCATCATTCTGGCGAAAGATGACTTCTCCGTTGCGGTAAGTTCTGATGTCCATCGTGCCTCTCTCCTTTTTTGTATAGTATCTGTATCGTTTTGTCTGTTTCCGCATGCCTATGCAGAAATCGTTAAACTCTTGTTATATTATACCACTGTGCCCGATTTCTGTAAACAAAAAACACTACCTTTCCCGCAATTAAAAAATGGAAAAACCATTGTTTTTATCCGAATTTTGTTTCTTTTGTGTGCAGGTATGCCATTCTGTTCCGGGCAGCAGATTTTTTCATCCTTGTTATCCAAAGCAGTCCGACGATATCACATTTCTTTGCTTTTTAAATAATATTTTTTATTTACTTTCGCATATTTATGTGTTACAATGGTGGTGTCTGAAGGAGGCGGTATCGTATGGCACGACGCAAAATAGATCTCCCGGCAGCAAAAAAGTGCACGGTCCTGAACGCTGTTACCGGCGAAGCTGTGGAAAAAAATTCTCTCCCGATTATCTGTGCCCGTATCCGGTTCTATCGCGAGAAAAGCGGACTGGAGCAGAAAATCTTTGCCGAACGGATCGGCGTCACGGCCAACGCCGTAAGCAACTGGGAGTGCGGGCGTTCCCGGCCTGACGTAAATCTCCTTCCCGTGATCTGCCGGACACTGGGCATCACGCTTTATGATTTGTTCGGAGAAGCAGCACCTTCCGAGCATCTGTCCGAGCGGGAAAGAGTGCTTGTCAACAGCTACAGAAGCCTTGATACGGCCAATCAGTATGTGATCGACAGGACTGTGGAAACGCTGCGCTTCGTACAAAACGCCGGAAGCCGTCCGGAAATCAGAACACTTTTGTTTTTCGAGCGCTCCCTGGCAGCCGGTACCGGCGATCCGACCGAATTTGAACAGGAGGCGGAGCCGATCTATCTCTATGCGTCCCCGGAAGCGAATCGGGCAGACTATGTGTTTCGCGTAAATGGCGACAGTATGGAGCCGGACTATCATAGCGGCGATCTTGTTCTCGTCCAGAAGCTCTCCCCCTCCTCTCCGCTGCAGTACGGGGAGATCGGAGCGTTTATCGTCGGGAATGAGATGTATATCAAGGAATACCGTGAGGACGGCCTTCACTCTCTGAACAGGAACTATTCCGTTCTCCGCTTTGCCGAGGAGGATTCCGTATATCTCATCGGGAAGGTGCTTGGCATCGCTTCCCCCGCGGACATCGCAAGTGAGGAGGATATCCGGTCCTTTCTTGCCATTCACAGCGCGGCAAGATGAAAAGAGGCGGAGGCTGCATGGACAGGACCTGTATCTGTATCGATCTTAAAAGCTACTATGCCTCCGTTGAATGCGTTGCCCGCGGCCTTGATCCCCTGAAAGCTCGTCTGCTGGTCGCAGATCAGAGCCGCTCCGACCAGACGATCTGTCTGGCTGTCTCTCCGGCGCTCAAAGCCATCGGCGTCCCTTCCCGTCCGCGGCTGTTCGAGGCAAAACAGGCGATCGCCCGTTTTGATGCTCAGCATCACACAAAAACGCAGTATTATATCGCCACACCGCGGATGGCGGAATATGAACGGATCTCGGCACTGATCTTCTCCATCTATCTTCACTATGTCGCGCCGGAAGATATTCATATTTACAGTATCGACGAGGCATTTATCGACTGCACGGCCTATCTGCCGCGTTATACGGCAGAAGCAGAGCAGCAGGGCGTCAGTGCGGCGCATGTCATGGCGAAAAAAATGCTCCGTGAGGTTCTGGAGACGACCGGGATCACGGCGACAGTCGGGATCGGCACCAATCTGTATCTCGCCAAAATTGCTATGGACATCGTAGCAAAAAAGGCGCCACCCGATGAGGACGGACTCCGAATCGCGGCGCTTGATACGCGTTCCTACCGGGAACTGCTCTGGGATCACACGCCGCTGACGGATTTCTGGCAGATCGGCCCGGGAAAGGCACGGCGGCTCATGGAAGCCCATCTTTTTACCATGGGCGATATCGCCGAAAAATCACTCCGCGATGAGGAGTACTTCTACCGGACCTTCGGCATTGACGGAGAGATCCTGATCGACCATGCCTGGGGCCTTGAGCCCGTGCGTATGGAAGATATCAAATCCTACCGGAGTGAAGCAAACAGCCTCTCCTCCGGTCAGGTGCTCCCGCGCCCCTATTCATACACAGAGGCCAGGATCGTTTTTCAGGAAATGCTGGACATGCTGTGTGCAGATCTGTTTACCAAAAGCCTGACAACTCCTGCCCTGACATGGTGGGTATCCTACGACTATAAGAGTCTGGAAGAAAATCCAGCCTATTCTGGCCCCGTAAAGCTCGATTTTTACGGCCGTCTCCATCCCTGCCACAGCAACGGCACCGTCAGGCTCCACGCACGGACCAACGCGCTCAGCGTCATTGAAAAAGCTGTTCTTTTTTCTTTCGACGAGAAAACAGATCATACCCTGCTCTTTCGGAAACTTGGCATCTGCGCCGAGGATGTCCGGATCGACGGGAACGAATTCCAGCTGGATCTGTTCACTGACTATGCCGCGCGCGCAAAGGAAAAACAGCTTCAGGGCGTCCTGCTGGACATCAAAAAACGGCATGGCGCAAACGCTATTCTGAAAGGCACAAGCTTTTTGGAGGGCGCAACGGCCAGAGAGCGTAACATGCAGATCGGAGGCCACCGCGCATAGGAATATGAGACGAACGGTTGAGCAAAAATATCCGCACGCTTTCTACAGTGATCGTCCGAAGCACGATCTTCCCGATGACTTTGCCATCCGGCATCCGAAGATGAGCCTGAGCCAGCGAGCCAAGATCTTCTCCCCTTTTTCGGCCCTCCGGGGCTTTGAGGAAGCCATCGACAGCAAGCTGGAGACCTACGTCAGCAAGATCGAACTGTCCGAAGAAGATCAGGGAAAGATTAATCAGATGCTTCTGGAACTCGTCGGGCTTATGAAGAGCAGCCGCCGGCAGGCCGGGCGTCGTCCCGTTGTTACCGTAGTATTTTACGTTCCCTGCAACGACGAAAACAACGAGGCCTATGGTCTGCGCGGGACATATAAATCGCTGACCGGAACAGTCCGAAAGATCGACCCGGTCATTCGGAAAATCATTCAGATCGGTGAGACGAATATTGAGTTTTCGGATATTCTTGCCATCACGATTGGAGCGCAAACGGAAGAAGGTGGATAAGGTGTGCTATCGCTATTATATGGAAATGTCACCGAAGCTGCGGCCGATCGTTGAGGCTGCGGCACGGTCTAAACTTTATCTGGACAATATCGAAAAAATAGCAAAGCCGCTGATCAACGAAGGCGAGGTGCTCCCGGATTCTCTCGTTCCCGTTATCGCCTCCAACAGGGCAGGACAGAAAACTGTCTTCCCGATGATCTGGGGGTATCATGTGGACGGCATCAAAAAAACGATCGCCAATGCCCGTTCCGAGTCTGCTGCGGAAAAGCCCACTTTTCGAGAAGGCTGGGCCATGCACCGGTGCATCATTCCAGCCTCCTGGTATTATGAATGGGAGCATATCCCGACTGCAAACGGCAAAACAAAAGCCGGCGACAAGTATGCCATCATGCCGAGCGGTGCAGAACTGACCTGTCTGTGCGGTCTTTACCGGATGGAAAACGGTTTTCCGCATTTTGTTATCCTGACGCGGGAACCCGGCGCAGCAATCGCAGCCATCCATAACCGAATGCCGATGATCCTGTCGGAAGCGGACGCGGACAGATGGATCGATCCGGCGGTCAATCCGCATGTCCTGCTGCCGGCCGCACTCACAGAGATCGTAGCAGAAAAAGTGAATGTATAAATCCCTTTGATCATAAGCAAAAAGCCCTGCGCCCTAAAACGAGGCACAGGACTTTTTGGTACGGCTGACGGGATTCCCCGCCTGCGGGCGGGCCGCCTCGCGGCTCTGACATGCCACCGGCATGTCATTCACTACCGCTCGGTTCGAATCCCTCCAAGGATATGCAAGATCCCGGCACCTCATTCGGGGTTCCGGGATCTTGGTACGGCTGACGGGATTCGAACCCACGACCTCCAGAGTCGGAGTCTGGCACTCTATCCAGCTGAGCTACAGCCGCATATACACAAGAAGAACCGATATTTACAACAATACCAGAATTTGTTATAATGAGGCAAATTCCGAATCGGAAATATCAGCGGAAAAGATTATAGCAAAGATTTCCTGCAAAGTAAAGCTTGATTTTCTTTTTCTGCACTGGTTTAAGGATACTGTTGGAAATGAAGCAAGTTCGTTTTAACGAAAAGAAGAAACGGCGTTTTGTCCGTATAGTCTGCTGTCTGATCTGTCTTTGCCTGTCGTCTGCGCTCGCAGCCTGCGGCGAAGCAAACATGAAGCAGTCCAATGTTTTTGCCATGGATACCATCATGACGCTCACCGCCTACGGGAAGAAAGCGGATCAGGCACTCGCGTCTGCCGAGAGCGTGATCCGCTCCATGGAGGCGCAACTTGACCCGGAATTGCCGACCAGCACCGCTTATGCCATTAATCACGCCAACGGCGCTTCCGTCGTAGTCTCCTCACAGGTCGCAAAAATGCTGAGCACGGCAAAAACCGTTTACGATCAGAGCGACGGTGCACTGGATCTTTCGATCTATCCCCTGATCAAACTCTGGGGTTTTATCGACGGAAAATACTATGTGCCGCAGGATGTTGAGATCTCTGCTGAGATGATGAAGTTTGCGTTTGACAAGATGGTGCTTACCAGTTACCCGGCGACAGGATCCTGGTCCGTCTCCTTCCCCGCCGGCACTGAACTCAGTTTCGGTGCGATCGGAAAAGGCTGCACTGCGGAAAATGTGATCGACGCCATGCGGCAGGCCGGTATCACCAGCGGGATCATCTCGCTCGGCGGCAATGTGCAGACGCTTGGTCTGAAACCCGACGGCAGCAGATGGTCTGTCGCCATTCAGGATCCGAACAATCCTTCCAGTTATCTCGGCGTCGTGAGTGTGGGCGAGATCGCCGTTGTCACGAGCGGCACCTATCAGCGGTACTTTGAGCAGAACGGAAACACTTATCATCATCTGCTCAACCCGGCGTCCGGTTATCCGGCCAACAACAATCTCCGTTCCGTCACCGTCATCTGTGAGGACGGCACGATGGCTGACGCGCTCTCCACGGCTTTGTTCGTTCTCGGCGAAGGCAAAGCTTTGAACTACTGGCGTGCTTATAAAGGATTTGAAATGATCATGGTGACAAAGAACAACCGTGTGATCTGCACGAGCGGTCTGATCGAAGAATTCACCCTGACCAATGAGAATTATTCTGTGAGTTATTCGGAGTGATTTATGGCAGATCTGTCTACCGATGTCCGGTATATCAAGGGAATAGGTGAAAAAAAGGCGCAGGCTTTGAACAAGCTCGGCGTTTTTAGCCTTTTTGACCTTATTTCCTTTTTCCCCCGCCGGTATGACGACCGAAGCATCTGCAAACCGATCGCGCTCACGATGGACGGCGAGGCCGTCTGCATCCAGTGTCTGGTTGCCGATGAGCCTCGGCTTACCCGGATTCGGCGCGGCATGGACCTGGTAAAATTCCACATTGTTGACGATTCCGGGTCAGTTGACATAACTTTTTTCAATCAATCATATATCAAGAACGCGATCCACCGCGGTGAGAGCTATATCTTCTTCGGAAAGATCGAGCTGAAGGGATCCCGCCGCTCCATGGTGAACCCTGTCTTCGAAAAAGAGGATTCCCCTCACCTGTTTACCGGGCGGATCGTTCCTGTGTACCGGCTCGCAGCCGGACTCCGCCAGCGGGATGTTCTGCAGGGCGTACAGCAAGGACTTGACGCCTGTCTCGATGAGCTTCCGGAGGTGCTGCCGAACGACGTCCGTCTGGAGCATAATCTTGCGACTGCGCGTTACTCCTATCAGAACATCCATGCCCCCGCCGATTTCAAAGCGCTCGAGCTGGCCAGACGCCGCTTCGTTTTTGAAGAGCTGTTTTTGCTCTCCTGCGCGTTCGGCCAGATGCGAGGCAGCCGTATCGTCGATGACGGGATTCCATTTGCCGACATAGACTTCAGTAAGTTTTATGCTTCGCTTCCCTTCTCGCCCACCGGAGCACAGCAGCGCGCCGTGCGGGAAGCTTCTGCGGATCTCATCAGCGGAAAGCGTATGAACCGGCTCCTGCAGGGTGATGTGGGAAGCGGCAAGACATTAGTCGCCGCTGCCCTGATCTGGCAGGCTTATCAGTCCGGAAAGATGTCTGCCTTCATGGCGCCGACCGAGATCCTCGCCGAACAGCATTTTCAGACGCTGCAGGGCATGCTTTCGCCTTTCGGGCTGCGTCTGGCGCTTCTCACCGGTTCTCTCTCCGCGAAGGAGAAGCGCATCGTCAAAGCTGGCCTGCTCCGCGGTGAGATCGACTGTGTCATCGGTACCCACGCACTGTTGAGTGATGATGTGGAATACCCGGGAACGCTGGCTCTTGTCATCACGGATGAGCAGCATCGTTTTGGTGTGGAACAGCGGTCCTCCCTCGTCGGAAAAGGCAGCAAGCCGCATGTGCTGGTCATGTCCGCCACACCGATTCCCCGTACACTGGCTCTGATCATCTATGGAGATCTGGATGTCTCGCTTCTGGATGAGCTGCCGCCCGGGCGGCAGCGGGTCGACACGTTCTGTGTCAATTCGAGTTACCGGAATCGTCTGAACCGGTTTATCCGGAAGCAGGCAGAGGAAGGCAGGCAGGTATTCGTCGTCTGTCCAAAAGTGGAAGAGGCTGAGGAAGGTGAAGAAAGCTCCGGGCTGCTCTCTGTGACGGAGCATGCGGAGATGCTGCAAAAAACACTTCCCGATCTTTCTGTCGCGTGTATTCATGGCAAAATGAAGGCAAAAGAGAAAGACGAGATCATGCGCCGCGTTGTCAGCGGAGAGATCCATGTTCTTGTCGCCACAACAGTGATCGAGGTAGGCGTCGATGTACCGAACGCTTCGCTGATGATCATTGAGAACGCAGACCGATTCGGTCTGAGCCAGCTTCATCAGCTTCGCGGACGCGTCGGCCGCGGACATCACAAAAGTTACTGCGTTCTGGTGACGGATCTGGACTCGGAGGACGTTGCCGCCCGTATGAAGATCATGACCTCTACTACAGATGGGTTCAAGATCGCTGAAGAAGATCTTCGGCTGCGCGGTCCCGGTGACTTTTTCGGTTCCCGCCAGCATGGTCTTCCGGAGATGCATGTGGCCGATCTAGGAACCGACACCGAAACGCTGGTAACATGCAAACAAGCTGCCGACCGCCTTTTACAGGCTGATCCGCAGCTCGCTCTGCCGGAACACCGGCTGCTGAAGGAACGCATCGCCCTGATGCTCGAACGCAGCGCCGGCAGTTTCAATTGAATATGTGCACCGAGAGGGAATCGCAGACGCGATTCCCTCTCATGGTTTCATTCGGAATAAACGGCGATAATGCCTTTGTACGTCATATAGCAGTCGAACTTGGAAACGACTTCGAATGGGGCGTGCATGCTGAGCACGGGAACACCGGCGTCGATGGTATCGATATTGCGGTTGGCAATGAATTTGGCAATCGTTCCGCCGCCTCCCTGATCCACTTTGCCGAGTTCTGCCATCTGCCACACAACTCCGTTTTTATCCAGGATCCGGCGCATGCGGGCAACGTTTTCCGCGGAGGAGTCGCTTGTACCGGATTTTCCACGGGCGCCGGTGTATTTCTCCACACCCATACCGTAGTTGAGCTTTGCCCCGTTTTTCTTATCCGCGACTTCCGGATAACAGGGGTCGAAAGCTGCCGTAACATCGACGGAAACACAGAAACTCTTCTCCAGGCAACGGCGCATTTGCACGTTCTGGGCAGCACAGAGGTCCTCCATAAAGCACTCAAACGCAGAGCTCTGCATGCCGGTCATGCCGTCGGAGCCCGTCTCCTCTTTGTCTGCCAGCAGGCAGACGCAGGTCTTGTTCGGGTCCTGAACATCAAACAGAGCTCTCAGCGCCGCATATGCGTTGACTCTGTCGTCGTTCCCATAGCCGCCGATCATGGAACGGTCGATACCGACTTCGCAGACATCGAAAGCGGGAACTGCCGTCAGTTCGGCAGAGACGAAGTCCTCCTCCACGATACTGTAAGCATCGTTTAGGAGGCTCAGAATGGCCAGCTTTACTCTGTCTTTTCCATCGTCAGCATACGGGGTGCTGCCGACCAGGATATCCAGGCCTTCTCCCGTGATCCCTTCGGCCAGTGTTTTCTGCATCTGGTCTTTTGCCAAATGCGGCAGCAGATCAGTGATCACGAAACGGGGATCGCCCGCTTCGCGGCCGATGACAACGTCAACGGTCTCTCCGCTTTTCAGTGCTACAACACCGTGCAATTCCAGCGGGATGGTAACCCACTGGTATTTTTTGATGCCGCCGTAATAATGCGTCTCAAAATAGCACATCTCATCCTGTTCATACAGCGGAACCTGTTTGAGATCCAGGCGGGGTGAATCGATATGAGCTCCGGCAATCTGGCAGCCGTTTTCCAGGCTTTCCCGTCCAATCACGGCAAGTGTCATCGCCTTGCCGCGGTTGACCCGGTAGACCTTGTCTCCCGGATGCAGCGGCATCCCCGGAATGAACGGCACAAAGCCTCTGCTTTCCGCTTCTTTCACAGCAAAGCGTACAGCTTCTCTCTCGGTCCTGACGTCATTCAGAAACGCCATATAGTCCTTCGCATAGTCTTCCAATGCAATGCGTTCCTCGGTCCCGATCCGGTCGTAGCCATTTTTCCGCTCGTAAAACAGATTGCTTCTGAGATCATCCATGATTCAATATTTCCTCCAACAACTCATTTATTTTTCGGACGAAGCTCTCTTCGTCCGCGTTATTTTCCACCGCATAGTCGCAGTTATCGCTGAAATAAGAACCGGGTTTCTGGGCTGCGATACGAAGCTGTGCATACTCCCGGCTGATACCGTCCCGTTCCATGATCCGCCGGATGCGCGTTTCCTCGTCAGCCAGAATCGCTATAGTCGCTTTGCAGTCCTTTGCCAGTCCGCTTCCGATCAGCTCGATCGCGTCATAGGCGGCCAGTGTTCCGCCGTTCATCGCGAACTCACGCAGCATTTCCCTTATACAGGCAGTGATATGCCGGTGCGTGATCCTGTTGAGCCGCTTCAGCGCTTCGGCATCGCAAAAGACGATCTTTCCCAACGCTTTGCGGTCCACGACTCCGTCTGACACAGCATCCGGAAATGCTTCCTCGATCTCATTGATCAGCGGTCTGCTGCATTTTAGAAGATTATGGTAAACCTCATCACAGTCGATGATCAGGGCTCCCCTGGCCTGCAGGCACTGCAGAGCGGTCGTTTTACCGCAGCCGGTACCTCCCGTGATGCCGATGACCGTGAGTTCATCCGCAAGCGCATCCGTGATCGCATCACGCGGCAAGGCTCCCTGCCGCAGGATCCGGAATGGCTTTTGGCTCAGATCGATGATCGTGGATTCTTTCCCGATCCCGCACGTTCCTCCATCGAGGATCGCTTCTATCTTCCCGGAAAAATATTCATATACCTTCTTTGCCGTTTTGGGGCTCTCTTCTCCGGACGGATTCGCGGATGGCGCAGCCAGCGGGATCCCCGCCGTTTGCAGAAGCGCCTGTGTCAGCGCATGATCCGGGCAGCGCAGTCCGACCGTCGTTCCGCCGGCCAGCAGGATCCCTGGCAGCTTCGGCTGTGCTTTCAGAACTATCGTAAGCGGGCCCGGCCAGAACTTTTCTGCAAGAACCGTTGCCGCCTGCGGGACCTCTGCACAGTATTGTTCCATGGCATCGATACCCGCCACCATCAGGGAAAGCGGTTTTATTTGCGGTCTGCCCTTCACTTCATAGATCTTTGCGATCGCATCTTCTGAGAGTCCGTTCCCTGCCAGACCATAGACGGTCTCCGTTGGCACAGCGACCAAGCCATCTTCCCGCAGAATGGCAGCCGCTTCTTCTATCTCTTCATGAAGGATCCTTGTTTCCATGGTCATATTCCTGTTGCCGCCAGTTTTTCTGCGCGGTCCATGGCGGTCAGCGCGTCCAGCAGCGGATCGAGATTTCCGTTGATGATCGACTCCAGGTTGAAGTTGCGGTCCTCACCGGTCAGGCGATGATCCGTCACGCGGTTCTGTGGGAAATTGTAGGTCCGGATACGGTCGCTGCGGTCGCCGCTTCCGATCTGCGTTTTTCTCTCCCGCGCGATAGCGGCATTCTGACGCTCGCATTCCTGCTCGTAGAGCTTGGCCCGCATGATGGAAAGTGCACGGTCTTTGTTCTTGTATTGGCTGCGTTCATCCTGGCATTCCACAACAAGCCCTGTCGGCAGATGGGTGACCCGGATAGCGCTTTCCGTTTTGTTGACGTGTTGACCGCCCGCTCCGGAAGAACGAAACGTGTCGATCTTCAGCTCGTTCATATTCAGCTGGAAATCCACGTCTTCCAGCTGCGGCAGCACCGCCACAGTAGCCGCCGAGGTATGTATTCTGCCGCCGGATTCCGTGACCGGGACGCGCTGCACGCGATGGCCACCCGCTTCAAACTTCAGCCGGGAAAAGGCTCCGTCGCCCTCGAGCACAAAGCTGATCTCCTTGATCCCGCCGAGCTCCGTCTCGTTCAGGTTGACGATATCGATCTTCCAGCCTTTTGCTTCGGCGTACATGGAGTACATCCGAAACAGGTCTGAAGCGAAGAGCGCGCCTTCTTCACCGCCGACGCCGCCGCGGATCTCCACGATCACGTTCTTTTCGTCATTCGGGTCCTTCGGAAGAAGCAGCAGAGCGATCTGTGTGTCAAGCTCCTCCTGTTCCTTCTGAAGGACAGACATCTCTTCTTCTGCCAGATCCCGCAGCTCCGGATCATGCACCATCTCTTCCGCGGTCCGGATCTCCTCTCTGATCTGCTCGAGGCGTGCATACGCTTCCGCTATCGGGGCGAGTTCCTTCGCTTCTTTCTCACATTTGGCATACAGCGTCGGATTCATATAAGTCTCCGGCTCCTGCATCCGCTGGATCAGCTCATCGTATTGATTTTTTATCGTTTTCAGTCGATCCGTCATCGTACTCTCCGCTGATCACAGTTTCCTTTTTTTATTTTCCGAGATGCTCGAGGCTGAGCTTCAGATTCTCGATCAGAGCTTCCAGTTTGGCTTTCTTTTCCCGCTCCACGTTGACAACAGCCTCCGGAGCGCGGGTCACAAAGTTCTGATTGGAAAGCTTTCCGATCTGCGCCTGCAGCTGCTTTGCAGTATTTGCCAGTTCCTTTTCGATCCTGGCTTTTTCCTTTTCCAGATCCACAAGCTCTGCCATCGGCATGAACATTCTGGCGTTATCTGTCACGACCGACACCATGTTTTCCGCGCCATCCGGAATCGTATCACTGACGGCGACCTGGCTGGCATAGGCAAGCTTCATGATATAATTCGTTCCGGCTTCAAAAGCTTCCGCCTTGTCCGTGGTGATATACAGGTGCGCTTTCCGGGAAGGCGGAACATTCATCTCCGAACGGCGGGCACGCACGGCCCGAATAGCCTCCATCACCATCTCAAAGCTCTGCTCGTCCTCCGGGAATGACAGCGCTTCCTGATAGGAAGGATAGGTCTCGATCATCAGCGCTTCTCCATCATGCGGGAGCGCCTGCCAGATCTCCTCGGTGATGAACGGCATAAACGGATGCAGCAGCTTCAGGATCTCTGTGAGCACATAGAGGAGTACCTGTTGCGCTGTGATCTTCGCCTCTTCGTTCTCGCCGTTCAGACGCGGTTTGGTCAGTTCGATATACCAATCACAGTAGCTGTCCCAGATAAAGTCATAGATCTTGCCGGCTGCAACGCCGAGCTCGAAGTGATCCATATTCTCGCAGACGGCGCCGGCGAGGTCGTTCAGCTTGGAAAGGATCCATTTGTCCTCGCTGTTGAGCTTCTCCACCGCCGGTAACTCGTTCTTCCCGATCGTCAGATTCATCATCACGAACCGGGATGCATTCCAGAGCTTGTTGCAGAAGTTGCGCATCGCTTCGCATTTTTCCACATAGAAGCGCATGTCGTTGCCGGGCGAGTTGCCTGTGATCAGGTTAAAGCGCAGTGCATCAGCGCCATAGGCTTCCACCATATCCAGCGGGTCGATGCCGTTGCCCAGCGACTTGGACATCTTCCGGCCCTGGCTGTCGCGCACCAGACCATGAATGAACACCGTGTAGAACGGTT
>JAEEGF010541608.1_pt1 | contig 14529 bp, 13 predicted proteins | sample 9134171 | NCBI WGS metagenome assembly JAEEGF01 (sample SAMN16246542, study PRJNA631951) | gut metagenome | biome: gut microbiome; feature: rumen; material: AP-attached | host: Bos | place: Iran: Karaj | collected 2018-10
ATGCTGAAGCGTCATAACATCCTAACCCGAGACTGCAGTAACAAGCCCGGCCTCGATGGTAAGCAATATATGCGCATCGCCATCAGGAACCACGAGGACAACACCAGATTGGTGAACGGATTAAAACAATTCAAGAAATAGACCAATGAAGATTTGCATTTGTGGTGGTGGCAACCTCGGACATGTCTGCGCTGGGTTCTTGGCAAACAGAGGGCATCAGGTATCGATCCTGACAACCAAGCCTGAGCGTTGGAACGATGAACTCGAGATTGTTGCCCCTGATGGTATCTTCACAGGAAAAATATCCCAAATTTGCTCAAAGCCGGAAGAAATAATCCCACAGGCAGAGATGGTTTTAGTATGTCTACCAGGATATGCCATCCACAACGAACTTGAAGCAATCAAGCCTTTTCTTACAAAGGAGACGACAGTTGGTTCTGTCGTATCAAGCACGGGTTTCTTCTTTGAGGCTTTCAAGGTATTATCATCAGACATTCCGCTTTTTGGATTCCAGCGAGTGCCCTTTATTTCGCGAGTTATCGATTATGGGAAAAAAGCTGAACTTAAAGGCTATAAGGATACGCTCCATGTAGCGATTGAGAACACATCGGAAAAGGAACCAATCAGGGCAGAATTAGAAATGCTCTTCGAAAAACCCGTTTCTATAGCAGACAGTTACTATGAGGTAAGCCTCTCCAACAGCAACCCCCTCCTCCATCCCGCCCGACTATATACGATGTGGAAGGATTGGCAACCAAGCATCGTCTATTCAAGAAATCCTCAGTTCTATGCAGAATGGACAGTTGAAGCCTCTGCGCTCCTCATTCAAATGGACGATGAATTCCAACAATTACTTAAGGCATTAGGTCTGAAACCTGGTTGCATCCCAACCATCCTCGACTATTACGAAAGCATTGATGCCATCTCCCTAACACAGAAGTTGCACGATATCAGGGCCTTTCAAGGCATTCTGTCACCTATGAAAGAGGTTGAAGGCGGGTGGATTCCAGACTTCTCTAGCCGCTATTTTACAGAGGACTTCCCCTATGGCATGCGATTTATCGTAGAAACCGCCCATAAGCAAAATGTCGCCATCCCGACGATTGAAAGAATCTACCAATGGGGGCTATCAAAAACCAGATAAGATGCAGAGAATCATTCACATCTCAGACATCAGCTATTCTATACCGGAGGCCATCATCTTGACAATTGCCATCGAACTGGCTCTACTCCCCATCATCATCTATGCCAAACGACATTGCCCAATCCTTCTTGGAAAGAGTAGTGTTTCTTTAAAGGGATGTCATTCACAAATACATAATAAATAACATGCTGCATAAACATATTATCCGAAACATTCTTGGGTTCATTGGAATCGCAATGGCATTATACTATTCATATACAAAGATATATGATTATTACTCTTTTATAGAAGAAAAGACTATCTGCTACGAGCAAAAAAAAGAATCGGACGACACCTTAAGAATAATAATGATTGGCGATAGTTGGGCAGCATATCATTATGATTATGACAGTTTGTTATCCAATGAAATAAATAAAAGACTAACTAAACCCGTAAAAGTTGTTTCTTCAGGTATGGTCGGAGCCAAGACAAAAACCATATATGAACTTATGTTCAATTCCATCTCTGATTGTGGAACAAAAGAGTTAATCGAACAACACCCAAATTATTGCATCATTTCTGCTGGAATAAATGATGCTGTCGCTAAAATGGGAGGCAAATACTATAGTTACCATTATGTCCTAATGCTTAAACAACTTATTGCCAATGGTATAAAACCGATTATAATAGATATGCCTGACGTGGGATATGAATCTGTATATAAGCGAGAATCGTTACTCGCAAAAACTCGGCATCGCATATCTAGTATAATCAATCAAGTTGACATGTGGAGTTTCAGCGAATATAGGCAAGCATTAAAGACGCATATTAACGAGCATGAGTTAAATGACAGGATTATTTTTATTCCGGCATCATCATGGAATCCGAACGGAATTCATGAGATACCAGTTATATATCAAGAAGACAAAATCCATCTAAACTCAAAAGGATATCAGTTGCTTGACTCATGCATGGCAAACTACATTTTTTCAGACTCAAACAATTAACTTCGACTTCCTGTAATTACATTGAGGAGTCGTGGTGCAATCAAACGCAGGCCAAAATAGACACCAACACAAATACCAGTGACAACACCTACACAAACAACATACACAATTGCCAATACGCTATCCGAAAAATTACTTATATACGAAAAGAAAGGTCTCAATACCAATGTCAGTGGATAATGAATCGCGAAAACAAAAAAGGCCGATTTAGATAAGGACGATGAATATAAATGGTATTTTGATAGATGTTCCCCAATCCAAACAAGAAAGAATACATTTGCAATCAATGATAACCGATGAAACTGCATGGCATAAGGAACATAAATGAAATTGTGAGAAAAGTCAATGATGCAAAGAACAACAAAGGCACTTACAAAAATGTATTTATAATTGTTGAGCAAAGAAATCGGATTATAATTGTTTATAGGGAAAAATGCCCCTAATGAAAACATCGTCAAGCTTTGAAGGGTATATGCACTATCATAACAATTAATCCATAAAACACCCATTACAATAGGGAATATCAGTTTGGTATACTTTATTATATAGTACAATAAAGGAGATAATAATACCAATACCATCAGATTACGAATATACCAAAATGGACATAACAAGGGAGAACTATTTCCACCGGACCATTCCCCTCTATCCCAAAAGGCTCTAATATAATCAAAGGAGTTATAGTCTGCCAGACTTTTCTCAAGAATAACAGCAGGCTTCCCCATGATCATCAAAGACAAATAGCCTGCTAATATTATCCCATTAAAAAACAAATATGGAATCAAGAGTGTCTTTATCCTACTAACTACTTTCTGACTATAGCTCTTTTTACTATAGAATAATAAAAGCCCCGAAATAAAGAAATATGCAGGGACGCCAGTTTCACCGGCCCATAAGGATAAAGGATAGATTATACGAAAATAAGTACCATGTCCACTCATCTGGCTACTGGTAGATGTATAACAATGGAGCATGATAATGAAAAGAATCAAAGGAAATCTAAGACTCTCTATAGACTTTGACAACCTATTAAAACTACTTTCCATTTGTATACTTTCTATATATATCAGACACAGAAGCTGCTACACGTTGTGCATTAAAGCGTTTTTCTACTACCTTGCGAGCTTCTTCTGAGCAATGTGACAATAAATCCCGATCTTTGCAATAGCTACTAATCGCATCAACAATAGCCTGGACATCATTAAATGGAACGACCAATCCATTCTTCCCATCCACTATTAATTCCTTCGTCCCATCTGTTGGTGTGGCAATAATCGCCTTGCCCATAGCCATCGCCTCTAATAAGGCAATAGACAGGCCTTCCCAAAGACTCGGAAGGCAATAAACATCGATACAACGCAATAAATCCGGGACATCAGTTCGGAATGCTGACCTATAAACATAGCTATGCATTTGATTGTCCTCTATGTAACTATCAACCTCAGCATCCATATCTCCTTCGCCAACAAAGAGTCCCTTTATTTTATTATTTCTCTCATGTGCATCTTTAATTGCTTTTAGAAAATCGAGAGGATTCTTCTGCAACGTACAACGGGCAACAAAGCCAACAACAAAGTCAGAATCAGAGAAACCGAATTCTCGACGAAGATCCTTAAACTGCGAGACTGGGTTAAAACGGTCCAAATTAATACCATTCTCAATCACATGTGCAGACCGCAAGCCAAAAACATCACGGCCCGTATCAGCATTGCTATGTGACACACAAATAACATCATTTGCATAATGACAAATTAGTTTTTCACTCCACGAACGTAGTTTTCGAACCAAGAAAGACTGATCATCATGAAAACTCCAACCATGGACAGTATATACGAATGGAATATGCATCTGTTTAACGGTAAAGAGCACATTGGAAGCAGCCCGACTTCCATGAGCATGGACAATCTGAATCTCTTCATCCAGGATCAGTCGTTTAACTTGTTTCTGAACCTGAAGATCAAATGGCTTCTGAGTCTCAATCACATGACATCGGATTCCCATCTGTTTTAGTTTTGTTATCATTTCGCCATCAGAAAAGGATAAGCATACTGGCTCATATATATTCTTATCAAGAAAATAGATGAGATCAAACAAATGGGATTCGCCACCACCTATTTGTCCTTGGCGAATAACCTCAAGAATAATTGTCTTTGACATATACAAACATCTTCATTTTTGCTACAAAATTAAAAAAAAAAATCAAATCAACAAAACTTTCTGTTTACAAGTATCGTTTATTTGAAGAAAAAACCTCATTATTTTGGTATTATCAGAAAAAAAAACTATCTTTGCAAAAATATGATGATTATAATGAAAATTATATTTCTAACATAGGATTTCCCCTATGGCATGCGTTTTATCGTGGAAACCGCCCATAAGCAGGGCGTCGCCATTCCCACAATAGAGAAAGTTTATCAATGGGGGACTATCAAAAAACTGAAAAGATGTAGAGAATCAACTTGATTTCTGCTTATTCTCATATTTTACTCCAAAGAGATAATGGCTCAGGAATGGACTGAGCCGAATGATGTAACTTATCAATAAGGTAAGTGCCAAAACAACGAGTGAAATGCACATAATCATCAGAAACTCTATGAAGTGACTATCATAAGCTTTCATCTGATCTGCATAAGGCATCAAGAAACGAGGAAGGAAGAAGTAGTGCAAAAGATAGACGTCCAGCGTTCGGGTTCCTACATATTGTAAGAAGGAAGATGTATGATGGAAAACGGAAGAACAATTTCCAAAAGACAAGAAAGGCAAAGTAAAAAGAATACGGAAGATAGTAAAGATCATTATCATACCAGTGATACCGCCGATATAGAATCTGATGATCTCGTAACACAGATTATCAATATGAGGCGTAGATGATATGATGAAAAAGACAACTATTATCATGATGATGACTGCAAGCCTATTGGTCCACTTAATGAAAGCATCGAAATGGCGCCTCATCCAAGCGCCAATATAGAAGAACAAGAAAAACCGCCACAAGGCAACACTCAAGAAACCAAGCACATCAATTACCCATGATAAGATGCCAATAGCTGAGATCTGAATAGAGCTGTAATATCTGGCATAGATAAAAGAGGCGACAGCAATTGTTAACGCCAATAAGGAACTCCACCTCTTACTCACTCGTACAATCAGCATGTAGAGGATAAAGAACTCAAAGAGTACAAACGTAAACCAATAGCCTCCCTTTAACGCTCCCAACTGGTGGAAGAACTCTGGTGGAGGTGCCAATAACAGCAGGAAAATAAACGTTGGTATAATCTGCACCATGAACTTATGACGAACATTTGCCACAAACGGGCGCTGGGCAACAGGCTGAAAAAGCCACCCGCTCAGCATAAAGAAACATGGCAAGCGGAAAAGGAAAAAAGTGGCATTAAAACCCAACAAAGAATCACCTAGGCAGAAATGGCAAATATGCGAATAGACCACGAGAATCATTGTGAATCCTCGCATCGCATCGATGTATTCTATTCGTTGAGTTGCCATTATTGATGCAAAGGTAACAAATTTATTCAAATTAGATTCATCCAACAAGAAGAATTTAGCTAAAAAGACATATCTATTAACAATATGGAAGATTTTTATCGTTTTTGTTTGTTTATTTAAAAGAAATTATCTATCTTTGCATAGAAATGATACAATATATACGACTTCTCCGCCCGCAGCAATGGCTTAAGAACACTTTTGTCTTTGCTGCGATATTCTTCAGCAATCACATACTGGAGACAAAATACTTAATACCAACTACTTTTGTTTTTATTGCGTTTTGCTTTATATCCAGTTCGATATATTGCTATAATGATTTGCGAGACGTTGAGGCAGATCGCCAACATCCCAAGAAATGTAACCGGCCTATAGCCTCTGGGGCCGTTTCTATTAAAGGTGCTTACACAATGATGGTGTTGTGCTTTCTACTTGCTTTTGCCGCCCTTCTATTTGTAAAGTCTCCTAATATGAAGTACTTATTCTATATAATAGGAGGATATTGGCTAATGAATATCGCTTATTGCATTAAACTGAAGCAATATGCAATTATTGATGTGTCTATAATCGCCATCGGCTTTGTCATGAGAGTCCTTATTGGTGGATTGGCAGCAAATATATGGATTTCACAATGGCTAGTTCTCATGACATTCTTGCTTGCTTTGTTCCTTGCGTTAGCAAAAAGGAGAGATGACTTTTCAGTATATGAGCAAACATGTAATAAGCCAAGGGTGAGCATTACTGGATATAACAAGGAATTCATAAATGAGGCCATTGCGATTGTATCGGCTATAACGATGGTATGTTATATCATGTATACTATGTCTGAAGAAGTTATTGAAAGAATGGGGTCAGAATACCTATACCTAACTTCTGGCTGGGTTTTAGTTGGACTATTTCGATACATGCAAAAGACAATTGTTTATGGTGATAGCGGTAGCCCAACAAAAACGATTTATCATGACCACTTTATCCAATTGTGTATTCTTGGATGGATTGCGTCATTCTTCGCTATTATTTACCTATAAGGATTTTTCATCTAAGCATTACTCAAAATGAAGTTGTTTCAGTTTCAACATATAAAAGAAGCAGTTAAAGAGACATACGAAATAGTTATTCCACATAACAGATGTGAAATAATCATCTTTGTAGTATCATTTATATGGTTCCAGTGTTTCTCTTTGTATTTTGCGTTAAATGTTGATTTTTCAGATATGAAAGAATTAATGGGATATGACAGCATCTTTTATATTGGAGCAGATAATCCCAAGTTGATGTTGAACAAAATTCTTTCATGGAATCTAAGGCATCCGATTTTTGTTATAATCAATTATCCACTATTAATAATAGATTATTTCTTACCCAACAATCTTCATGTTGCTCTTTTTGCCATTTTCTCATCAATCCTCTTTTCATTTAGCAACCTATTAATATATAAGATATGTAAGGAACTTAAAATTGACCAAAATAGTAGCATTGTTTCTATTTTATTATACTCAACCTTTGCCCACATCATACTCCTATCAGGGCAAGCAGAAACATATGTATATACAATTACTTTTTGTCTTCTTATGATACTATTGGCATTGAAAAAGAAATCAAATATTGTATCGGACAACATCATATTTGCCATTTTAACAGGATCAACTATAACAAACTGTATCTATTTTTTTATAATTAAATTCTGGGAGAATGCAGGGACACTTAAAAAATCTATTATCGCAACGATAAAATCTTCCATTTTGTTTATTCCCTTATTTGGACTTACTTTCATAGGCCTTGCATATAGGATTGTGTTAAAGCATATACCTCTGAAAGATGCAATATTAAATGACACATACAAATTCGTTCATAGTGATACCAACCTACTAGATGTCACGTGGAGACATTATTTTGCAGAACCTTTTATGTTTCATTATACGGATCAAGTAGTCCTTACACAAAATGCAGAAGTATTACCTGATTATCCTTTTGTGATATACAATTTGATTATTTTGTTTATTCTCGTATTTGCTTTATTATGGGGAGGCTTATTAAAATATAAGACTACTATTTGTAAAATATGTGCGTCATTCTTCTTGTATAATATCATCATTCATTTTGTGTGTGGGTATGGGAACAATGAATTACAACTCTTCTGCGGACACTGGATCTTTTTTATCCCTATACTTGTAGCAATAGGGCTGGATTCCATTAAAAGCCCATTACTAAGGCACTTGTTTATAGTATTTTTCATAGCAATCTCATTATTTATGGCCATCCATAATGGGTATTGCTATATAACTAGTATTAATGTATGCATATAAAGCAAAAGAATGTATTATGTCCCTAAACGGGCAACAACATAACGTTCAATTCGGTATGTAAGGAAACTCAACAATGTAGAAATAAGGAAAATAACAACTGAACAAATAATGCATTGTACAAATTCACACTGAATCTTTTTAATAAAAGTGAGTAGAAAAATGTATACCAAAAAATATATAAAATTTTGATATAAATAGATTGTGTACCCACGGGAATTCCATAATTGAAATATCCATAGTTTAGGCAACTTGAAATTTCCTAGTATAAGTGAGATAAAGCAAAGAAAAAAGAGGCCATAGCATAAAAACAATAAATCTGGAGGGAATTTATGCCTCTGCATAGGTGTAAAACTTTCCACAAATACGACATAAGCAACAATTAACAACAAAAAAATCAATCCTAATATAGCAATCTCTTTTTTACCAATTCGTTTATAAAATAAAAATCCTGACATAAAGAAAACATTATAAAAAACGATTTCTCTAATAATACTCATATTAGTTATCAATTGAGCTACAACACAAAGGATAATACAAAAAACTGCATAATACCATCTATTTGTTTTCTTAGTAATATATGATTGAAATACAAAAGAGCATGATATTATCATATAAGGTAATATAAACCAAAGATGTGAAGAGAAAGGAGATTGGGGAATACTACGACAGAATAAAACATATATAATATCATTCAACGAATATGAGGTGATGTCGAAAAAAAAATCATAACCAAAGTTCAAATCAACATTGCTTTCTATATATGAAATCACATCACGCCCAAATAATGTTAATAAAGCAAGTATCAATAATGAAACAAAAGCATAGATGTAATATGGTAGTATGACACGCTTGAACCGATTCAAGAAGGTTTCTAAAAGAGTCTTCTTGTTATTTCTAATCGATAAAGAAGCTCCCGAAATAAAAAAGATAGCAGGCATCTCTATTAATGCAATTGAAAGAAAAGGTTCTTTACCAATATTAAACCAAAAAATAACATGAATAAAACAAACGACATATAACATCGATATGCCTCTATATATATCCAACTGATTATCTCTGACGCCTACATTATTCATATAATAATCCCACAATAAAACACGTTCTGACCTCTCTTTTTATGTCGCAAAATTACAACATTTTATCAAATTATCCAAAAGTATTTATGTTATTTTGTAATTATATCACTATTATTTGCAAGAATAAGTATGAAAAATTTGCTTCTTATGATTTTTATTATTACTTTTGCAAAATGAATCACAAGGTTATGGTATTTTGTCTATGCGGAATAGTGTTATTTCTAACGTTATCGGTTTACTTACGTGCACCGCTTGTCGTTGGAAGTTTAACTAAACAAACCATGTACTTATGGTTCTTAGATTGCTGGTATGGGCAGAGCCGTCATTCCAAAGCAAGAGTAATGCTTGTAGATGATGACAGTGAAGAAGGGATTTTCAAGATAAAGAAAATATGTGATGAAGCTGGTGTCAAAGCTGCATTCGCAGTGATTCCTTCAAGAATTGACAATGTATTAGGAGATTCACTTCGTATGTGGCAAAAAGAAGGATTTGGCATATGCCTACATGGATATAACCATGACCATTGGAAGGATTGGTCGTATGATGCTGTAACAGAAGACATAGATAAGTCTAATAAGACACTAGCCAAAATGGGGTTTCACACTGAGAAAATCAAATATATTGTCCCTCCCCATTCAAGCAACACAGTAAACATAAGGAAAGCAATTGAAGATAAAAAGTACCAAATGATTTGTGGTGCGAATATTGTTAATCCTGATACGAACTTATTTCAACTTGGCCGATTATTCATTAGTAAGGCCACAGATTTAAATAAGATTAAAATAATATTAGAGAAAGCCAAAAACAAGAAAATGTTTGTTATCTTAGGAACGCACTCATCTGATCCAGAAGAGTTCTCCGAAGAAAAGACAAAAGCTGTTCTTCATCTGGCAAAAGAAATGAAATATGAGTTTTATTACTAATAAATTATGGAAAGAGAAGAGATTTTGAAGCGTGTAGAGGAGATTTTCCGCGAAGAGTTAGGACAAAGTGATCTTGTACTGACAGACGAGACCACAGCAGAAGATGTTGAAGGTTGGGATTCTCTCAGTCATGTACAGTTGGTTGCTGTTATGGAGGAGGCGTTCGGAATAGAATTCAGCTCTCGCGAGATACTATCGTGGGATAATGTTGGAGACCTGATCAACAGCATCCAGAAGAAGGTATAAACAGCGATGGTTGTCAACTCTCTGGCTTTTTTGTGGTTCTTTCTGATAGTACTGGCCATTTACTATGCGTGCCAGGCAAAGAAAGAGTTGCAAAATGTATTCTTGTTAATCAGTTCATATTGGTTTTATGCCCAAGTGGACTTGATGATGACGGGCTTACTCGCCATCTTGACCCTGACATTCTGGCTACTTGGAAAAGGCGTCAATCATTTCCTGGACAAAGAGGATGAGCATCATGCTGCCATCATCACAAATGTGGGAGTTGTCATCGGTATAGGTGCCCTGTTCTATTTCAAATATCTGAATTTCTTTGCAGAGTCTATTGTCGCTCTTGTCTCACCGCTAGGCATCCACCTGAGTTGGACAACACTTCATCTGGTTGTACCCATTGGACTGAGTTTCTTCACGTTCAAACTGATGAGTTATGTGCTGGATATCTATAATGGAAAGATTCAGGAGGAAAGGAACATTATCTCCTTTGCGAATTTCATTGCCTTTTTCCCGACCATTTTATCAGGTCCCATTGACAGGCCGAAGCCTTTTTTGAAGCAAGTCAACCAAGCACGACTCTTCATTCCAGACAACTTTTTGCTAGGATTTAGACGCGTTCTCTGGGGTATGTTCCTGAAAATGTGCATCGCAGACCGTCTAGATATATATATTAGTGCGATCTTCGATAATTATGAACACCATTCTGCAATTTCAATTATCTTTGCATCTTTGTTATATCCTATACAAATGTATGCGGATTTTTGTGGATACAGTGATATGTCTATCGGAGTGGCCCTGATTTTAGGGTTCAAGGTTGCAGAGAACTTTAAACGACCTTTCTTTGCTACAAATATTGCAGAATACTGGAGAAGATGGCACATGTCACTGACGAGTTGGCTGACAGATTATGTTTTTCTTCCTCTAAATATAAAGTTTAGACGATATGGAGTAAATGGTACTATTTCAGCAATTATGATTAATATGCTTTTTGTGGGGCTTTGGCATGGAGCAAACTGGACGTTTTTTGTATTCGGATTGTATCATGGTCTACTATTTATTCCACTTATGTTGACAGGCCAGTTCTTCAAGAGAGCATCAAGTAATCAATTACAAAAAGGTATCCCGGGCTTTAATGGTATTTCAAAGATCGCTTTTACATATTTATTAGTGACCATCGGACAATTTATTTTCCGTTCACCATCAATCTCAGAAGCATTTTCTATTATTAAGCATATCCCATTTTCATGTAATGGAGGATTATTCTACGATTTACCAACTATGGCTAATGCCTTTATCTGCATTGTTGTTTTATTATATGTTGATATAAAAGAAGAATGGTTCGGCAACAAATATCTCAAATTGCCAAAATACTTTGAGCATTGGAGATGGGATTTGACTATAGCTATAGGAATTGTAGTAATTCTGCTCTTTGGCGTTTTTGACAATAACCAATTCATTTATTTCCAGTTTTAAACATGAAGAAGCTCATTACACATTTCATTATTGTTGTATGTCTATTCTTATGTATTGACAGAGTAATAGGCTGGGGACTGAGTATTTTATATCGAAACTCAAATGCAACGGATGAATACAAAATAAGTTATTCTGTAGAAACAACAACAGACTCAATTTTATTTATGGGAAGTTCCAGGTGCATGCATCATTATGTACCGTCCATTTTTGAGAAGGAACTTGGCCTTTCCTGCTTTAATACAGGAGATTGGGGTATAAAAAACATTTATTTTCATTATGGTCTGTTGTGCAATATTCTTCAAAGGTATACCCCAAAAGCTATTGTACTAGAGATCCATCCAAGTGAGTGGCTGGATATTCCTTTCTCCGGAGTGGAGAGAGCGTGTTCTTTAGCACCATATTGCGGAATGAGTGAGGGATGTGATGACATGTTGAAACTCACAGGTAATTATTATAGTTATTTAATCTCTATGACCTATAGGTATACGGGAAGTTTCCCAAATCTATTGACCGGGAGATGGGGTTCAATGGACAGGAAATTGAAAGGATGGAAACCTCTTACCGGAACAATAGATGACACAGGGGTGAAGGCAGAAGAGTATCCTTTCCCTAAAGATAATGAGCGTATTGCTCTTTTAAAGAAATTCATAGATATATGTAAGGGACATGACATTCAACTAATTTTTATTGTATCCCCAATGTATCTTTGTTCTGAGGAAGATGTCTTTAAAACAGCAAATGACATATGCGAAGAAAGCGACATCCCATTTTTAAACCATTATAGAGATTCCGTTTTTACTCATAAAAAAGAGTATTTCTATGATTTTGGGCACATGAACCGAGAAGGGGCAGAGAAATACTCCTATATCATAAGTAAAGAATTAAAGACACTTATCCATTAATCGGTCTGCTGCATTCTTTTGTGACTCCGAATATAACATTCTTTAGGCAGATAACTATTAACATCTAATACATATCTCGACCCTACAGGAGATTCACTTAATGGTGTAAATCCCAGATTCGGATAATGTTGTTCTACCATCTTATTCTTTGGTGTGGGGAGGTATTCACCAATGATTCGCTTAAAGCCTTTCTTCTTGGCACATTCTACCATCGTATTCAGGGTGAAGTTCTCCATACCACGTTTAAGGACACGACAACTCATAAACCATGTGTCAATAAAAAGGGTATCTTCATCCTGTTTCTTCATAATGATAACAGCAATCAAACCATTATCGCCGAACTTGTCTTCGAGTGTGAAACTCAAATCGATTATATCGGGATTCTCTGCCATCGAGGTTATATCAGTCTCTGTATAACGGATAGTCCGCAAGTTGAACTGATTACTGCGCTGAGACAACTGGGCGACACGAGGTGTATTGAACTTAGTAAAACCAGTGACTGTAGAAATCATATCCAAAGACTTCAGGAAGTCAGCCTCGTTGGTAAAAGTCTTAGCCAACGATACACGTTTGGCCTCCACCTGATACTGCTTGGTGCGGTCTTTGTCGGCATTGCTATAGGATGCGGTCTCAAACAGATTCAACGAATAAAGATACTCCAAATACTTTCCGGGATCTTCTGGTAACTCAGGTACCGTAATCCCTGGAATATTCTCACGAACGATATTACGCTCAAATGGATTATCATCCAAGAAAACCATTGAATCGAATGATATATTAAGAATGCCCTGAATAGCACGGATATTATCCACCTTCGTCTCCCAATTTGCCATAAAGACGGCTATATCATCCAACTTCAGCACCATATCCGGATGTTTCTCAAAGGGTTCCTTTGCCGTTTCTTCATTATTCTTGGAGGCAACACAAATAATGATGCCACGCTGCTTGAGTTTCTTCACCCACATCTGGAACTCCGTAAAAGCCTTACCTATTCCCAGACTATGACCCAACTCAATCCCTTCAAGTCCATCATCTCCAATCACGCCACCCCAGATAGTATTATCCAGATCAAGAATCAGGCACTTTTTAAATTGCCCTCTGATGGCTCCAATAATATCCACCACCCGCGAGGCCACGTATGGCAGGGCATTCACACTCAACACCATCTCTGTGCTCATATAGACATTGGGAGAGAACATGAACTGACGACCAAACATATTCTGCAGCCCAGCAATGTCACAAACAAACAGATTAGGATATTGCTTGGAAAGCAACATCAACTCATAGTTCAGTTTGCGGATTTGGAAAGAAAAAGATGAATCCACCTTATTGGCATAACTACCAAACACTGTGTCCTCGATCTCCGGGTAGTTGAAATAAATAATCTTCTTGTCGGCTAAGGCTGGATTCTCGCAGACAGAAGCCAAGAACGACAAGCGCTCTTCGGCCACCAGTTCTTGTTTTTCGACTGTCAACAGACTATGGTACTCACATAATTTATGAGTAGACTGGAAAATGATAACGATGCCTGCATCAAACTGATAAAGGTCGCTTGTCGGATCAAGCAGTTGTCGCTCTACTTGATTATACTCACCTTCATAAATATCCAACGCCATATTCCTGGCTGCAGCCTCACCTTTAATGGACGTCACAAGCAGTTGCGTAGCCGTATCACCCAATAACGCCACTTTATCTGAAGGGGTTTCCAATTCTTTCGTTGCTAATGCTTTTAATTCTCTTAATGTTCGCATATTCAGTATATTTTGAATGCAAATTTACAAAAAAAATATGAAATGAGAAAATAAAGTGATGAGAAGTTTGAGTTTTAATCTTTTTTTTGTACTTTTGCAACAATATTCAAACAATAATTCATATGAAGTATTTATATAGAGTATTCGCTGTAATCTGTGTTATTATTTTATGTAGCATCATTTACTACAATGTTAAAAGCCGGAATACGTTGGCTGGGCATCGGGTTGTT
>JAEEGF011333460.1_pt1 | contig 14529 bp, 14 predicted proteins | sample 9134171 | NCBI WGS metagenome assembly JAEEGF01 (sample SAMN16246542, study PRJNA631951) | gut metagenome | biome: gut microbiome; feature: rumen; material: AP-attached | host: Bos | place: Iran: Karaj | collected 2018-10
GTTCCCTTACGCAGTCTCCATAAATGTTTTAAGGGTTCCGATATAGGCCTGACCGCCTCCGCAGTGTTCAAGGCCGTCGCTCACATCCAGTTCAGCTATATCATACAAAAAGTCCGGAACCTCAAATCCATCCGCCTCATTAGTATCCTCTCCTGCCTCCACCAGTTCCGGCGGAAGGAAGGTAATGAGCATGTTTTCAAGCCTTGCCGCATCTATAGGCTTTGTAAGATACTCGTCAAATCCTGCGTTTATGTACATCTCACGCATTCCCGAAACGGCATTGGCTGTAAGACAGATGACAGGAGTTTTTAGATTCGGAGTATCGGTACACTCCTTCATTTCCTTTAAGGTCTCGATACCATCTTTATCCGGCATCATATGATCCAGGAAAATAATGTCGTAGAGGTTCTTCTTATACAGCGCAATGCAGTCGTTTCCGTTGTCTGCAGTATCTATCTGTATCTTTGTTCTGCTAAGGAGACTTACAAAAACGGTAAGGTTAACCGGTGTATCGTCCACCACCAGGATCTTTGCCCCTGGGGCCGTAAACGAAACTCTGTAGCGCTTTCTTTCACTTAGGAAGCGCTTATAGGCGGTCTCATATTCGCCCACAGGCTCCCATTTGACCACCTTCTGCTCTAAGTCAAAAGAAAAAACGGATCCCTTTCCATACTCACTTTCAACCTGTATCTTGCTGCCCATAAGGTTTAGGAAATTCTGGGCTATGGCCATGCCAAGGCCGGTGCCTTCAACGTTTCTGTTTCTCTTTTCCTCTATTCGTTCAAAGGCTTCAAAGAGGCGCCCCAGATCTTCTTCCTTAATTCCTATTCCGGTGTCCTTAACACTTACATGAAGAATCACATGATCCGGTTTATCCTCTATTTTCCTTGAGGTTATGGAAAAGAGCACGCTGCCTTCCTTGGTGTATTTAACCGCATTTGAAAGAATATTTGTAATAACCTGCTTTATCCTTATCTCATCACCATGCATGATCATGGGAATGTTCTTATCCACATCCAGCTTAAAGCCCAGCCCCTTTTCGTCCGCCTTCTGCTGAACCATATTCACCAGATCATTTAAAAGAGATATAAAATTGTAATCTACATTTATGATTTCCATCTTGCCGGCTTCGATCTTGGAGAAATCAAGAATGTCATTGATGATGCCAAGCAGTGTATTTCCTGCAGTCCTGATGTTTTCCGAGTACATCAAAGTATCCTCTTCCCGGCTTCCCCTGAGGATCATCTCATTGAGGCCTATGATGGCGTTCATAGGTGTCCTGATGTCATGGGACATGGTGGACAGGAAATGGGATTTTGCTTCATTGGCCTGATTCGCTGCTTTTGCAGCCACCGTGAGCCTGTAGTTATAATTAAGCATGATCAGAATATTAAACACGAGAAGGAAAAGCAGTCCCGCAGATACGATAGCAACCAGGCTCCAGTCCACGACTCTGCTGGTGGTCAGCTCTTTTGCCGGAATATAAGCTACAAGTATCCACCCCTCAAGGTTTGATATGGGCGTGTAAGAAATAACACTGTCTTCATCCTTGTAGTTTCGGATATGCATGGTTCCTATATTCGTTCGTATCTCGTCTACTACACGGTTGTATTCACTTACAGGCATCGGATTATAGGAATGAAAATACTCAAAGAAATTGCTGTTCTTAAGGGACTTTCCGTGGATCATGTAGTCACCATCCCAGTCTATAAGGGATATTTCCACATTTTCATACTCACCCTTCAAAAAAACGAGCTTCTGCTCAAGGCGGCTTACAGGTACCACGCGGATTATAAGCCCATCACGCAAATCACCGTTTTCACTGTCTAAAACCTTGACATTATTTAGTACGGCTATGGACTGGACACCATTAAGCGGATTGGTATAGGCCCTTGTCAGGCTTACCACACCATCTACGTTACTGAGCTCAAGATTGTCAAAAATAGGTATATGAGAATATTTTACGGAATAGTTTGATGGATCTGTAGTGCTGGCAGAAGTCGAAATTCCCTTCATAGATCCGTCATCAATATAAATAAGATGGCCTGAGATTTCAGGAGATATTTTTGCTTTTCTTATATAAGATATGGCCTCATCAATTGTCATTGGAGTACCAGCCTCCGCAGATCTGTTGATGTAATTGGCCCAGATATCGCACAGATGCTGCTCATCTTCAAGATAATTGGCTATGATCTGCTCTGTAGTAGTTGTCATTTTTTCAAAAGACGCAATCGAAGCACGGTTTGATTCTGTAGCCCTATCGTTGGCATATTTCACGATAACTAAAAGAATCAACCCTATTATCACGATATTTATGATGATAATGTATCGTTTCTTCAATCTGCAACCTCAGTAAGAACTTATCAAAACACATTTTGATACAAATTAATATTACCATTATTGCGTGTATTCATATGTTAAAAAAGTATAAATCACATACTCTCCCTGATTTATGCCGGAGGGGTGAATTGTCACCCAGCTCTCATATATGGGTTGACATTTATCTTTCAACTATGGTATCATTTCCTGGCTTGAATAATATAACTTGAGGAGAATTAACATGATAAAAAGTGTAACTAAGAAGAAATCATCAGAAACTGTTTTAGATCTTACATATGTTGCTCTGGGAGCCGTCCTTATTGCAATATGCTCCTGGATAAGCATTCCAGCCGCAGTTCCATTTACATTGCAGACCTTTGCTGTTGCCTTCGTCCTTTTGACGCTGGGCGGAAGACGCGGCACTTTATCAATAATTATCTACATTTTGCTAGGCGCTATCGGCATTCCTGTTTTCTCGCAGTTTTCTGCAGGCATAGGGGTACTACTTGGCACCACCGGCGGATATATTATCGGATTTATTCTTATGGGATTAGTATATTGGATAATGACACAGCTTTTTTCAAAAACACTGTGGATGAAGGTTCTTGCTTCAGTTGTAGGCCTTGCCATTTGCTACAGCTTTGGAACCATATGGTTTATGACAGTCTACGCTAAAAATAGCGGCGCCATCGGGATTTCTACAGCGCTTGCATGGTGCGTAGTACCCTTTGTTATTCCTGACCTTATAAAGCTTGCTCTGGCCGTTGTCATTTCACGCAGAGTATCATCTGCCATAAAAATTGACTATTAAATATAATTAGCAAAGCTCCTCAATGAGCTTTGCAATAAGCCTGTTTTTTGCGTAGTTACCCGGCTGGATACCAATGCCGATTATATAATTTGATCTTTCACCTGTTTCAAGATCAGCAATGTATTCAGTCAGGATTCCGCAAATCTTTTCTTCACCTGAATATATTCCATTGTTCTTCTTATCAATAGTAAGCTCACTGCCTATTTCTTTTTTCAGCACCTTCAGAACTTTTTTCCCTATCTCAGATGCTTTTTTATACTCGCCATTTCCATTCTTTGGTGAAGCAATAATACTCAGGTAAACGCCGCCTTCAGGCGACTGAAAGTTGGTATTCCCATGACCTTTTCCGCCAGTCTGCTGTTTTGCCACAAATATTTTTTTATCTGAAACAGCATTTACCAGGTTGAGCTTGGCAATAACATTGGTAGAATCAGCTTCGTCAAAAACTACGATAGATTGAGATAGTGATTTATTAATAAGAAAAGCCTCTATTCCTTTAGGCGAGATAATGTCACTATCTGTAGAAAGCATATATCCTTTATTAGGAACGGAATCAATATCATAGCCTGCTTGCCTGAGCTCATTAACTGCTTTCCAAATGGCGTTTCTGGACACAGACAGCTTGCCTGTAACTACACTGCTGGAAACAAAGCTTCCTTTATTTTGTTCAAGTAATTCCAATAAGCTTTCTTTGACTGACACCACTATCCAACCTTACTTCTTTTTTTCTGCTTTATTTTGCACAATACTCATTATACTGTATTAATTCGGAAGTTTGCCACCCAAAATCCTCAGAAGCCAGTGATGGCTTTATTTTTTGCGCAAATTTGAATATCGTGTATCGCGTATATGCGTATATAGCGGTAAAATAGATGTATTCACATGTCTTTCCATGGATCGTAAGGCATCACGCCCTTATTACGGTAAAAGAAATAAATAAGCAAGGCTGATACTGTCAGCACTACTACTGCAAGGATTGTTCCTTCAAGACCAAATTCTACATTGTAAGCGAAGCTGTTCTGGGCGGCTGCAGCATCGAGTTTGAATATTGAAACAGGGCTTACGATTCCACTGTTTGGAAGGCCAAGAATAATATTCTGATTAAAGTTCCAGGCAGCATGGGCAGCCATGGCACACCAGATGCTGTCCATATAGTAAACCATCATGGAAAATAAAATTCCGACAACCACAATATTCATTATTGCCAGAGGCGTAACTCCCGGATTCAGAAGATGCATAATTCCAAAAAAGAGTGCATTGCCAACTATAGCCACAGCCGGATGCCGGTATCCTCTTCTTAATGACTGATATATAAAGCCTCTGCAGACAAGTTCTTCCGCAGATGACTGGATGAACACCACAATAAAGAGCAAAAGGAGTTTAATAAAGTCAAAGGAATTAAAATAAATTGCAATGTCCTTATGTAGCATTGCTCCGATTGCACAGACCATATTCATACCAAGGCCAATGAGCAGTCCGATTCCCAGAAACTTAAGATTATTTCCCTTTGGCGCTGTCCAAATTGCCTTTAAGATTGGTCGGTTTCTTTTGACCAGTGCAAAAAACAATATAAAGACAATCCATATACCGGTAAAGGAAAAATACATAGCAAATATTTTCCAATAGCCTGTCGGATCGCTTATGATCAGCCCATCAAGAGGTTTTGCTACTGCGGCGCTCACTATCCCACCGACTATTTCCATAAAAAAGAACGCGATCAGGAATATGATAAGCACCTCGTCATACCATTTGAATCTGTCCGTGTGAATTCTCTTAAAAAAACTTTTTTCGTTTTCCATATTTATGTCCTCTATACTTTGTGTATTTTAAGCTTCGTTTATGCTCCACTTCTCGTCCCAAATACGCTTTATTTTATCTTTGTTTTTGATGACCATGATAATAGTCACAGCACCAAGAATAAAGTCCAATACAACTTCAATCACCAGTGCAGGTGTAACGGTCGTTTCGGTCATTAACCCGCCAACTACAGATTCGTCAAATGTAAACACTATATAATCCCAAAGGCCATGAGCAAATACCGGGAGCAGGATACTTCCGGACAACATAAATATCCCTGCAAAAAAGGCGCCCATAAATCCGGCTGCAATAACCTGCACTATTACTGATGCCAAGGGAACACCGCCCATAGCATTAAATAGGTGCAACAAACCGAACATTACAGCCGAAATAATAATCGTTGAAGTTTCTTTTCTTTTTGACTTCAAATACATAAGGCCAATAGGAACAGCTGCTACCCTGAACATGGCCTCTTCACCAAATCCTGCATCAAGTCCCATGCAAACATTTAAAAATGACGGTGCAAAAGTAATATGCCCTCCTGCTATCAAAATAATAAACTGCACTGCCACATACACAAAAAATGGAATAAGTAATACAAGAATTTCCTTCAGTGAGATGCACGGCTTAAATATACCCTTTAAGTCCGGTCTGAACCACCACTTAAAAAGGAACATAAATGCAAATGAAATCAGTGCATCGAACAGGTAAAACAGGGCTGTTTTTTCTCCAAATACAGCCTTCAATGGCTCAGATGATGCGGTGCAGAGTGTGAGCATCACTAATGTTCCCAGGAGCATGCCCAGCACAGGTGCTTTCTCACAAATGAGGTGGGGAAATCCTTTTTTCTTTTCCATACAAATCTCCTTTCTACGTGTCTTATACAACCCACATGCGCATAGCCTGAGTTAAAAACAGTGCCGCCAGATATAAAAATGAAAACAACATCCAAATAATCGTTCTCTTTTTGTCACTGTCTCCTGTCAGAATCATTTTCTTTATCCCGGCAGCAAGGAAAAGGGCAATCAAAATTCCGAAAACAGTAGAAGCATAATAGTAAATCGTCACTCCCAGTATCTGGGATTTTGTCTTTGGATCAATAATAGCTCCGACAATGCCAATTACATAGGCTGCAACAATCATGATAAGTGCAGCTGTTATTTTTTCAGCTACAGAGATCAGTCTGTCACTTCGCCCGCAGCTTATAATCAAATAGATGCCGGTAAACAAAAGCATGGCAGCCGCTATCACCAAGAGCCCCTCAAACACCAGATAGGCAGGAAAATAATCATTATAGGTATCAATAGTCAGTCTGTTAATGATACTGGGATAGAACACCTGATAAAAGATCATGTAAACGGCATATAATCCATGGATGACAGTCAGGATTCCAAAGACCACAGCCTTATTTTTTACCGGAGCTTCACTGGCTTTGGTTTCTGTCTTCTCATCATCAATAAAGCATCTTTCCCTGATCTTGTCCCTCTTAAGCCCCCAGGTAGATGAAATGGCCCCCTTCGGGCAGGCAGCAATACAGCTTCCGCACCTGATGCAGTCCATACTGTTGGGAGTTTCGAAGGTTTTTATATCTATTCCGCAGGCCTTTTGACACATTCTGCAGGAAACGCATTTTTCCTTGTCTATCACCAGCCTGTAGCTTGAAATCGGATTAAACAGACCGTAAATTGCGCCTAGCGGACACATATACTTGCAGAAAGGTCTGTAGACCTTAATTGCAGTAATCGTACATGCCAAAAGAACTATAAGCTTCCATATAAATCGTCCGCCGATGGCCTGTCTTAGGCTTTCATTAACTATTACCAGAGGAATGCCTCCAAACAACATACCGCTTGGGCATATCCATTCGCAAAACCACGGATCACCTGTTCCGGTAAGGTCCGTAAATATAGAAACCAAAAGTATTGGGAAAACAACAAGAATCACATATCGAAGATATTTTAGATACTTATGTCCGGGAAGGTTCTTTATCTTTTTCATTATCGGAATCTTATGTAAAAGATCCTGAAAAAGCCCAAAGGGACACATCCACCCGCAGATTAGGCGTCCAAAAACAACGCCAAGGGCTGAAAGCATGCCAAACACATATAAGGAAATGCGATAAGACGAATTTCCCATTACCGCCTGCAGTGATCCCATGGGGCATGCAGCCAAAGCCCCGGGACATGAATAGCAGTTTAGTCCCGGAAAGCAGATCACCTTCGTATTTCCGGCAAAGATTTTTCCTTTTGTAAATCCTCTTATATAGCTATTGGTCAGAACAAACCAGGCAGCTTGAAACCACGTACGAATAACGGATTGTCTTTTTGGTGTCATTTTTTCACCCCATCAGTTCTCTTTTTTCACATCATCCTATACCGATGCATTGCGTGCATATACTGGTTGCTTTGGTTAAAACCACAGTGGCTTCTCCTCTGGCAATGCCCATGCCCATCAAAGCAATTGATACTGCAAAAATGATCCAGCCGATTGTTTTCGTTCTCTTTTCATTTGCTTCCATGACTATTGTTCCTCAATCACTTTCTCCACGGCTTTTTTCCAATCATCCAGTTTCTTGGAGCCGCAGGTTGTCGTTATGATATTACCCTGACTGTCAACAAAGAAGGTTGTGGGAAAGCCCACTATGGAAGATCGGAAAAACTTATACATTTCAGGAGTCGGAATAAGATTCGTAAAGGTCACCCCTGCATTTTCCATTAATTCTTTCCCTGTTTCTACCTGAGATTCTTTTAATCTGCCTTCTCTGTCATAAACATCTGCACAAATGCCCACCAGCTGAAATTCCGAACCAGGATAGATTTTTGAAAGCTCCTCTAAATCTCCCATCTCTCCAAGACACGCCGGGCAGGTGGTTTCCCAGACATTAAAAGCAGTGATCCTGCTGGCGGATAAATCTTCCCCTGTGAAGGTTCCACCATCAAAACGCGTAGAACCCAGGGTCTTGAAAACATCTGTAGAAGTCGTGGCTTCCATGATATCTTCATACTGATTCCATCCCTTGATAAATGAGACATCCAGAGCCACAAGACCTGCCAAAAACGCCGCTGCCACAAGAAGCAGCGTTGAAGTATGCAGTTTCCTTTGATCATCCTTCATCACAAAACCTCTTTCTTTCGAACAAAACACGGCTAAAGATCAGAAATCCAGCTCTTTTTTCCTGAATAAAATATATGCAAGAATTAAGGAAACGGCACAGATTTTAATAACATGCCATAGCAGTGTAAATATAGCTGTACCGCCGGTAAGCAAAAGGTCTACCTTCGCGCACTCCAAGGCATTTGAAAAAACGTGCCTTTCGATATGAAGAAGCTTTATCACAGGGATTTTACTGAAGATACTCATGATATTGCTTCCGGCAAAGAGAAGGAATACATCCACAAGTGTGGCATAGGCAACATTTTTACTCCAGAACAGAATGATCATGGAAATGGTTGCATAGCCCAAAACAAGAAACGCATTGGTCAATATCGAGCTATACAGGAAACTGATCTCTGCTCCATTCATCTTAACTCCCGTTACCAGAGCCATTGCGGTAATAAAGAGGGCGTAGACTCCGTAGGAAATAAAGGTTATGATCACGCAGTTAATGAACTTTGCAATCAGAAGTCCCTTCCTTGAAATTCCCCTTCCAATAAGGCACTGCATGGAATTGGAAGTGAACTCATCAGCATATACGCTCACATATATTGCTATACCTATAAAAAGATTGAGGGTATTTATAGATGTTCCCTGATTGGAAGCAAATGTAAGTCCGCTAATGGCACCATCTTTTCTTGAGCCTATAGTCCAGAAAAGAGAGATCATCAGGCAGATTCCAAGCACAATCCAATATGACGGTTTCCGAAGTATCCTTTTTACATCTGCAACGATTAGATTTTTCAAAAGTCAAACTCCTTTCTCCGGAAGAAATAGATAGTTATAGACAATGCTGCTAAAAGGTAGCATACGGCAGGAAAGAGCTGCCAGGTAACTGCCCCCGCCTCTATTCCGGTATAAGCCCAGTCCAATAGGCCATCGAAAGTGTAGTCATATAATGAAAGCGAGAAAAAGAACTCTACAATACTGAACACCAGTTTAAAGACAACCGCAAATGCTATACATGCGATGATTCCAAGAACTGTAGATCCGGAAATGTACATTATCATTGCCGAAAAGACAATGTATCCAAAATGTCTAAGCCATCGCAAAAGTATAAAAAGTACCAGATTTCTCTGCTGGTCAATGCTCAATACAATTGAAGCATTAGTATTTACTACCAGGAGAGCTGCTGCAACGATAACAAGATATAGCACCAGAAGCAGTATAGCCGCATCAAGGAGCTTGGCAATTATGAGCTTGTCTCTTGTGATACCGCGTCCCAGGACTGTCTGCATTGATTTTGAAGACAACTCATGGGCAAAAACAGCGTAAAAAGCAGGAAATACCACAAAAAGAGCCATTGGTGCTCCGCTAAGCGCAGCCTGCATTCCCCTGACATATCCGGCTGAGCCGTCATTTGCGACACCTTCCAATACTTTGAAGGAGATATAGAGCAGTGCAAAAACAAGCCCTCCGTAAATCAGACCAACGCGAAAGATACGTTTCAAATCCGCTCTTATCAAACTTCTCATTCTGCAGATCCTCCAATGAGTTCAAAGTAATAATCTTCCAGAGTGACTTTCTCTTTACCTTCTTTTAGAACATCGATACCGTTTTCTGTAAGAATACTCTTTGCTCTTTCCAAATTGCCTGCTGATATCGTAAGTTCTACTTCCGGCCGCTTAGCCGACAGATCTTCCTGGGTGATTTCTTTTGCTATAATGCCCTCATGCACTATTCCAAAGCGGTCTGCGGTGTTTTCCAGTTCTCCCAGGATATGACTTGAAACTATGACTGTCATACCAAACTCATCTCTAAAGCGCTTTATCATGTGACGAATATCGGCTATACCCTGAGGATCCAGACCGTTTGTGGGTTCATCCAATATGAGAATGTCCGGATTACCAATGATTGCATTGCCTATTCCGAGGCGCTGCTTCATTCCAAGAGAGTATCCTTTAGCCTTCTGCTTCTCCTTGCCATCGACAAGACCGACAATCTTTAGAACACGGTCTACTTCCTGCGTTAGTTCTTTTCCCTTAAAGCCCTTTGCTTCTGCGTAGTATTCAAGATTTGCTCTGCCGGAAAGATAGCCGTAGAAGTTAGAGCCCACAAAAAAGCCCACCTTTGATCTGTTGGCAAAGAGTTCTTTCCTGTTCTTAGAGCCCGCTATGGAAACACTACCGGAAGTGTATTCCGAAAGTCCAAGAATCATCTTGAAGATAGTGGTCTTACCAGCGCCGTTTTTGCCGACAAGCCCGTAAATATCTCCCTTATTTACCTGCATGGTGACACCTTTTAGTACATCATGCTTGCCATAGCTTTTTATTATGTTATCCAGCCTTATTGCCGCATTTGAAGTCTCAGATCCCATGATATATCTCCTTCCTGATAAAGTTATCACCAAACAGTTACTCGTTTCTCCGGGCTTAAGTACATTCCGTCTCCGGGCTTTATCCCGTAGGTTTCAATGAATTCATCATATTGCTGAAGTATGATATTAACCCTGTAGAATGGAAGCGGATGAATATCGCCTCTCATGGTGCCAAGCTCGTTTTTCTCAGATGTCTGGCCGGCATATTGCCTTGCAAAGGCTCTGAAAAACTCATCATAATCAAACCCTTGTATTTCTCTTGCTGCATAGAGTGATGATTTTACGCCGCCCATATCAGCTATGGCCTCATCTTTTACAGTACTTCCGTTAACCTTCTGTTGCCCGGGAATAGGCCTTGCCAACGAGAAATATCCGACCAGCTTTGATGCCTTTTCATCCATCCTGGATCTGTCCTGGGGTTCCATCCAGTCGATGCTGTTTCTGTTTTCATCATACTGGCGTCCGTAAAGATCAAACTTTGTTCCGTTTGAATCAAATCCATGGGTTATCTCATGGCCGATTGTTGTTCCTATAATGCCCGCAAACTGCTCAAGTGACGCGTCTTCTCCAAATGAAACATCACACATCGCTAAATAGCCCGCCATTATATAGATTCCATTTTCGTAGGTATAGTAAACACAGTTTACTTCTGTAGTAGTTTTGGATGTGTCATAAATATCCCATTTGAACCTGTCCCAAACGGGATCTGCACTTTTTACTGCCATGTGAGCTTCAAGCACGCGCTTGCCTTCAGCAGCTGCTTCAACAAGATTTCCCCCTTCTTCGTAGGATTTTATGTCAGCAGCCGAATAATCAGCGATGTTATCAGGTTTTATAAGGTGCAGCGCCATCTTCTGCAATTTTTCCTTTGCTGCAGCCCTTGTACCATCTGACATCCACTCTTCTTCATCGAGTATCTGCGAATATGCCTTTATCAGTCTGTTTGTAAATTCTTTTACCCGATCTGTCTGCTCGTTACCCGTAAAATATTTTTCCAGATACAAAGTATCAAGCAGCGGTAAAAAACCACAGGACTTAATATCATTTCTAAAAAGAACGCTGCGCTGACCATCGGATATTCCCTCATAGTTCCCTGCACCGGAAACATACAGCTTAACCATCTTTTCATATGATTCAGTGTCCAGAAGATACTTAACGCAGTCTATGGTCTGAACTATAAGAAATGACTTTAAGTCCTCAAGATTTTTTTCGGTGTATAGCGACGACAAGGACTTCAGATACGAAAAGTCTACATAAAAGCTGTTGCATCCCCGGTATCCTCTGCTGTCAAGGATTTGCAAAAGAGGGTAATCTTTTTGCAACGCACTTATCCCGTCCCTGTCATTTTGAGCCTGTGTAAACGCTTCTGCGATGCCGAAGTTCTCAATATTACTGTTTCTGGCGATATAAGTTTCTATCCTGTAATTGCCTTTTATAATCGCCTTGATCTCTTTTTCGGAAAAACCAAGCCTTCCAAGAAAATAGCTGATAACATCATCTGCTCTTTCCTTGGCCGACAAGGTACTGCTTGTGTATTCAACATATGAAGAAGCAGACCCAAGAGAAAGAGTCGGTGCCTCAAGATTTAATGTGCTCTTATCAGGAAACTGTAACTGTGTCCCCACGGATGTCGGAACAAGCAGTCCAATACCAAAGGGGTTTCTTATAGTGCTTGCCTGATAATCCGTGAATTCATTTATGGAAGATATGCTGCGGATATCTGAAATGTACTTTTCAAGAGGCTTTACTCCAAGTTTGTTTCTCTCATCCCAGTTTGAATGCAGCTTAACCAAAGCCTTGAATTTATCCGCATTAGCGTCTGCCATCGTCTCATCAGAAGCAATCTCAAGGCATCTTTCATAGATCAGTTTGGTTGCATCAAGAACTGTACTGGCCTCTTCATAGGCAGGGTCTACAACAGCCGATAATATATAATCCTTATTTGCAGCCGCAGCAAAATCATCCTGAAGGCGGATGTTATCCTCAGGCTTAACCATGCCAATCACATCGGAGTCAACCCATTTTCCTCCACCGGGCGCACTTGAAAGCTCTGCATTTGCTCCTGTCTGCTCAGAAAAATCTTCGTTTCCCTCACCGCCGTTTCCACATCCCGCAGCTGTGAGCACCAAAGCAAAAGTCAGGGCCAGTGCTGTTATCTTTTTTAAAACATTACATCTGATGTCTTTCATTGGCTTCTTCTCCAATCAATACCTTACTTCGTTGCTGCTGTTTCGATAAATTCGTATACTGTCACGATCTAAGTCCTGCCAGCCGGTTTCCGGATTCCAGAATCTTTTTTGCCACCATCTGCTTTTGTAAAAGCGCAGCTTCAAAAAAGTGCCCCAAGTAGGTATCAGACTTATTTATACTCTGCTGATACTCCTCGATATACTCATCCTTATCAAAATCAGGAATCGTTTGTCCTGAGAGACTCTCTCCAAAAGCTTTCCAGTCTGCAGAAGCATCGACCCGGCGTTTTCCGATTATTTCCCGAATTCTGTCAATATGTGGAGCAATCGTATCTGTAGCGTAGGTTTCCCTTTCGAAATCGACCACTTCACCCCGCAGATATAATAGTGCGTATACCATCTGGGAAAAAGCGTACTCGTAGTCGCTAGGATTGTCTTTTACAATCTCTTTGTAGCCTCCCCACGCCGGCAGATAAGCATAGCGGATATAGCTGTAGTCCGGAAGATGTCCCGCCCTTCCATGACCAAGGTTCATAATGGAATTTTCGTCAGACTGATATGCACTTGCCACGTATACCGGTTTATCCACATCCTCTGCGGCTTTAGGATTATGAGAAAACTTAATCTGTTTTCTTATGGGCTCATTCCCATCTCCCGGGAAAAGCTCGTAGAAATACCAGTTGGTGTTATTGATGACCAGTGACGGCGTTCCTGCAAAGTAGGTATGTGCCCAGGTATCAGCCAGAACATGCATTGCAATACCTGCAGCTGCAACATCCTTACCCTTTGCGAGCTTAACCGTATCAACCAAAAGATCACCATTTGGCCCGCAGATCAGGCGATACTTATCCTTATAGTTTTTTGACCCCTTTCTTACTTCTGCATATAGGTCCTTCGGAAGAAAATGAAAGGATGACCAGATTCTTGTGATATCAATTAGTCCTATCGGATCTGTCCTGGCCTGTAAAAGCTCAGCCTGAAGCTGGGTTGTGGCCGCCTGTGATGGTCCCCCCACCTTTTGAAGCCATGTTCTTGAACAATGATCCACCATCTGCGCTGAATGACATATATTTACGCTGCTCTCATGGTCGTACCCCGCAAGATGCGCAGCGCAATAGGTTGCGTAATAATGGAAATCTCCCTGCATCTCTTTCTCCTAATCTATCGTGATCACATGCTGACGGCGGCAGGCCCCGGCAATACCTGCCAGTGCTGAGAAGATAAAGCCTATAGCACAGATATCTACAACCTGTGTTCCGCTGCGCATGAAGACCAGACAGCTTATTGCGATAAGCAGTTTTCCTGTCCCGGTAAATGCTTTGAATTTCCAGTTGCTCTGAATTCCCCTTGCTTCACTTGCCCCAATGACATTTACAATTCCCGAAAAAGCCAGCGTTCCGGCCAGATACATAAGTACGTAAACCCTTGGAACCCACGCCAGAGCACCCGTAAAAACGCCAAAGTCAAAATACAGAATCCCGCGAAACAGGATATTCCGCCCGCCAACCATGAAACGCGCCATTCTAAAGTAAAACCAAAGCATTCTGATTCCCATTAGTTCCAACGTCAGGGAAAAAACTCCGATTATGGCCATATAGGCTTTTTCGCCAAAGAAAAGCAGAGCTGCTCCGACCAGTATCGTAACCAGACTCGCAATGATCATTCTTAATCTCTGCCATATTGTCATTGCGCTTTCCCCCTTGCTTCCTTGAGCTTTTTGATCATTCCTGTTGCGTAAAGAATGGACGCATAATTGGTAAAAGCCATAACTTCAATCAGCAGGGATGCCAGGCTGACGCCACCTCCGTTATTTCCGGTAAAAAGACTCATGATGGCGTTGATAGGAATAAGCAATGCAGAAAAGACCGCACTAAAGGCTGTCAGTACGAGATAGAATTTACAGGGTTTCTTTGCGATGCATCGTCCTGCCCTGAATGCATTTA
>JAEEGF012150677.1_pt1 | contig 14529 bp, 10 predicted proteins | sample 9134171 | NCBI WGS metagenome assembly JAEEGF01 (sample SAMN16246542, study PRJNA631951) | gut metagenome | biome: gut microbiome; feature: rumen; material: AP-attached | host: Bos | place: Iran: Karaj | collected 2018-10
CGATTGCTCGGGCGGCGCGTTGTTGCCTCGCGAGGTCTGGAGTTGGAAGTCACGATTCGGGGAAGCGGCACTCCTGCCGCTTCTGCCTTGGCGCGTCATTGTGAAGCGACAGGAGTGTCGCTTCCCCGAGTATGGCGAGCAGCGGCTGATGAAACCAGCGGGACATGTGGGACGAACGGGACAGTGGGAAACGCGCGGGGACTGTCCCCAGCGAGTCTTCATACTACCGCTGGAACATGATCTCACAGGGATACATTTCAATGCTGTCCCTGCCAGTGTTACAATTCAAATTAATCAGAAAGGAGAACGGTTATGCCCACATTGATTTTAGTGTTTATTGTCGCGATCATTATCGACATTCTGATTGTAAGGATGCGAAGGCGAGAAAGTACAAAGCCATTCATCCCAGAGTGGTCGTTTGACGAGGGCGTTACTTCTTCTGAAGAATCTCGTGCGGACGAGTTGCTGATGAAGTTTGGCAAACAGGATGCCATTTCGTTGCCAGAGTCGTTTGTCGTCCATCAAAGCATAAGAGACTTTGTGGAGCGGTATGTGACTTTAGAGTTTGATGACTATACGATGGACTACTCCAGAAAAGAGTTTCTGAGAGGCGAGGAAAAGGAGGAATGTTGGAAGGGATTCTACTGCATAGGCGGCGATGGCGGTGAAATCTCATACTGGGTTCGCATATCCACCACCGACGAGAAGATTTACGCTTTTGACATGGAGTGTTCAAAGCGTCCAGAGCCTTATGCGAGCAACATAAGGCGCTTTATCGTGATGCGCTACAATGCCTGGCGTGAAATGCAGAAGATCATTGAGGAAGATGAAAAGTCACAGAGGAAGAAAAGTCACAGCAAGAGCAAAAGTGATAAAAACAAGAAATTAACAAGACAGAAGGGAAAATGATTTGAGAAGAGGCGCAGCAAAAAGAAGGGCTTCCGACTTCAGACGTCGGACGTGGGCTAGATCGGACGCTCGCCGCTTGCGGCGGCCGTGTGGCGCGCGCGTTGTTGCCTCGCGAGGCCTGGAGTTTGAGGTCACGATTCGGGGAAGCGGCACTCCTGCCGCTTCTGCATTGGCGCGTCATTGTGAAGCGACAAGAGTGTCGCTTCCCCGAAAGGGGCGCGTACACGAAAGCGTGCGGGGACAGTCCCCGGTGAGTCCTGCCGCTTCTGCATTGGCGCGTCATTGTGAAGCGACAGGAGTGTCGCTTCCCCGAGAAGGGGCGCGTACACGAAAGCGTGCGGGGACAGTCCCCGGTGAGTCATGGCATTGTGGCATTATGCCATTATGGAATTGTCCGCCTTCAATTTCATAATGCCATAATGGCATAATTGCACAATTCCATAATCTCACAATCATTGCTTTCGCTGCTTGGAGTTTCGGAGTCTTGGAGTCGTTGAGCCTTCCTAAATCTCCCAAACTCCTAAACTCCCAACGGCGAAAGCAAGAAAGGTTCTGCAACTGGTTCTTATGATTGTTCACAAATCGCAATTGTCACAACTGTTCACAAATCACAAATATCAATTGTCGGGGGCCGGTCTTCATGTCACGGCGGGAATGTTGCCAATGTGAGAATGTTGCCAGTTGCCAATTGGTCATTGGAATTGGATATTGGCAACACTTCCACATTGGCAACATTTTACTTCCACATTGGCAACATTTACTGGACTCAACGGCGGAACCGATTGAAGTCCTTTCCGGCCGCACATAGGAGAAGCATTACTGCCGCCAAGGCGATGACGGGGGCCAGGCCACCATGCAGCGTGTCGAACTTGTCGATTCCCGCGACACAGCACGGCAGAGAGTACACCAGGTTCTTGTCCAGCACTTCAGCTGCCGCCAATGCCGAGAGCGCGTTGACAATGCCTATGTACGCAAATGCGATCTTCCCGAGCGCATTTGCCATGCGAGGATGCACGGCGATGATCATTCTCGCAATGGAGCCTGCAATGACGACCACGCCGCCGCACTCCATCACCACGAAGAATATCTTTGTTATATCGTCAGGGAGGTTTGGGTAGAACACCGCCAACGCGGACGCCGCCACCACGGCAATTAGCACCCCGAAGACCATCGAAGGCACGCTGCCCGTGGCAAGCGGGAAGAGAATGGGCCACAGGGCCTTTGACCGCGGCATGTGCGCCACGGCGCCACGTGTGATCGGCACAGGATAGAACGCCGCATGCAACAAGATTATACCTGCGCCTATGCACAATGCAGCGCACCAAGGAGGGCCAGACACCAGCAGCGTGCTTATGCCGATGACGACGAGCTGCGTTATGCGGAGCGGACGGAGATAATCGGTGTGCGGCGGCGCGAGCATGGCCGCGGCCTGGGCACGGCATAACGCGACAATGATCGCCAACAGCAAGCCATAACAGACGAACAACGACGACGCCGCAAAATCGCCGCCTCCTCGCACTGCCCGGCCAATGCCGATTGCGGCGGTGATGCTCGAAAAGAAGAATGGCAGAAAAATGTACAGCACCACAAGCGAGATCACCTTCATCGCGATCGAGCGGCGCCGCGAGCAGGCCGGCAGAAGCCCGACGGCAGTCAACGACACGCTGGACACGAACAGCAACACGGGAATTAAAACGGTAATGGACAGGTCGATGCCTCGCATCAGATACGAAAGCACGAAGAACGGCATCGCGATCGCAACCGCAATCGCGGAAATGACCGCGGCCGCAGTTATCTTCCCGGAGACGATCTGGCCCGGCGTAAGGGCAGTGGTGAATTCAAGCCCAAGATCCGTCTTGCTAGTCTCAATCGCCGTCTTGATCGATGTGAAGAGCGGAATCAGCACGCACGTGACGACGCCGGTGATTATCGACACTGCGATCAGCGGTTCCTCTCCTAGCCCTTTCCCGTACATCGCCTCCTGGATCGAGATGTCATGCATTTCTGACAGAAGCACGGCTCCGGTCGCCAGGATCAGCACGATCGGGAGCGCCACCATTCCCCAGAGGATGAGGCGCGAGCGCACGAGCTGGCGCAGCTCCTTGAGGGTGACGGGGTTTATTCGCGGCTGGAACTTCATGCGAGGTTCCCCTTTGTCACGTGCATGAAGATGTCTTCGAGCTTTCCGAGCTCCGGCTCGAAGAGAATCGGCATTAGGTTTCTCGCGGAGAGTTTTCCGAGGAGCGCCGCCGCAGCCTCATCGCCCGAGGCCGTCTTCACGCGCCAGCCATTGCCGCTCTGCTCGGCGGCGATAACGCCTGGCGTCTCGAGAAGGATCGGCAGCGCATTCTCGTTGACGGCGGGAAGGAAGCGGAGCTTGATCCACACCTCCGAGCTCGCCTCCACCTCCGCCTTGAGGCGCCTGCCTCTTTCGATGATCACGGAAGACGAGCACATCTCCTCGAGTTCGGTGAGAATGTGCGACGAGATCAGAACCGCCTTGCCGTTCTCGCCGAGCGCCTTCACAAGCTCGCGCAGCTCGATGCGCGCGCGCGGATCGAGTCCGTTGGCCGGCTCGTCGAGGATCAACACCGCGGGATCGTGCACCAGCGCGCGGGCGAGCGAGACGCGCTGCTTCATGCCCTTTGAGAGCGCGTTGAGCGTGCGGTCGCGGAATCCCGTGAGTCCGGTGAAATCCTCTACGCCCTCGACCGCCCTGCGTATCGCAGCGCCGCGAAGACCGTACGCGCGGGCGAAGAAGTCTATGTACTCGTCCACGGTGGTGTCGGTTCTGCTTGGAAGGTCGTCGGGCATGAAGCCGATGAGGCGGTGCGCCTCGTCGGGATGGTCCAGCACGGAGACGCCGTCAAGCGTGATGTCGCCCGAGTCCGGCGTGTCCAGAGTCGCCATGATGCGCATGGTCGTAGTCTTGCCCGCGCCGTTCGGGCCCACGAAGCCGATCACCTCTCCGGACGAAAACGAGAACGAAAGGTCGTCAACGGCGCGGAATCCGCGGTTGAACGTCTTCACGAGGTTTGTCACTTCAACCTTCATTCGGCCACCTCCTTGAACTTTCCGAACACGATGCCGGCGGCCGATGTATCCGCCTTCTTGCCCTTGAGCGGATTCTCGAAGAACGGCGAACCTTCGACTTCCGCCACGTATTCGCCCTGCGGCAGCCTATGGCACGAATCCGCCACAAACATCAGGTTCTTCTTCCAGTCGCGGCCGAATGTCGTGCCCTTGTCGGCAAACGGATAGCGCGGCCCGCTGGGGGGTTGCGGAAGCTTTTCCAGCTTCTCGGCATCCACCGTCGCGCCCGGCTCGACGTCGTGGAACGCCCACAGCCTTCCGCCCACGTTCACGTGGCCGGTCTTGACCTTCGCGCCGAGCAGGTTCACAACCGCGACGCCGCCTGTTGGCGATACGCGGAAGTCGAGCCGCTCTGACCTCTCGCAGACGCGCGTGAAGTCGAAGAACGTGGTGACGAGCGGCTTCACCCAGCCGCCGGCAAGTCGCTGGGCGGCGGCGGACTCCACCCGGATGTCGTCGTTCTTGCCGTTGAATCGTGCGTTCCTCCTCGCGAAGGCGGCGTCGGACGGGAATTCGATGCGGCCGTTCACAGACATCGGCGAGAAGATCGCGAACTGCCCAAGCGTGAGCGCCTTCTTCGCGGTCTGGTCGAGAACCGTCACCGACTGCAGGCGCACCGACGGCGTGGTGCCGAAGAAGATGTATGCCGATATCGCGACTATGACGGCGAACACGGCGGCCGAACCGGGAAGAAACGCGAGCAGCTTCATCCGCACATTGCGCCTGACGCTGATGAACACCGCTAGCGGAACGATGCCAAGAGCAAAGACGGCAAGTACCGCAAGCAGCGTCTTCACGGGAATGGTCGCCTTTGCTGCGATGGGAACGCGTCTCAGGTCTTCAGTGGTGTCGCTTTTGCCGCCGTAGTAGTAAGCACGAATAGTCAGATCGCCGACGAGGACATCGCAGGATTGATCGATCATCTGGGGGATGTCCGCCGCCTCCTTCTGGTCTGCAAACCCGTCAGGCCCCTTGGCGACCACAACGGTTCCGCCGAGCGTGCGGTAGGTCTCGAGCGCCGACTTGGCGGCGGCGCCGAGAGTGGCGTATTCGTCCGCCGTGATGAACACGCCGTCGTATGTGGAGTAGCAGCGCCAGTCTCCGGGCCAGTTCTCAGCCGGGAACTTGAACTGGTTGGCGTTGAAGAGAAATGGCTCCGCCTTGTACTTGCCCTTCGTGCCTCCGGAGCTTGAAGTGTAGTCTGGGCGCTTGTGCTTCTGCGTGTATCTCTTCGCGTGCATTGCCTTCGAGAGATCGTCCTGCAGCTTCTTCGGCGAGATTCCGGCGGAGAGCAGCAGCTGGGGGTGTTCGTTGCGGTCGAAATGGCCCACGGACACGTCCAGATTCTTCATCACGCGGCCAGTGGACGCGTTTGGCGTGGTCTCCAGGATGCTAATCGATCTATAAGGGACATCGCCTGTTTCGCCGGCAAGCGGCATGAAGAGCGTAAACTCCACCGTGCCGCCGGGCTGCATGGAGAAACTTCTGTTCACCGACGCCGAATAATTGACGCCCGCCGAAACAAGGAAGCTGCGTTCTTGCGCGGCTCGGTTGCTGAACCTGAGCGTTATGCTGGGCGTGCCATGGCAGATGCTGTTGGCGCTGTGGACTAGGTATGACCCCTCTATGTCCTTCATGTCGATCTTGTCGAGCCTGAGATTAGTCGCGAAAGGCGTTGAGACGACATTCTCCGAGGTGTCGGGAATAGCTACCGACAGCGCGTTTACACTCGCGGCCAGGGCGGACGCAACGACCGCTAGCGCCAATGTCTTTGCGAATTTCATATGTCTAATTCTCCTTTCGTTCCTTGCCTATAAGTTCTATTGGTGGAAACAACAAAAACAACGTGTAAAAACAACATCCTCTTTCTCGCCGCGAAACCTCGCGGCGTTCTTAAATCGGCGGGCATGTTGCCCGCCGTAAAAGAAGTTGTTTTTATCAGTTGTCAGTGTTGTCTTCATACTAGCTTATCCTCTTTTACATTCCCATGCGAAACGCGGGTGGGGGCTTTCCAGTTGGTCTGCGGAAGCAAAATGGCGCGCCTTTCATCGGCTTTCATTTCGATGGTTCCTTTCATTTGGGTTTCTTGAGATTCCACTGCTGTCAATGGCAGCGCCAATAGCATATCATTATCTTCAAGGTAAATTGCAAAGCAAAAGTCAAATAGTTGAAAAGAGATTGTGAAGAGTAGGGGTGGGTAGGAGGGTAGGAATAGGTAGGTATAGGCCGGGCTAGGGGTAGGGATGGCTAGGATAGGAGAGTAGGATAGGAGAGTAGGATAGGTAGTTATAGGCCGGGCTAGGCCGGGCTAGGGGTAGGAGTAGGAATAGGTAGGTATAGGCCGGGCTAGGGGTAGGGATGGCTAGGATAGTAGGGATAGGTAGGTATAGGCCGGGCTAGGGGTAGGGGCGGCTAGGAATCCTAGCCTGGCCTAGCCCGGCCTATAATGGCCTATAATCCTACCCTAGCCTACCCTAGCCCGGCCTATAATGGCCTAGAATCCTACCCTAAACTACCCTACCTTGGCAATGCAAGGCGGAAGCCGTAGTGCCTGAGGCGGTAGTTCGGCATAAGACGCAAGCGATGCGATGAGTTGCAACCACGCGCAGTTTCGCCCCAGCTGCCGCCGCGGAGAATGCGAAATGCGCCCGCCACAGGACCTTTAGGGTCAGTCACCCCGCCAGACAAATCGCCGCTCCAGTCCAGGCACCACTCCCACACATTGCCGTGCATGTCGTAAAGTTTCCATGCGTTCGGCATGTACGCCCCAACCGCAGTATGCTTTGCCGAATATCCTCCCCTGCCGTCGGCATGGTTTTCGCCATAGCGCCCCAGATCCTTCATGTCATCCTCGGAATCGCCGCCGTTGTTGAACGCACTAGTCGTGCCCGCCCGGCAGGCGTACTCCCATTGAGCCTCGGTGGGCAGGTCAAAGTCAAGCCCCGTACGCGCCCGCAACCTGCCCAAGAACGACATGGGATCGACAGCCGAGGAGACTGGCCATTTCGCCCCGTCCGAGAAGCCGCGTATCTGGCCGAAGGAAACATTCTCCACTGGTCTCATGTCGCCTTTGAATTCCGAAGGATACTGCCCCATCACAAGCTCATATTGCTTCTGCGTGACCTCGAAGACGCCGATGTAGTACGGCTTCGTGAGCGTCACCTCGAACTCGCCGCACATCTTGAACGTGCCGGGCTCGATGCGCCGCAGCACGAGCTTCGAGGTCTTGTATTCGTCGGTGTTGAATGTGCCTTCCTGGACTGACGAGACTGGAAAGACAAACGCCGAAGGTCCGCCGGAAAGATCGATCACGCAGTAGCGTCCGCCATGGGACGCAGTCTTCTGCTCGTTCAGGATGCGGATCTGCGATTTCAGTCCGTCAAGGATGCGGTAGATCGAATCGGCCCTGCTTCTCGGCATGTCGCGCAGCGCGGTTTCGATCATGTTCGCCAGGTTCTGCGGCGGGATGTCGGGGATCAATATTCTTGTGGCGAAAAGCACGTCGATCGCATCGTCAAACGCGCCAGCTTCGACGTAGAACGTGAACGCACCTTTGAGAAAAAGTAGCCTGGCCGCCTCGGAAGCCTCCTTCTCCGCAAATCTCGCGGCGGCCCTGGCGACGTCGGCGCGCGTTTTGCTCCCGTTCCGCATCGCCTCCAGTGCAGGGCGCATCAGCTCTCGCACAGGCTCTTCGGCCTCCAGTAGCTCCTGCTTCGTCGGCATCGCAGCGAGCGACGCGGCCGCCGCCGCAAGAAAAACCATGACAAATGACTTGATTCTCATATCAGCTATCTCTCATCGGAAAATTCCATCTCGATCAATGATATCGCCCGCTCCACGCGGAACTTGATCTGGCGAAGATAGTTGCCGTCTATGCCGAACCTTCTGCACACCTCGGCAGCTGGCATCCCGTCAATCACGTGCGCGCGGTAGACGGCCTTTGTCTTCGCCGAGAGCGCGGTTTTCGTGAGCACATGCTCCACCGCGGTCTCGTGCCTAGCCTTCACCCATGCAAGGTCGAGCGCGATTCCCTGCTCCGGCGGAACTTCAGGCTCGTCCGCCAAATCGTCAAGAGAGACAATGCCGTTCACGCCATGGCACTGCTCCCGCCGGTATATCCCTATGAGCTGCCTGCGGATGAGCATCTTCAGGAACGTGCGGAACTGCGACTTGTCGGCTCTGTACCTTCTTTCCGCCAATATCTTCACGAGATGCCGATACACTTCCTGGACCACGTCGTCGGGATCGTGGTTGTGGTCGATCTGGACAACGAAATTCTTCATCACCGGCGTGTACAGGCCGAAGAAGCGCGTCCATGCCGCACCATCACCTCCGCCAGTGGCCTCGTTTGCGAGCTTCTCCAGCAGCGTCTGCGACGTCGAGGGAAACTCGTTCATTTCACCACCTCGTATATTCCCTCCGCGCCAAAGGCGGAGCGGGCGGCGTTCTCGTCGAACGACGACGCGGAGTGCCTGCGGAACGCCAGCCAGCACGCGGCGGATGCGACAACTGCCGCAGCCAGAACGACGGCGACGACGATGCGGCGCCTGCGCCTGGCGGCCTGCGCCATTGCGGTCTGCCCAATGAGCCGCTTGGCTATTGCGCCAAGACTGGTCGGGCGATCCTTTGGATCTTCGGCAAGCATCTGCGGCAGAACTTCCGACCATGGAAGCTCAAACACCTCCAGAAGCTGAAGCGCCATTGATCCCGGTGCGTACAAGACGCCAGTGAGAAGATAGACGATCATCACGGCGAGCGAATACACGTCGGCCGCGGGAGTGGACTCTTCGCCATGCTCCACCTCCGGTGCCATGTAGCCATGCGTGCCCATCACAAGACGCGAATCCACCGGTCCCTCGACCATGGTCGTCTCGGCGTTCACCTCGTGGCGCAGCTCCTTGGAGAAGAGCCTCGAGACGCCGAAGTCGGAAAGCACCACGCGGTCGTCGGCATTCAGCAGCACGTTGCGGAGCTTTACGTCGCGATGGACAATGCCCTGGGCGTGGATGTAGTCCAGCGCTGCGGCAAGATCGCAGAACCACCGCCACACGCATTCCTCCTCCAGCGTGGACGGTTCGATGTCCGCAAGCGTATGCGGTGCGCCGTCCTTGCCGAGCACGAGATCCATCACGAAATAAAGCGTCTTGGTGGCTTCGTCGAAGTTGAGGTCAACGACGCGCACGATGCGCGGATCGCCAAGCCTGGCAAGCACCCTTCCCTCGGCGATGAACTTCTCCCTGATGACATCGACATGGCCGTGGTCTAGCGTGAACGCCTTCAACGCATAGTGTACGCCGAGGTGCGTATGCACAACCTCGTACACAGCCCCTATCGCACCTTTGCCAAGAAGGCGAACGATGCGATAGACGCCTATCATGTCATCTGCTTTTAAATCTGCCATGTCTACACCGATACATCCATGCCGGCTCAATGCCGCCGTTAAACGGAACGCCAATATTATACTACACTTCAGTTTGGGCGCACAAGTGAAAGTGCAATGGGAGAATAGGGTGATAGGGTGGGCTAGGATAGGAGTAGGAATAGGTAGTTATAGGCCGGGCTAGGCCGGGCTAGGGGTAGGAGGGGCTAGGAGAGTAGGAAGAGTAGGGATAGGTAGTTATAGGCCGGGCTAGGATAGGAGTAGGGATAGGTAGTTATAGGCCGGGCTAGGATAGGAGTAGGGATAGGTAGTTATAGGCCGGGCTAGGCCGGGCTAGGGGTAGGGGCGGCTAGGAATCCTAGCCAGGCCTAGCCAGGCCTATAATGGCCTATAATCCTACCCTAGCCAGGCCTATAATGGCCTACAATCCTACCCTAGCCAGGCCTATAATGGCCTACAATCCTACCCTAGCCAATCCTCACAGGTATGTGCCGCGGAACCAGATGCCGCGCCCAAGAAGGTCTGGGCCGAAATAGAATCCAGGCTGCGGGGGCTGGTTGTATCCCACGTTCTGCGCCGCCACCGATTCGCGGTACGGCGGATCTTCAAGAAGCGTCCAGAAACGGTACGGCGTTTCGCACGGCGAAAGATACAGCCTTAGCTCGGCGTCGTCCCTGGTGGGCAGCAACACCTCTTCACGCCAGTCGCCGAACATGTCGCCCTGCAGGCAGGGAACGGACTTAGTCCCGTTTATCAGATGCACGCCTTCAAAGCGCGCGAGCGGCCACTGCTCATGCGTCTTGGTGCACATGGCGAACATCCCGCGGTCGCTCACGCAGGCTACGGTCATGTCGCCGGCGAAGTAGGCCCAGAACGCCAGGCCCGCCTTGGGCCAGCCGATGAAGTTCTGCTCGCCGTCGTACATGCCGATCCCGCTGGCGGACCACATCTCCGTTCCGGGAGTGCATCCATCCACATCTCCCGCCACGGCGCGCGGAACGTCCTTCCTGCTCTTTATCTGCTTGATCGTCTTTCCCGTTCGCGCGTCGCGCAGCACGGCGCCGTCGCGCCTGTTCTCCTGGCAGGTCCACACCTGAAGTCCTCTGTCGTACGGAGTCATCTGAAGCAAGTTGATGGCGTCGCCGTGGCCCATGCCCGTCGAATAAAGCCCCGTTCCGTCGTCGTCCACCACCATCTGGCCGTAGATGATCTCGTCCTTGCCGTCGAAATCGACGTCGGCAGTCCTGAGATTGTGGAAGCCCTGCCCGCAGAACGAACCCCATTTCTTCATGTCGGAGAGCGTGTCGAACAGCCACCTTTTGCGGAGCTTTCTGCCGTCGAAGTCGAGCGCCATGAGTCCGGTGCGCGAATAGTAGCCGCGGCACATGACGGCGCTTGGACGCTTTCCGTCTAGAAATGCGAGCGCCGCGAGAAAGCGGAACGGACGGTTTCCGTCAAGGTTCCCGTGGTCTCCCCAATACCATTCCCGGCAAACTCTCCAGCTTTTTCCGAGGTCGGGCTCCATGGGCACGGAGTCGATGGCGCGCCCTGTTCTTCCGTCGAACACCGTGTACCAGAGCGGCGCGAAAATCACCGCCCCGTGCTTCTCCGCCCAGAGCTTCTTTGGATCGCCCAGCGTTTTCCCAGTGCCGTCAACGGTGCCATCCGAAGTGCGCACGATCAGCTCCGCACGGCCGTCGCCGTCGAAGTCGTACACCAGGAACGGATTGTAGTGCTCGCCGGACCTGCAGTTCGGACCAAGATTGATGCGCCACAATGACCTGCCCGTCGCCACCTTCACGCCCTCGAACCAAGTGGGACCTGTGTGGCCGGCGTGGGAATTGTCGCGGGCGTTGGTGGGCGACCACTTCACCACGAGATCCATCACTCCGTCGCCGTCAAGATCGCCCATCGAGCAGTCGTTCGGCGTCATGCGGTATTTCTCGCCGTGGGTCTCGCCGCCTGGCGGAGCTGACAGAGGAATGCGGATGTAGCCCACAGGCGCGCAGGCGGGAATGGTCCAGCGATCGCCGCCTCGCACCGGTCGCGATGTTGGCATCAGGGCCTTGACGGAGTACGTGGCCCGGCCGCGGTAGGGCAGGCGCAGCTGCGTTACGGTGGAGACGGGGCGGTCGTTGACCTTCACGCCGTCGCAGTACACGTCGAACGACTGCCTGACAGGATCGCATGAAAGATAGCGCCATCCAACACACACGGTATTGGTGGAGTCGCGCCAGGCCACCACGCCGCGGCCAAGGCGCTCCGGCACAAGCTTCGAGCGGTCGTAGGCCGTGGCAGGGGCAGGGAAGGCCTCGCTGCCGGCATCGCGCCCGCGACGCGTCCAGTCGGGCGATCCGGGATGTCCAGGGTCAATGAACGGCTTTGAAACGCCCGCGGGCGCAGCGTCGGCGCACACGACGCCGCAGAGCGCCGCGAAAACAAGAGCCCAAACAGCCACTCTGCCTGTTCGCTTCATCCGACTTCTCATTCGTACGGAGGCGGAACTATCTTGCCGTCGCGCTGGGCGTCGATATCATGGTCGTGACCGGCGAACTGCGCGTTCGAGCCCATGAATATCAAGAGGCGCTCCCACTCATCCGGCGTGAGCTTCACGTCGTGATGGCCCTTCTTTAGCATGGCATAGAGCTTTGATGCGTGGGCGCCCGTGGTGCGGGGCGCTGTGTACGCCGGCTCGAAGAAGGCCTGATAGCCATGGCGCGTGCGCGTGATCTCGTAGTCGTACGCGAAGAAATGCACGTAGGGGCGAAGAGCGTCGAAGGAGGTGGACCATCCATTCCTGTTCTTGCGCCAGTCGCCGTTGCGCAGGTCGGGCGCATTCTTGGCGCGCTTCTCGCCGTGGCACGAAACGCACTTCGCGTCGAGGACGGGCTGCACAAGGCGCACGTAGCTGTACGGCTTCGCCCCTTCAGGAGCTGGCTTTATCTTGCTCGCCTCGCGGCGCATCGCAAGAGGGAGGTCCGTGCCTGGCTTGCGCGCGGCGGAGGTGCGCTCCTCGTGGCAGCCGTTGCACATCAGGCGCTCGCCGGGATGCACGTAGGTATCGCTGCGCATGTTCTGCACGGTGCAGCCTTCGGCGTCGAGCGCCTGGAAGTAGAGCGGCACGTCGACGGGCGCGTCGAAGAATGCGCTGCCGTCCTTCTCCACCGGCACCGTGCCGAGGCACTGGCGCGCCACCTGCTGGCTCTCGGCGCCGAGGCGGGGCTGGCCGGTGAGCGGACTGAACTTCGGCAGGACCTGCCACACGCGAAGCGCCGCCACCTCGGTGCCCTTCGGGAACGGGAGCTTCGAATTGTACACGTTGATCAGGCCGATCTGCGCCGTCTTGGGAAGGTCCTTCGCGGGAATGGGCGCAGGACGCGTTCCGTCGGCGTTGGCCGGGCGGCCCACGAGCGTGCCGTGCGCGAGAACTGGCGGACGCGTTCGCGCCTGAAGCGGCATCGGGTCGAGGCATGAGATCGTGGGATGCGTGTAGATGCGCGTCTTGTTTCCAAAGACGTCCACAAGCGTGATCGCGTAGCGGCGTATGGGATGCGGCGAGTACTTCCCGTTGGCGTTGCCGTCGTACACGCAGATGAAGTACTTGTCGCTGAGCGGCCAGGGCGTGGCGTACGAGCCGCTTGCGCGCATTCCGCCGCCGTGCGTCTCGCTCTCGGGGAGGGGCTGCTCCGGCGTGACACGGCGCACCTGCGACATGCGGTCGTCGTCGCGCTTGGCGGGATCGACGAGTATGATCGAGCCGTAGGCGCAGCCGTGGTGCGGAGTGGCCACGGCAACGTACAGGCGAGAGCCCGGCACGGCGCGGCCGTTCATCTCCATGAGCGGACTTGAGTCGTAGAGGCGTTCGCGCGTGTTGCCGTTGACTTCGCGCGGGTCGCGTCCGTCGGGGGTTGTGCGCCAGAGGTGGTGGGCCTGGCTGAAGCCGCGGTCAACGTAGTCCCAGCGCGTGTAGAGGATCATGCCGTCGTTGTCCACGCTGGGGTGCCACTCGTTCGTCTCGTGCGGGCTGAGCTGCACGATGTCGGATCCGTCGGGGAACATCGAGTGGAGCGTGAACGTGGGAACGGGGCGGCCGTGGCAGCGGCCGAATCCGCCGCGGCGCTCGGAGATGAACGCCATGCGCCCGTTCGGGAGCCAGCAGGGGTCGATGTCGTTCGAGCAGCCCGTGGTGAGCTGGCGCAGCGACGAACCGTCGGCCGCGCAGGTGAAGATGTGGTAGACGGTGTCGTCGTTCCACTTGCGGATCTCGGGCTTGCCGCGCGTGTAGGCGAAGGCGATGGAGGAACCGTCCCACGAGACGTCGGGCGCGAGATATCCGCCCGGACCGAGCGTACTGCCCTTCCACGCGCCCTCCTCGACGGTGCGGCCGTCAAGGATGTCTCGCGCAACGGGATGGTCGGAGAACGGATTCTCGAGCACGTACAGTCCGTCGCCCACCGATGCGCCGTGCATGGTGGCGTGGAAGCCGAAGTACTGGTCGCACATGTGCCAGCCGGCGTTGAACTCGTCGAAAGGCATAGCCTCGTGTCCAACGAAGACGAGGCGAGTGATGCCCTTGAGGAGCGGGTTCTTGAGGGAGACGCGGCGGTTGAGGGCGTGGACGGCGGAGAACAGCGGAAAGCGGGTCTCGCGCCAGTCGCGGCGGGACGCTGGCGCGCGCGCCATGAGCTCGTCGAGCTCGCGCGCCTCGGCGGAGAGGTCCACGCCCGCCGCGGAGAGATCGGCGATCAGCGCGCGCGTGCGGCGCGCAAGAACGTCGAGAGGGTCCTTGTCGTCCGGCAGAACGCATGCGGCCTCGTTCGCGCTCTCCTCCCTGGTGAGACGCGGAAGCTTGCTCCAGCCTCTGATGTCGCGCTCGATGAGGTCCCAGTCGAGCCTGGCGTATTCGTGTTCGCCGCCCGCGTCGGGCCATTCGCGCGCCGCGGCGGTCACCGTCAGCGCGGCGAAAGCGGCCAAATGTAGACACATGAAGAGATGGACTTGCTTTTTCATGGCGCTATTGTACCAAATCGTCACGCACCGCACAAGCCGAAGGCGCCCAGTTTGTCAAATAGAAAAGACACTCTGTAAGTAGCTTGGCGGTTTTTGGTTTGCCAAATACTGGACACTCAATCTTCGTTCCTCTGCGC
>JAEEGF011817567.1_pt1 | contig 14527 bp, 13 predicted proteins | sample 9134171 | NCBI WGS metagenome assembly JAEEGF01 (sample SAMN16246542, study PRJNA631951) | gut metagenome | biome: gut microbiome; feature: rumen; material: AP-attached | host: Bos | place: Iran: Karaj | collected 2018-10
GTAAATAATTACAAGCACAAAATACGTGTAGCAGGCGAGCCTGCGGTTTCGATAAGTTGTTTTCATGACTGGGAGCTGTTTTTTTTGATAAATTCGTTGATTTTCAAAACTCGACATTCGGGCTAATAGAATTTCTTATACAAGGACAGGTTCTGCAAAGGCCTGTCTTTTTTTTGTAACTGTAAAGATAATTTATTGTTATATGAGTATCACTAAATATTTTTACTGGAGAAAAAAAATGAAAAAAAAATTCAAAATGCTGCCTCTTCTTTTTCTGGCAGTCTTCACTTCATTCAATGCCTTTGCCAGAGGAGGCATTATGGCAGAAGACACTGGAAAAAAACTTCAGGTTGTTTCAACTCAGTGGTTCAAGATTATTTATACTGAATCCACTGAACAGAATGCTGCGGTTCTTTATGCCAATGCAGACAGAATTTATCAGGAACTTGCTGACATGTATTTGTGGGAAGAACCTCCCTGCAAGCTTCCGGTAGTTTTAACTTCTAATGTTGAGCTTTACAATGCCTACTTTACCTGGACTCCTTACAACAGAATCGTTTTGTATGTTGCTCCACCAATGGAAGATTTGTATGTGGACTACGACATCTTCCTGGACTGCTTTAAGCATGAACTTACTCACTGTTTTACATTCAATATGAAAAATGGTTTCTGGCGGACAGTTGATACTATTTTTGGTGAATACCTGAATCTGGGATTATTAACTGTTTCTCCTGGTATGGCAGAAGGTGCAACCCTTACCAGTGAAAGCGTTACCGGTTACGGCCGTATGAATGATGAATTTTCACATCAGTCAGTTCGCCAGGCAAAGATTGAAGGAAAGTTCCCTGAATTTAAGGATGTTCAGGGGGCAAATGACTGGGGCTCTTCTTTAAATTACTACTATTATAATGGAGCCTTCCATCAGTATTTGCAGGATAAATACGGAATGGCAAAATATTCTGACTGGTGGTACAACTGTATAAATAACAGCATTACGATTTCCGGCGCATTTAAAAAGGCTTATGGTATTACCCTTAATAGTGCCTGGAACGACTTCAAGTTATATTATCCTGTTCCAGATGTAGCTGAAAATCCTGTTGTCGCAAAACAGGCTGAAGATTTCTTTAATAAAAAGGCTATAAGGTATTCCAAAAAAAATCACAGTGGTCTTTCATTAAGCAGTCTTTCATATTCTGAAAAAGGTCTTACTTATCTGGATGAAGGAGCCTCTGCAGTTTACTTTATCAGTAAAGATGAAATTAATAATCAGATTCCTAAAGCTCAAAAACTTTTCAGATGGAATAATATTGAAAAAGCTGTTCAGTCAGCTGACGGAAAATATATTGCCTTCACAGGTTATGATTTGTCTTCTGTTAATTACCGCTATTACGTAAAAATCTACAACACTGAAAGCAAAAAGTTTTTGACTCTGCCGGGTCACGGTTACAAGGATGCGTCCATCGTTAAGAAAGGGGACAAATATTATCTTCTGACCCTTAAGTTCAAGGGAGAAGATGAAAGAATTTGCATTACTGAATTTACAGACAAAGGTTTTGGTCAGTCAAAGGAAATTGAATTCCCAAGAGTGGATCTTCCTTTTGATTTTGTTCAGACTGGTGATGGTCAGTTTGCCTATATTCTTTTAAGCAGAATGTCTTTTGCAATTTATATTGGGGATGTAGAAGGCAATATTCTTAAGTCATACGAGTGTCCTGTTCCTGTAAGAGGTCTTTCATATAATCCTGAATCAAATACCCTTTACTTTGCTTACACTGAAAAAAATACAATGCCTCGTCTTGGAAGCCTTAATCTTTCAAATTCAACTTTTAAGCTTACGAAAGATGATTTTTCCGGCGGTGTATGGAATCCTGTTATTGCAGGAAATTATGCACTTTATGTGGGACACTTCTTTAATGAAGACCGCATGCTGATAAAAGCTCTTGATTCATTTGATTATCGTTCTGAGGTTGAAGCAAAGGAAAATGTAATCAGTGAAAAGGAAATTGCTTTAAACGAAGAAGAAGCCCGCTGGATTGAAAACTTTAAATCTGTTGAAAAGCACAACTATAATGTTTTTGACATTCCAAAGGGACAGATTCTTCCTTTCAGCCAGATTAGTTCAAATTCATACGACCAGAAGCATGGTGGTGCCACATTCAGTCTGCCTTTCGGTTTAACTTACATTACAAGTAATCCTTGGGCATCAAATCAACTGTCTATAACTGCGGGCTATGGCTGGGAAACAGATTCATACGGTTTTGGAATGAATTATCTGGCTGCCTGCGATACAGGCCTTTATACTTATGCAATTTCAGGTCAGGGCGAATTTGATTCAGACGGATTTAAGTCTACTGAAGAAAGTGTTCAGCTTAGCCTTGCAAAGAGTTTTGCTTCAAGATCAGCTTTTGTTTTTTCTCCTGCAGTGCTGGCTCACTACGGAAGGTCAAATGCACTTTCTGATGAATATTTTGCAGGAGTTCCTCCAAAGCAACAGAGAATAACTGATTTGAAAAAAGGTTATGGTAAGTCCAGCGATATGAATAACTATCTTTATCTGCAGGCAACTGCTCCTGTTTATTATCAGAATATAATTAATACAAGGGCTGCCCGCTACGGTAAATCTGGATTCCTTCTGGGATTTACTCCTCTTTATGCATACAGCAAAAATGTTACTGAAAATATTGAAGAATATAGTACTTTTGATATTTCAGTTTTCATGGAAGTATATATCCCTCATATTCTGCCAATTGACTGTTCTTTAGGCCAAACATACAATCTTCCGACAAAACTGGTACTCCAGGCCTTTAACACAAATGTTTTGGGTACAAGCTTTGTCGCAGTTTCATCAATGCCGCGCCTTGCCTTTGTTTATGGAGAAACAGTTCTTTTTGCAGGGGAAATTCAAAAAGCCGTGCCATATCTTTCTTTCCTGTATTTTAACGAGTTCTCTTTTTCTCTCTTTGGATATTTTGGTTACGATTATAACTCCAGCAGGGATTATACAAATACCTTCACAGATTTTGGCACCTATATAAGTGACATTCAAAACGGAGATATTTTGCCTCGTGCTGAGCTGCAGTTAAAATGTTCAATTGGTTTCAATCCATTAAACATTGGTATGTTAAATAGCAGAATGAACCTGTCTGCTTCATACGGAGTGCATTTTGAAGAGGGTAAAATCTCTCCAGTTGGCCACATCTACTACGACATAACATTCTAACAGGTAAAGCTGGAAAATATTTGTGATAGTGTTATAGAATGATTGAGAATTTTCTGAATTCTGATTATAATTTAGCACTATCACATTTTTTTTCTATGAGGCAAATCAAATGGTAATTTTAACATTGAACTGCGGTTCATCATCTGCCAAGTATCAGGTTTACGATTGGGATAACAAAGAAGTAATGGCTAACGGCGTAGTTGAGCGCATTGGTATTGATGGTTCAGTTATTACTCACAAGGCAAAGGGAAACAAAACTGTAATCGAATCACCTTGTCCAACACACAAAGAAGCAATCGAATTGATCATCAAGGAAATTACAGATCCTGAAGTTGGCGTAATCAAGTCTATGGATGAAATTGGAGCTGTAGGCCATCGTGTTCTTCATGGCGGCGAAAAGTTCACAAAATCAGTTCTCATCACTCCGGAAGTTCTGGACGGATTCCGCGAAGTAATCGACCTGGGACCACTTCATATGCCTGCTAACATTATGGGTATTGAAGCTGCTCAGAAAGTTATGCCAAATGTTCCACACGCAGCAATTATGGATACAGCATGGCATCAGACTATGCCGGAAGAAACTTTCCAGTACGCAATTCCTCGTGAATGGTACGAAAAGTACGCTGCCCGCCGTTATGGTTTCCACGGAACATCTTTCCTTTACACAGCAAAGCGTGCTGCTGCCCTTCTTGGTAAGGATCCAAAAGATACAAACCTTATCATCTGTCATATTGGTAACGGTTCATCAATGTGTGCAGTAAAGAACGGTGTCTGCTACGATACATCAATGGGTATTACACCACTTGAAGGTCTGATTATGGGTACTCGTTCTGGTGATCTGGATCCTGCACTTCCATTCTACATCATGCGTAAGACAGGTATGTCTGCTGATGAAATGGACAAGGCTCTTAACAAGCAGTGTGGTTGTCTGGGTATTACAGGCCGCTTCTCTGACCGCCGCGATATTGAAATTGAAGCTGCAAAGGGTGACAAGCTCTGCCAGCTTTCAATCGATATGGAAGCACTCCGCATTAAGAAGTACATTGGTCAGTACATGGCTGAACTTGGTCACGTTGACGCTATTGTATGGACAGCAGGTGTTGGCGAACGTGGTCCAATTACCCGCGGTAAGGCTTGTTCAGGTCTGGAAAATTATGGAATTAAGATTGATGAACAGCGCAACGAATGGTCATTCACAGGTAATGCTGAAACATACATTCACGCTGACGACTCAAAGACAAAGATTTTCGTAATTCCTACAGATGAAGAGCTGGTTATGACAGAAGATGCTTATGCTCTTATGAAGGGTACTTACGATGTTCACACAAACTTCACATATTCTTTCCAGAGCCCGGACTATGTAAACAAGGCTCGTGAAGAAGGATTGAAGGGCGACCTGGTTAAGAGACCAAACCTTGCAAAGGTAATTGCAAAGCCTGGTATGTTTAACTAAGTTTTCAAGTGTAACTGAATATTTATTTTGAATAAGTCCGGGGCTGCAGATAAAGTGGTCCCGGTTTTTTTATGGCAGGTAACTATGAAACTTTTTATTGCATCAGACATTCACGGATCTTTTAAATACTGTAGTCTTGTTTTTCAGCGCTATGAAGAAGAAAAGTGCAGCCGCATGATTCTTCTGGGGGATTTGCTTTACCATGGTCCCCGTAACGATTTGCCGGAAGAATATAATCCTAAAAAATGCATTGAACTCTACAATCAGCATGCAGGAGAAATTCTTTGTGTAAGAGGTAACTGTGACGGAGAAGTGGACCAGATGGTTTTGAAGTTTCCTGTCATGGCAGATTACGCAGCCCTGGCCCTGGGAGAAAAACTTGTTTATCTGACACACGGCCATCTTTTTACGGAAGAAGCTCCGCTCCCTTGTGCAAAAGGTTCAGTAATGCTCTGCGGCCATACACATGTTCCTAAGATTGCTGAACACCAGGACTATGTTTATTTGAATTCAGGGTCAGCATCCATTCCAAAAGAAAATTCCCCTCATTCTTACATGATTTATGAGGATGGGGTCTTCTGCTGGAAGGATTTAGTCACAGGTCAGATTTTTCAAAAATATCAGTTGTAAAAGATTATTATTTTTAGTAAATTGAGTCTGACAAAAACAAAATACTCAAGTCTTTTATCACAGATTTTAGCTTTGCGATGACAGATGGCAGAATGGTTCGACCACTGCCTAACGAGTTTACGAATGCTCCTATGTCCACATCACCAAGTAGATCAACGTGAAAGAATTTTTTTGAAAAATTCCACGCTGCTATTGGGTCTCGTGGAATTTAAGGAGCTTTTTTTATGAATAAGTACGTAAGACGTTACTTAGTTGATGCCATGTCTGGAATGGCACAGGGATTGTTCGCATCACTTCTTATTGGAACAATCATCAAAACACTTGGTCAGCAGTTGAACAACCTGTGGCCGAATCCTGTTTTTAACTTTTTGATTACAGCCGGTAATTTTGCAACAGAAAGCCATGTAGTTGGTGCTGCAATGGCTGTTGGTATTGGATACGCAATGAAGGCACCTGCCCTGGTTCTCTTTTCTCTTATTGCTGTAGGTGCTGCTGCTAACGTAACAGGTGGTGCCGGTGGTCCTTTTGCTGTTCTTGTAATTGCAATTGCTGCCTGCGAACTGGGCTGCCTGGTAAGCAAAAAGACAAAAGTTGATATTCTGGTTACTCCTCTGGTAACAATTGTGGGTGGTTCCCTCCTTACAGTTCTTCTTGCTAAGTGGATTGGTCTTGGTGCTTCTTCCCTGGGTAACCTGATTGTATGGGCTACAACCCTTCAGCCTTTCTGGATGGGAATCATTATTTCTGTTGTAGTTGGAATTGCCCTTACACTGCCAATTTCTTCTGCTGCAATTTGTGCTGCACTGGGTTTAACAGGTCTTGCAGGTGGTGCTGCTGTTGCCGGCTGCTGTGCCCAGATGATTGGTTTTGCAGTCCTCAGTTACAGGGAAAATAAAGTTTCAGGCCTTGTTTCTCAGGGGCTGGGAACTTCAATGCTGCAGATGCCTAACATCATTAAAAATCCAAAAGTCTGGATTGCACCAATTGTTGCTTCTGCAATTACAGGTCCTCTGGCAACCTGCCTCTTTAAGCTTGAAATGAATGGTGCTGCTGTATCTTCAGGAATGGGTACCTGTGGTCTTGTTGGTCAGATTGGTGTAATCAGCGGATGGTTCAATCCTTCTGAAGCTGCCCTTTCACATGGTGCTGCTGCAATTGCTCCAGGTGCCTGGAACTGGATTGGCCTTATTATGATTAGCTTTGTACTTCCTGCAGTAATTTGTATTTTGCTGGGTAAGCTCTTCCGCAAAATCGGCTGGATTAAGGATGGTGACCTGGCTCTGGAAAATCCTGTTTTAAGAAAGGATGAAAAGCCTGCAACTCCAGAATCACAGCTTCCTAAAGAAGACTGATTTTAACAGATTTCACTGATTTAAAAAGAATAAAGGGCAGTACATTTTCGTGCTGCCCTTTAATGTTTATTATTCTGATTATTTGTTCAGCTTGGAAATATAATCTGCCAGTAAATCAACGCAGGCATCAATTCCAAGACGGCTGCTGTTTATGCAAAGATGATAGCTTTTGCTTTCACCCCACTTTTTCTGACAAAAGTTGTTGTGGTACTGGCGGCGCTTTCTGTCATGCCGTTCAATAGCCTGTTTTGCCTTTTTGCGGTCCAGGTTTCTTACTTTCATAATGCGCTCAATGCGGGCTTCTTCATCTCCATGGATAAAGATTGAAAGGTAAGGAGCCAGTCCTTCAAAAAGTTCATCTGAACAACGGCCAACGATTACAAAAGAATCTCCGTCAGCAGCCTTCGACTTAAGCAGGGCAAACTGCATTTCGGCCACATTCTGCTCTGGAGAATTGTTGTATCCCCTGACAGTTCTGCTGAATAAAAAGTTTCTCGGCTTTTCATCGTAAGCACTGATTTCGTTAACATCAACATTTTTTGTAGCGGCAACTTCATCAAGTAAGTTTCTGTCGTACAAAGGCAGATCCAGCTTTTTAGCCAGCTTTTCACCAATCTCGTGACCACCGCTGCCATATTCACGGCCAATACAAATTATTAACTGTTTATCCATATTAAAATTCATTATAAATGCTCTATCAAAATCACGCAAAGAAAAAATTACAGATAACGGAGATAAATTACTACCGTACTGATTATCATAACAATTACTGTGGCCGGTGCGCAAAGTTTGCAGTATTTTCCCCAGCCAACCGGGTGTCCTGACTTAGCAGCAACAGATGTTCCTACAACATTTGCGCTGGCTCCGATTGGAGTTGCACTTCCGCCAATGTCTGTTCCCATGGAAAGGGCCCATGACAAAGTTGTAAGAGGTACGCCTGTAGAAACAGTCAGTGTCTGAATTACTGGGATCATTGTTGCTGCAAAAGGAATATTGTCTATGAATGCGCTGGCAATAGCAGAAACCCAGATGATGATTGCAATCATAATGTATGCGTTACCACCAGAAATCTTTCCAATAAAGTCAGCAATGATTGTTAATATTCCAGTCTGCTCCAGTCCTCCAACTACAACAAAGAGGCCTATAAAGAAAAGCAGTGTCTTGTAATCCACTCTCTTGAGGATTTCACCTGTATGGCGGATGGATGTAATGATTGTGAGAAGGGCAATTCCCAGTCCGATTGTTGCAACTGTTAAACCTGTTGTAGCATGGGTTACCAGAAGAACTACTGCCAGGGCAAAAATAATACAGCTGATGATAAATCCCTTTTTGTCTGTAATGGCAGATTTTGGAGTTGGAAAGCTTGAAGTATCAATGTTAAGGCCGGCTGACTTATATTCCTTTCTGCAGAGAATATAGAAATATACAACTGTAAACACAAGGGAAATAAATGCAATAAGACCAGTATTTGTAATGAAATCTGCAAAAGAATATCCCATTGAGGTTCCAATAATAATGTTTGGAGGATCACCGCACATTGTTGCAGAACCACCTAAGTTTGCGCAGAAAATTTCTGACAAAATCATTGGTACCGGATTAAATTTCAGGAGCTGGCTTAATTCAACGGTAACCGCTGCAAGAAAAAGAATAACAGTAATGCTGTCAATGAACATTGCAAGAACAAAGGACATTATCATAAAAGCAATGAAGATTGAAATAACCCTGTAGTTAACCATTTTTGCCAGACGCATACAAAGCCATCTGAAAAATCCAACACGAGCCATTCCTTCTACCATTACCATCATTCCCGCAATGAAGATAATTGTTGCCCAGTTAATTCCTCCTGAACCTTCAGAGGATTCTCCTGCTGAATACCAGAAGCCTTTTGTAAAAATGCTTTTAACATTTAAGGTTTCCATAATTGCATCAGTGCTTTTCATGCAAAGACCAAATACCAGGGCAATGGTTAAAAGTCCGCATCCAAGAGTTACAAAGTGCCGTTCAATTTTGTCAGTAACGATTAAAATGAACATTACTACAAAAATTGCAAGCGCGATATAAGAAGCTAAATTCATGTGTGCCTTTCCTTTAGTTTCGTTTAAGAGTAAAAAAAAAGCAGTTAAGAGTTTTATTAGAGAGGTTGAGCATGGCCCAAGCCTGAGCTAAAACTTTAATCTGCTGCTAATTCACTTCTTTGTGTGGTCAATAATATACATTATTTGTCATTTGTTTGCAATCTATGTAAAATAATGCTAATTTTATCAATATGACACCTTTAGAAAAATATTACGGAAAATTTAAGGAAGATCATCGTCTCACAACCCGCCATGGCCTGGTGGAATTTAATACAAGCATGAAATTTCTGCATTACTATATAGAAGAGATTAAATCAAAATCAGCTGAAAGTGTTAATCCTGCACCTGTTAAAATTGTGGATGTAGGAGCGGGAACAGGCCGCTATTCAGTTGTTCTTGCAGAAGAAGGCCATGATGTTACTGCCGTAGAACTTGTACCCCATAATCTTCAGGTTCTGGAATCTAAACACGCAAATGTAAAGTGCTGGCCCGGAAATGCAATGGACCTGTCATTTTTACCGGATGAAACTTTTGACATTACAATTATGTTTGGCCCAATGTATCATCTCCTGAAAAAAGAAGAACGTCTCAAGGCATTTGAAGAAGCAAAAAGAATTACGAAAAAAGGCGGCTATATTTTTGTTCAGTATGTGATGAACGAATACAGTGTGCTTACATATTGTTTTAAGGAAGGACATATTCAGGAATGTCTGGACCGAAAATCACTCACAGAAGATTTTAAGCAGATTCCAACAGAAAAAGATTTGTACGTCTACCTGCGCCTGGAAGATATGGATGCCTTGAATCAGGAAACTGGACTTAAACTGAAGGAACGTTTTGCAGCAGACGGCCCAAGTGATTATATGCGGCAGATTCTTAATGCAATGGATGAAAATACTTTCCAGCGTTTTATGGAGTACCATTACGCAACCTGCCGCCGTCCGGAATTACTGGGAGCCTCTTCCCATGTGGTGGATATACTGCAAAAAGCTTAAAGTGAGACAATCCCTTACAAAGTGTAGCTCAGATAAGTATTCTTATGTTTTTTTGTAAAAGTTATTTTATAATTTCTTAAGAAGATATAACGATTCTTTATTTTTTTCTTTACATTTTATTTATCAGGAAATAAAATACATAAAGGTTAGAAAATAAATTGTGGAAATCTGAAAAATAAATTTTTTCGAGATGCCCTTATTTAAGAATTAAAAAATGATTTTGACGATTTGCTTTTACTTGAGTTTGATACTTCTGTCCTCCCTTGATATTCTGGAACGAAAGATTCCAAACAGTTATCTCTATTTCCTGTTAATTTTTATCATCTCAAATCTTATTTTCTTAGAATATTTCAGATTGCATTTAACGCCAGTTCCATGTGTTACAGAAAAAAGAATTTAATAAAAGTCACTCATGTGGCTTTTGGAAATAATATTTGAACAAAAACGAAAACGCTTTCGTCTGTTTCCCATGAAAGCGGATGGAAGGTATGTTCTTTGACAATTTATGAGCGACTTAAAAAATCATGGGCTTTTAAGCCGTGAAGAAAATTCATTTGTCTTGAGGGATAAGTGAATCTTCTTTACGGAATATTTTGCCTGTAAACTTTCGGTTGGGGATTGTAGGGGCCAGACGGAAGTCTGGGAGGTGTTTATAGTCACATAAACTTCAATTTATATCACTATGCGGGGAACAATCCGGTGAAGTATTTGGACCCGGATGGAAGGGTTATTAACATAGAAGGAGATGACCAATTTAAGACTGATGTACAAAAAAGTATTGATTATCTTAAACAGTCTAAAACAGGAAAAATGGTTATAGAGGAATTGGAAAAAACAGGAACTGTGTTTACCATAAAGAAATGTGATTGGTTGAATAATTTACCTAGTGCAGAAGGTGGAGACTCATACGATGATGAAAACAAGATAATTTATTGGAATGCCAATTGGACAATTGAAGCTTCGAACGGAAAATATAATTGTCCAGCTATATGTTTAATGCATGAATTTGTACATGCTTTTACCGATAGAACAGAAAATGGTAAAGCGATGTATAATCAATTTCTTGCAATATGTGGTGATAAATTAAAGGACCCTAAATATTACAAACCAAGAGAAGAATTTGCGACAGCTATGGAACAAAAAATTGCTGCTGAATTAGGTGAACCTTCAGGACGTAGGAGGTATTTAGATTTGCATTTGACTGTAGATAATTATGAAAGACCTAGATACTATTATACAACTAATATAAAGGTTCCTTCACCATTGTTTCATTCAAATAAGGAAAGATAATATGAAGAAAGCATTACCAATCATAAGTTTTATCTCTATTTTTATTATATTTTTTGTATATTTTCTGATGCGTAAAATTCCACTACAGATAAATTATGTGAAATACAATATTGCATGTACTATAGTACCTTTAGGAATTAGTGATATTCCGGAAAACCATTTTGAGTATAAAATACGAAATTATGAGTATTTAAGGATGTTGTTTAAGTTTAAATTTTTGAAAAGGGTTGAAGAAATCACAATCGATTCGCAACCACTTGATTTTGATATACTTTTAGGAGACGGTATTCCAGAGTTAAAACCAAAGCAATATTTGAAAGAAAAAAATGAAAATTACCAACTTGAAAAAATAAAATTAACTGACAGATTTCTTAATGTACGATATGTAATAAAATTTAGTCCTAATAAAAAAAATCTGTATCTTGTATTAGGGGCTAATAATGAATTGATAATGGTGAACAATGAGTTTTGTAGTATATCTGAATCTGAATATAAAAAATTATTATTGTTTTTTTCAAAAATTGTGGGTGATACTATAAATGAATATTAAGGCTATTTTTCATGTCCTTTGATAAATCGATATTCCCATAAATCGTGATTATTAGGAAATTAAATTATTCACTGCATTTAATCAAATATATTTCTACTCCCATTCCCCATGAGCGTGGGAGTAGAATCCGACCTTTGACAATTCAGCAAGCAGCTTAAGGAATTCATGGTGCCTTAAGCTGCAAAGAAAATGCATTTTTCATTTTGAATAAGTGTATTTTCTTTGCAAATTTGCAATCCTCGTTAGTCACACAAATATCCACTTGTATCACTATGCGGGGAACAATCCGGTGAGGTATTTGGATCCGGATGGAAGAGAAAATGGAATGCCTTCTGATGTTCATGATATACTCAGAAGAAGTGGAGGGCTGCCTTATAAACCGGAAAAGTGGAATGACCAAGGTTTTTATTATGATAAAAAAATGGGATATGCAACATATGGGGATCCTAATTCAATACAATATAGAACTAATTGTTATGCATATGCTTTTGATTTAAAAGCTAATCCATTAACGGGGAAGGATTTTATTAGTTGTTTAGATATCGGACCATTTGCTATGCAACCAGGAATGTATTGTGGGTTGTCATGTAATGAGGAGATAATAAATAATCCAGAAATGTTAGTAGGATTAATTGAAGCAGATGCAAAAGCCTTAAACTATTATTTTGAAAAAACAGGGTTATATATACCTGTAAAAGAAGGTCATTGGAAGGTTGCTTTAGTTATTGCCCCGACCGATGAAAACGGAGTTTATGACTATCATTGGTATAGGCTAAATGAGGATGGAACATGGTCTCATAAACCTGGTGCATTTCCTGTAACAAATTTGGATGGTAGTGGAAACATAATAACAGATCCCAAAATTGCAAATCGCAATTCTATAGATGGGACACTATCTTATTCAATTTTCGTAGGATATTTTGAGGTAGGAAAATGTGGAATAGACGAGTATTAATTATATTTTTTATTTTTTTTATAAATGTATTTACATATGGAGATTCAACAATGAATAAGTTAGAAGAAATAAAGATTGGAACTTCAAAATCAGAAATTCTTGATGAGTTTGGTAAACCAGATTTTTTTGGTTCAGATACGAACTTAATTAATATAGTATATAAAGTTTCTGAAGAGGAGTATTACAAACTATATTTTACGTATAATCAAAAAATCTGGAAATTATGCAAAATAATAAAAGGAAAAGAATCAATAATTTTTATGGACACTCGAGTTAAATAACAATTATTGAGATATTTAAGAAATTTCCTTTTGTATGAGAAAAGAGGATGTTTTTTTCAATAAAAAAATAGCCATCCTAATTTTGCCTTAGTCACATAAATCGTGATTTATATGCCCCACATAAATTGCAGTTTATCAGGACTAAATCACGGTTTTTGAAGGGCAAAAAAAATCACCGCTAGCAGTAGCGTAGTTTGTTAAGATAAATAGCAGTTTGTATGATAAAACTTCTGTTATGAAAAATATTTCCTTTGACAAATGAAAAATTTGCCTGGAGGAATTTTCGAGCGAAATGAAAAAAGGAGGAGAATCCAGAAGTTAGTCAGATAAACCGAAGTTTGTCGGAACTCAACGCGTGTGAATTTTTGAAAACGAGTTGAAAGCGTCTTGAGTTAATCAAATAAATTTCAACTTGTATCACTACGCTGGAAATAATCCGATACGGTATTTGGATCCGGATGGACTAACTGATGCAAGTCTTAATGGTATACAAGCTCATATAGCCATTGAAGCTTATCTGTGCTTTACATATCCTGGAAGTGAAGCCGAAGCAGAAGTTAAAAATGGTGGAATAATTCCTGGGACAAATGGTAGAGCTGATTATATTAATCATCTTTCCCATGAAATATATGAGATAAAACCAATAACTCAAGCATATAGCCCGGATGGAAAAATACAGCTTCAAAATTATGTAACAAATTACAAAAATAATGGTCAAAAATATAATAAAGGAACTGCCTTTTTATCTCAAATTAATGGAACCATAATAACCGGAGTTCCTGATGGTTTGGGCGGAAAAATGAATTTGCGCTTAATCACCTTTCCTAATAATCCTGAGCAGGCTGGTATGATTTATTATGAAAAATGTAATGATTCAAAAGTAAAAGAGCGTATAAGACAGGGTGTAAACGTAATAGATTTCGAGGCTATTAAAGCTAGGTTGGCTGAAAATGCAGTAGCAATTGAAACAGTTATAATTGGGACGTTATCTATTGTTACTTTCATTTTATGTGGAGTACCGGCAGGAAACTAATAAGGAGAAATGAAAATGGGATACATAAAATATTTTAAATCAAAAGCTGAAGAAATTGAAGCGCAAGGATTTAAATTGATTTCTTATAGCAGTGAAGTTTGTATTGAGAATCATAATGGAGTAATGCTTTCAATTTATAAACCAAGGGGAATTAAAAAAGATCAGATTTTTCTATATCTGGATTGTACGTTAAATCATGGAATAGAAAGTTTTATTCGTGAATGGACAGATCTTGATAAACTGTATGATTACATTATGAAGATTTGTTTGCCAACGATAAAATATCTTGGTGGGGAAACAACTCGAAATGTACCTGAATTGATGAATCAAATAGAGTGTATTTTAAAGGACCGAAAAATCGATTACACCTATCAGCCTAAACTTAAAATAGGGGAAAGAGAATGTCATATGTATACAGATTATTTTGTAAAGACTAGATATTTAGACTGCTCTTTGTACTATTTTAATTCTGAAAAAAAGACATTTGGAATTTTAATTTATGGAGTCTTTTTTTATCTTGTAGAATTGGATAAGGATTTTAACATATTAACTAACTTTCAATGGTTTCATTTTTGTCCAGTTTACATAAATGGAAACGAATACGTCAAAACTACAATCAATAATTTTTTAGATTTTGTAGAAAATATTGATAAGTATAGTTTTGAAAAAGAATAGTTTTCATCGGTAAAACTA
>JAEEGF012386004.1_pt1 | contig 14526 bp, 6 predicted proteins | sample 9134171 | NCBI WGS metagenome assembly JAEEGF01 (sample SAMN16246542, study PRJNA631951) | gut metagenome | biome: gut microbiome; feature: rumen; material: AP-attached | host: Bos | place: Iran: Karaj | collected 2018-10
TGCTTTTTTCCTTCTGTTCCATTGATATAATCATAATCGTTGCGGACTGTGAAGTTCTCGCCGTAGAATCCGTCCTTCGCGATAAGCATTGAGTATGAAGCGTCAGTTCCTGTCGAATTAATGCCTGTAGGATATGTGTCTTTCTGCAGTGTTGAAGTTGTACCGCACTCGTTCCAAGTGATTATAACCTTGTCTCTGTCCTCGCCAATGAGGCTGACGTTCTTCTTTGCAACAACGAGTTTCTCGCTGTAAACACCAGGCTTAACGTAGATGATGCTGCGCTTGTTGTCGTCAGAGATTGCATCCAGAGCCTCCTGAATCTTTGTGTAGTCGCCAGAGCCGTCAGCTGCCACAACTGCAGCTACACCGTTAACCACCTTGTCAACAGTAGTGAATGTGAAAGTTGTTCCTGCGTATGCGTTTCCGCAAGTGTCGGTTATTGCTCCTGCTGGCACCTCTACAGTCACAACAGAAGAATACTGTGCATTTGTGTAGGTCAATCCTACCACGTTCTTGTTGTTGGAAAGCACTACTGGCTGACCGCCGATTGTAGCTGCCTGCGCAGCAATGACAACATTTTCGTCAAATGTCAATGTGAACGCTCCACCGATTGGCTGATTTGCAGCGCCATTAGCGACCGACTGAGCTGTCAGCACTGGAGCTGTGTTGTCGCGCGAGCCTGTGACGAATGTGTATGTCTTGTTGTCGGTATCCGACCATTCATTGTCCGACAAGTCCTTCACGAATCCGGCAGGGATTGTGAGGATGTTAGTCGCGTTGTATGCCAAGCCCTTGTAAGAGATAGTCAGAACATTGCCGCTTACTGATGCGCTAACTTGAGCATTCACAACACCGTTGCCGAATGTCACTTCCTTAGTTTTATCGATAGCGATGTCCTCGTTGAATGTAAGCTTAATCTTGCGCGCATCCTCGCCAAGGTCCTGAATGTGGATTGTCGAGTTCTCCTCTGGTGAGATAGAAGAGAATACAGGAGCTGTCATATCCTTCTCGAAAGCGATAGAAGCCGTGCCTGTATTTGAGACATCAGTCAAATCGGTAACCGCACCTGCAGCCACATTCAGATTTCCATTTGCTGCAAATCCTGTGTATGAAACGTAAACCTGATTTCCCTCTGCCTTCACGCCAGTAACTGTTGCACTAGTGGCAACATCGAAAGTGAAAGCAGAAGCATTTACTGATTTCACAACCTCATTGAATGTCAGAACGATAGTTCCGTCAACGTCCAAAGCCGAATTTTCCGCTGGGGAAACCGACACGTACTCAGGAGTGCCATCGGTAGCATTTCCGTCTGTGAATGAGCAGCCATAGAGATAAGTTCCCTGCTGTGCTGTCAAGCGGACATAAAGCGCTGTCAAAGAAGAAATCGTTGTGTTTCCGTTAAGGTTGACAGAGGCCACATGTATTCCGCTATTTTCCGCAATTGTAAGCGTGTCGAATTTTACCCAGTTCGTATTGTCTGTTGAATACTCAAGTGTAGTTAAAGATGTAGTTGACGTACTACCGTTTTGTACTGCTATCTTCATTCCGCCCAACGACTTGATGCCTGTTTTAGACAAGTCAAAGACGAACTTCTTAGCACGTGGCGCATACACATATTCAATGCCATCAATAGTTTTGCCGCGTGCTTGCGACTTGTCGTTTGTAGGAATGATAACCACTCCATCTGTCGAAATCCAGTTCTCTTGATTTGCAGCCGGCGCATTGGAACCGTCTTTAGCAAACACATAGCTGTAATCGGCTGCCGACGCCACTCCGCCAATCATGGCAGCCAAGGCGACAAGCAATCCTTTTTTCTTAAGTAAATGATGCTTCATAGTTAATTGAATTAGTATTTATAATTAATGTTCAAGTATGCATGAATACATATTTACAAATATAGAAATTATTGCGGACCGATGTATTTTAAGAACGCCAAAAGTGATTATATGACAAATTTTAGATATTTTTGTGGCTGTTAACCTTAACTTAAATCAGTAAAAAGAAAATGATTAACGGAGTACTTTCAATTTCTGGAAAGCCAGGACTTTTCAAGTTAGTTTCAAGAGGCAACAACATGCTGATCGTGGAGTCGCTCATCGACAAGAAGCGCCAGCCTGCTTACGGACACGAGAAGATTGTTTCTCTGGCTGACGTAGCAATATATACAGAAGACGGCGACAAGCCTCTCTCAGATGTGTTCACACTCATCAAGGAAAAGGAGAACACAAAGAAGGTGGAAATAGATCTCAAGGACAAAGAGGCGCTCAAGGCTTACTTCGCTTCTGTGCTTCCTGAATTCGACAAGGAGCGCGTTTACGCAAACGACATAAAGAAAGTCATCAGCTGGTACAACCTGCTGATAGAGAGCGGCGAGACCGACTTCAGCGTGCAAGAGGAAGGCGAGACTGCCGACAACGCACAGGCAGAGAAGCAGGCTGCCGACAAGAAAAGAGAGGCTAAGGCCGCAGCTGCACAGAAGCCTACAACCAAGAGAGCCGCAGCTCCTAAAAAGACTGCCACAGTGAGAAAGGCTGGAGGCAACGGCTAAAAACAAACGACAACAACGAAACATTGATAAAAAGCGCCAAACGGTCATTGTGCCGCTTGGCTCTTTTATTATCGCACAGCATGAAACCGAGGCTCAAAAGAGTTTACATAGAGATAAGCAACACGTGCAACCTGCACTGCCCTTTCTGCATAACAAAGGAAAGACCGGCGCAGGTGATGCCTGTGGAGCTGTTCGAGATGGCGGCGAAGGAAGCGGCGACCGTAGCCAATCACGTGTATCTGCACGTTCTGGGCGAACCACTCATGCACCCCCACCTCGAGGAAATTCTGAAAATCTGCGCCGACAACAGCCTCGAAGTGAACATAACGACCAACGCAACCAAGCTGCGGGAACGCCTCGACGTGCTGAAAAGGAATCCGGTAAGACTGCTGTCAATCTCGGTGCACGACTGGCGAGAGAACTTCAGCGCTACGGAATGCGACGAGATAATGAGGAACACCATCGAGTGCGCCGACGAGATTTCGCCGCTCACTTACGTCAGCTTCAGGCTGTGGAACATGGATGACTTCTATCAGGACGAAACCTACGAAGCCGAGTTCAACAGAAGGATGAGAACCATACTATGCGAGCATTACGGCGTTGACATCAAGGACATTAAGGAACACGGAAGCAATCCGATGAGCGAGAGAGTGTTCCTGCAGAATGACAGACGATTCGCATGGCCCGACAAGAACGCGCCGATAGTGAAGAAGAAAACCTGCCTCGGACTGAAGCAGCAGATAGCCGTATTAGCCAACGGAACGATTGTCCCATGCTGCATCGACGCTAATGCCACAATGCCGCTGGGCAACATCAGGGAAATGTCGCTCATCGAGGCTCTGGAATCGCCACGAGCCCAAAGGATAATCGAAGGATTCAACAACCGCATCGCCGTGGAGGAAACCTGCCAGAGGTGCGGATTCAGAAGATATTAGAACAACGCCCGCCAGTCGCATCCGCTCTTCCACTCGGAGCATCCGTAAGCCGTGCGGCCCTTTATCACGACGCCTTTGCCGCACTTAGGACAAGGCTTGCCTATCATCTCGTCGGTGATTTTCGGTTCGGCTTTCTTCTCGGCAGCCGGCTTTTTCTGCGTCTTAGCGCGCTGCTTGCGCTTAGCCGACGCGGCTTTCAGCTCGTCCACGATTGTCGGCTCGGACTCTATTCGACGGTAAGCCACCGAACAGCCGTTCTTCACCACCTGCATCGTCATCTGCTTCAGTTCGTTGATGAACGTGGCGGAGTCATACTCGCCCTTCTCTATCTCACGCAGCTTCTTCTCCCACAGTCCGGTCAGTTCCGGCGACTTCAGCAGTTCGTCCTGTATGGTATCGATGAGCTGCACGCCTGTGGCTGTGGCGAACAGAGCCTTGCGTTCTTTCTTTATGTAGTTGCGTTTAAACAGCGTCTCGATGATGGCGGCGCGTGTAGAAGGGCGTCCGATGCCGTTCTCCTTCATCGCGTCTCTCAGCTCGTCGTTGTCCACGAACTTGCCGGCGGTCTCCATGGCACGGAGCAGCGTCGCCTCGGTATATGGTTTGGGCGGCGTGGTCCATTTCTCAGCCACGTCGGGTGTATGCTCGCCCCGCTCCCCTTCCTCGAAGTGCGGCAGCACTTGTTCGCCGTCGGCTGGAGCAGCGTTCTTCTTGTCGGCGGTATAAACCACACGCCAGCCTTCCTCAAGTATCTCCTTTCCGCTGGTCTTGAAGCCTATGCCTTCGCTCTTGCCCTTGACGGTCGTAGTCGAATACTTGCAATCGGGATAAAACACAGATATGAATCGGCGCGCCACGAGGTCATAGACCTTGCTTTCGGCGTCGGTCATGTTGTTTGCCACTACACCTGTCGGTATTATGGCATGGTGGTCGGTCACCTTGGAGTTGTCAAACACCTTCTTGGACTTCGGCAGTTTCTTGCCCGACAGAGGGTCGGTCAGAGTGCTATAGGCGGTCAGCCCCTTCATTATGCCCGGCACCTTGGGGTAAATATCGTCGCTCAGGAATGTCGTATCTACACGCGGATATGTCGTGAGCTTCTTCTCGTATAACGTCTGTATGAGTTTGAGCGTCTCGTCGGCGGAGAATCCGTACTTCTTGTTGCAGTCCACCTGCAGCGACGTCAGGTCGTAGAGTCTTGGCGATGCTTCTGTTCCTTTCTTTATCTCCACGCCGGTTATCACGAAGTCCTTGCCTTGTATCTTCAGCAGAGCCTCATCGGCTTTCTCCTTGCTTGTATATTTTCCGCTGACGGCAGCGAACACTGTGTCGCGGTATGTCGTCTTCAGTTCCCAGTACTGCTCCGGCTTGAAGTTCTCTATCTCTTTCTGCCTGTTTACGATTATGGCGAGTGTCGGCGTCTGCACACGTCCTATAGAGAGTATCTGCCTCTGCTGTGCGAAACGCAGTGTATAAAGCCTTGTTGCGTTCATGCCGAGCAGCCAGTCGCCTATCGCGCGGCAAAGTCCAGCCTCGTAAAGGTTCTTGAAGTCGGCTGACGGGCGCAGATTATTGAATCCCTCACGGATGGCGTCCTCGGTCAGCGACGAAATCCACAGTCGCGACACTGGGCAAGTGACACCGGCTTTCTGCATCACCCAGCGCTGTATCAATTCTCCTTCCTGACCGGCATCACCGCAGTTCACGATGCTGTCCGCTGCCTTGAAGAGTTTCTCTATCGTCTGGAATTGGTGCTCAACGCCTTTGTTGGATATGAGTTTTATGCCGAATCGTGGCGGAATCATCGGGAGCGTCTCGATGCGCCATTGCTTCCACTCCTGGGCGTAGTCGTATGGTTCTTTGAGTGTGCATAAATGTCCGAATGTCCACGTCACCTGGTAGCCGTTGCCCTCGAAATAACCGTCCTTGCGCTGCCTCGCGCCTAAGACCATGGCAATCTCCTGAGCGACAGACGGTTTCTCCGCTATGCACACTATCATTGTTTACTCTCTTTTGATTATTATAAAAACGAAGTCAAAAATAATAAAAAGAAAGGACAACGGCAATTTACTCTTCCAACTTACAATATGCGGTCAATCTCGACACAAGTCAAGGCTTTTTATTCGCAAAAATTCTTACATTTGCACTTTTAGTCAGGCATCAGGCCGGCTAAAGAACCAAACAAAACATATATGAGACAAACAATCGCAACTTTCGGAGAGCTTCTTCTCCGTCTTTCTCCGCAAGGGACTCTGAGGCTCATACAGACTCAGAACACAACAGCGACCTTCGGCGGCAGCGAGGCCAACGTGGCTGTATCGCTCGCCAACTTCGGACACGATGTCAGATACCTGACCCGTGTGCCTAAGAACAACGTCGGACGCGCATGTCTTAGCACCTTGCACCAATATAACGTGAACACTGAATTCGTGGCTCTTGGCGGTCCGAGACTCGGAAGCTACTATATGGAGACTGCCGCGTCACTGCGCTCATCCAAGGTAGTTTACGACCGTGAGGACTCGTCATTCACCACGATAAAGCCAGAGATGATAGACTGGGAGAACGCCTTCAAGGGCGCCGACTGGTTCCACTGGAGCGGCATCGCTGCTGCCCTGTCGGAGTCAACAGCCGAGTGCTGCCGTGTGGGCATCGACACCGCACGCAAGATGGGCGTAAAACTGAGCTGCGACCTCAACTACCGCAAGAACCTCTGGAACTACGGCAAGACATACGAAGAGGTCGTTCTTCCGTTAGTCAACTTCAGCGACATCGTCTTCGGCAGCGATGACGAGTACGAGCACCTGATAGACATGAAGCCAGGTGAATTCCAAGGCGTAGTGAAGACCGAGAACGGATACGAGATAAACAAGCCGCTCTGCGAGAAGATAATGAAGAAGGCGAAGGAGCTCTACCCCGACGTCAAGCTGTTCGCGTGCGAGACGAGAAGAATCGTAAGCTCAAACCACCATGTGAACGCCGCCATACTCTACGACGGCAAACAGGTCTATTTCTCAAGAATCTACGATGTGGACAACGTGATAGACGCTGTGGGCGTGGGCGACGCATGTTGTGCCGCGCTGCTTGACGCGCTGTCGAAGTACGGCGAGGACTATCAGAGCGTCATCGAGTTCGCCATGTCGGCATCCGCTCTCAAGAACACCATTCCAGGCGACTTCAACCTCGTCTCCGAGGAAGAGGTTCTCACCCTCATGGGCGGCAACACCTCCGGCAGAGTGCTGAGATAAAATACGAATTGGAGATATATGAAAAACGCAAGCTCAATAAGGCTTGCGTTTTTTTGTGAGCTTAAAACCGGAAAAAACAATCAAGAATGGCTAATCGTTTTGCTCATAATAATATGAATAATCGATGCCCTTCATAAAAAGTTCCCGGTCATCTATTCTGTCCGTCAATGCGTTACGAAGCAGAGAACGGATTTCAGTATCGTCAACAATGCTTTTGCGCATTGCGTTCAGATAATCGTTTTTGTCGATTTGGCTCCAATCAACACATTTTTTCAAAGACTTTTTGAAAATCAAATCGAGCCAAATGCGCGTACTGCGGCCGTTGCCCTCCATAAAAGGATGCGCAATATTCATTTCAACGTATTTGCTCACAATCTCATCAAAAGTATTTTGTGGCATTTGTTCGATTTTCTTGAGATTGTCCTGCAAATATTCCGCAAGGCAAAACATCGTGCCGCCTTTTGAGATAGTCTTTGTACGGATTTTGCCAGCAAAATCGTACAATCCGCCAAAAATGTAAGCGTGAATCTGCTGCAAAGCCTTTACTGTGCCGACGTCGTTGTCCGCCACAAGGTTGCTTTCTATGAAAGTGTACGCCTTTTTGCGGCTCTGCCCGTCGATGGAATTGTCGCTGTAAGTAAACCAATCGAGGAAGGCTGCGGCTTTGCTATTTGCTATATGTTTTGCCAGCTCAGAAACGCCCTCTTGTGAAACGACATCAGTCAAGCGATATTTGCCATCGGGTGCAAGAAGTTTCAACTGGTTAGTGGCACTAACCACTTCTGAGGCTTCGTTTTTAAGCTTGTTTTTCAGATACTTCCAATAATTCCGATTCTTTTTGTAATCGTCTTGTTCGTTTATAGCCCCCACAATGTCAAGCACAGAAAACCACCATTGGGATTTTTCCTCGTCCCAAATAGCACGAACCTCATGGTCGTTGAAGAATCGGATGGAGAGTTTTGGGTTCATTGTTTATAGTAGCTAAATACCAGAACTATATATAACAAAAATACACATTTTTTGAAGAAATAAGCAACAATCCCAAGCATTCTAACCCTCGTGAGCGGAGACATTACAACAAAAAAACAGACTGGAGGGTCTGTGTTTTTCTTGTTTAAATATCTACTACTTGCTTTTATGAACAACTATCTTCTTTCTTTAAGAAAGTCTTTAAGAGAAATAGTCGTTATTCCTAATCCACTTGCTCTTGATTGTAGCATATTGTCTGAAGTCAAAAGGATTGGATTGTCGTTCTTGTATTTCAATGCCACAGATAATATCATACAATCGGGATTGTGCTTGTCAAAGCCTCTAGGTAATAACGACAAGTTAGCATCTTCCATTTGGGAATAGTGTTTGACGAATGCCATATTTATGTTCTTTGCTGCCTCATTCAAGTTCTTTTTGTCAATATCGGCTTTTAGCTTCAACTTATCGAGTTCTTCCAATACTTTTGCAGGAATCACAATTTTATACTTATTACCGATGCGCGAAATAATATCTGGACAATTCACAAATACATTGGTATCAATGATATATACATTCTCTTTCCCCTCAACCAATTCTTTCCGTTTCTTCTCAAATTGTGACAAATCTATTTTATCAACAACATTAAGACTGATATTACCCGCTGTTAGTTTTGTCGGTTCAAACGTGGCGAATTTATCTTCCTGCGATTTCAAAAGATACTTACGGACTTCTTCGGACATATTTTCTTTCAAGATAGAATTATCCGCAACTATTATTGTATTGAATTTGGCACGAGATGTGGCGACATTGAATAACTCCTTTTCTAATGAATATCGCAGCGAAACATTCGGAATGAAAAAGAAGCAATAATCAACGGTCAATCCCTGAACCCTATCCACTGTTTCAATCCTAATGTTACTAGGCAATTCTTTGGTTGCAGCCCATTTTATCACGAAATGTTTCTGCAATTGGCGAACCGACTCTCTGAATTTTGAAAGTATGGCAATCTCAGCCTTTGGTGTTTCTGAGATTATCTTGCATACTAAATTGAAAATTGCGTCAAAAGCATTGGTTGGTGCTTTATCGCCAATTTTCATATCACATTCAACAAATACGGGACCACCTTGTGGATTAAGGTCTGGCAATTCCGTTGGAATCACTTGAGTACCAGCGACTGAATTCAATTCGTTATTATAGAAAATGCCTGTACTTTCAGCTCCACGCTTTGTCAAACGAAAAGTGTCACTGAGCATATATGATTTGAAAGAAAAATCATGGCAAATGGTTTCAAAACCTTTGACAATCGAAGTCCAATGAAATCTGTTTATTATGTCTTCATTAGTAATTACTATTGGTGCCAATTGATTTTGATCGCCAATCAAGATGACTTTCTCGCCTAATTTCATTATCGCTGCAATCATTGGAAGAAGTGCCTGACTTGACTCATCCATTATAACATAGTCAAAAAGTTTATCAGACGCATCTTTTGCCCACCCACTCGACAAATAGAATGTAGCAAGTGAAAGATTTCCTTGTGATGCGTTGCATAGATTATCCTTTACGGACCGAAGCTTCGGAAGTTCTTTGCTTTCATCCACAGTCAAACTTGTCTTTGAAACATTCCCCTTTTCAAGGAAGGGTTTAATGTCATCTTTCTTTGCCAACTCCATCAATGCCTGATTGGTAAGAGCAGTGACCAAAACGCTTTTGTTTTCCGCCAACAGTTTTGAGGCGAGTTGAGCCATACGATAAGTTTTGCCTGTTCCTGGAGGGCCTTGAACAACAATACAATCGTTGGTTCGCAAATCGTTTAGCAATAGCGAAGTAAAATCTGCTTTTGCTTCTATTTTCTGTGGATTCCATTGATTGGAATTTTCATCATAATCCAAGATTTTCCGTGTTTCCACACACGAAGAATCACGCACTATGTCAATAAGGTTTAGCAAATATTTCAAAGGAGGGTCTTTCGGTCCGAAGGCAATTATTGGTTTCCCAAACTCTAACAATTGAGCAAATTCTGTTGTCAGATTCTTTATACCAATAATACAGAAGTCGTCTTCTTCTGATTTCTGTATCCATACACACAATGCCTCCGAATAGGCGCGTTGGTATTTTTGGCGAAGGTTTGCCCATGAATTGTTACCCCAATTTTTAAAACTACCCATTTCGCCAATAAGGAACGAAGCAGTCCAAAAAGAGTTTTTACGTGGCATATTGTCGGATTTACGAACTTTAAAAATCGCAATACCACTCGATTGCAACTTTATAAAGCGACCGACAAAAACATCTCCACGTTCTTTCAAAACAAGAGCCTTGGTACAAACAATCTGTTCGTACTCTTTTACCTGAGTTTCTAATTCTATATTGAGGAAATTCTCGAAATCTTTTCTTGTATATTTCATAGCTACAAATCATTATCTGTTGTTGGATTTTGTGGTTTCTCAACTTTATTATAGATGCCTTCGATTGATTTTGCCTTGCTGGACAAATTAAAACTTTCAAAGTCAAAATTCATCCCTTTGAAATAATGCAAGCTGTCAGAAAATGCTGTAATTCTGTCCTCAATGTCTAAATTTTCGGTACTGAACGACAAGGCAATTGAAGACTGGTTCTCAATTAGATATTTTGGATCCAACTCTTTTATATCATCACCTGTATAGATGAATAGTTTGGCAGGAGCAACAGGATAATCCTGTTGGAACACACTATCATCAGAAGACGAAAATTTAGATTGCCTTTTACCCATAATCCAATCCCATTCATTTGTATTAACATGCAATGGGGCATCAGTCCTATGACTTTTCAAAACGATGGACATTAGCTCACCATTTGTTTTTTTTATATTGAAACAGGAATAGCTTCCACCTTCTCCAAATCCTTCTGGATAAGCCCAATTAGGATATAACTCCATAAGTTTCTTCTGAGCATCTAATTGTGCTACTATTTTTTCAGGAGTACTTAATGTTTGATTTTCGCCTCGTTCTATTTTGGGTGTGGGTTGATCAGCAGATTGTCCTTCTTTATAACCCTCTGTGATTACAGGTACATTATTTTCATACGCCTTAAGTCTTGCCAGAAGGCCTTCTATAATTTTGTCTTTATCACGATTTTCTTTCTCCAGAGTATTGATTCTGTCATCTTTTTTGATGATTTCATTTTCTTTTTCGTTCAATGTTTCGACTGATACCATAAAAAGTTTTGTCCAATCATCCTTTGCGAATGGTATGTTTCTATCATCACAAACCGACATTAAGACAGTCTCGATGTTTTTGTTTTTATCATTAACATATAACCGATTAGGGGAGAAGTATTCATAATCGCCAACATATTCAGTAAAAAGATGAACATTATTATATACCCCACGTTTAGGCATTTCGCCATCTATGCAAAAGATTGATATTTTATTCTGAACATATTCTATGTATCTTTTATTATTCCATTCCTTTGCATTCTGATAATCATTATTATCATATTCCGTCTTTCTATTTAAACGAGAAAACATTTCCTTAAGAATCTTTACTTGGTTTTCGTTTGTAAATGGCGTTTTCAATGTAATACACCAGTTGAGGAATGCTGTAATCTCATTTGAAATGCTGTTAGAGTACGATAAAGATATTGGCTCATCATTTAGGAATGCTTTTCTCCTTTTTATTTCATCTGATAAATTTCCTTTTGCACCTAAAGCGATTAAAAACTTCTCTTTTCCTTCATCATTTGCCCATTGTCTAATAGTATCCGATAAACGTTCCGATTCAAGCGTATAGTCATTAGAGTTAATGAAGCGACCAATAATTTTCTGATTAGTAAAGTATTGGATGTATTTTCCAAGCACATCAATCTTTCTTTCAAAGAAATAATCCAATACGTTTGTTACAAATTGTTCATCTGTAATTGGAATTGGATTACGGTAACTATTAGCAATATTGTAGCACACGGAAAATGCATATTGTGCAGGTGTGGACAATTCTTTAAGTTGATTTCGGACATCAGAGTTTTTCATCCTTGTCAATGAAAACAAAGAGTCTGAGCCATTTATATCAGAGAGTAAATACTTTATTAAATTGAATGTTGTATAGTTCTCTGATTGGTTTGGTAGTATTTCTGATACAGGGAATAGGTATTCTTTATCTAATGTAATAGAAACATCGGGGGCTACTGTAAATTCTGTTATGTTTCTATTGTCGATAAAAATCAATCTTTTAAGTTTGGTTACATCATAATCACTTGATAGGGCAAGTCTTATCAGCTTGTATTCGATGGAATTTGCCGTGGTTGTACTATTCAAATTTATTCTGCCATATTTTTCAATGAAGTAATGTTTAGTACCATCTGTTCGTTCCACGATAGTAAGCAAATCTTCGGTTGTCCCATATTTATCAATCAGTGTCTTTGTAAAAGTAGATGTCCATTGAGCCTTAAAATGGTTGTACAATTCTAGTACAGAAGAGTATTCAAGGTCAGAATAATGTGTTTGGACAATCTCTTGGAAAACATGTTCGTCAGAAATCATGTATTTGTCAAGACCTTGGTTGTACTCTTCTTTTGCTATTATATAATGATTTAGCCATACAGGATATTCTATATTATTAACAACCATTTCACCCAGCGGTTTAAACTCACCCTTCATATTCTTGAATAAGGCAATCTCTTTCTTGAGTTTTGCTTCGCCAACACCATTGAAATCAGCCAAAGCGAGGAATAATAATTTTCGTTCAGCGAATGTGAGTTGGGAAAAATCAGATTCTTTGATTGTATCGAATAATTTATCATCATCTTGCAAGTCCACGAACTTGTATAATGGATGATTCTCATCAAAAAGATTATCGGAACATATAAAGCCAAGTTTGGAAAGAATCCCCTTGATAGGCTCTATGTGTTCTGTTGTAATAATGTATTCAGAAGTATCTATTTCATTACAAGATTTGTATTCATTGCCAAACTGGAACAAAAGAAGATTTGAAACGAAACATCTCAATTTGTCTTCACGTGTCTTGGTGTTATTATTAATCCACTCATACAATGCCTTCTTCTGCTCATCTGTGGCAGACACAAACCATTCGTTGAAATCCTTGTTATTAGTTATGGCTTTAATAAGATCATCAAACTTCAAGATTTCAATGTACTCAAAAATATCCTCTTCCAAGATTTTGCTATCAATCTTTTCGGATGGCAAGCATTTTTTTGTTTGAAGCAACAGACAGAACAAATCAGCTCCAACAATTTCAGACAGACCAGTTTTGTCAATGATTATATCTTCTTGTTTTGCAAGTTCATCTTTATGGTTGAGGATGAAAGCTTCGGATTCAAGAGCGGTTCTATATGCGCTATTGAAACTTTTAGCAAGTTGTTCAACATCAAGTGTGGAATCGTCAAAGTATTGCAATGGCAAAAGTTTTAAGCAATTTCTTTCTCCTTTATTTGCTAATTCCGCCACCCAGTCAACAAGAAGTTGCCCTATGTTTGCCAAAAGATAATAATTCCATGGGCTGTCAAGCAGTGTTTCACGGTTTGCTGCCAATACAAAATCAGCATTAAGGTAGAACGGGAACCGAAAACGATGTTCGTTCATAGGCAAATACGCATACAAACTATTCCCCTTATTTTCTGTTATGTTTCCACCATCGTAATTGGCAACAAATGATATTGTTGTTGTTCGAGAAGATGCAATCCTATCTGGAATATCCTCTAACTCTTGGTTGTTACTATCATAAAACTTGTTCTCTTTCTCCCCCTGCCTGTTGGTGATTTCTTTTATTTGAATATCAATATCTTTGTCTTCAAACGCTTCATTAGAGATAGGAATATCTTCATAGTCTTTTTTGATTAAAGTTTCTGTCCGCTTACTTGCAAAAGAGTTTTTTATCGTCACAATGCCATTTTTAACATCTTTGGTAATTGTTTTATTGGCAAATTTCAAATCCAGCCTGTTGGTATGTCGTAAAAATAAGATAAACTTTGGGTTATCAAACAGGAATTCAATGGCTTTGACATAGTCTTCAATTTTCTGATTCTTTATATTGAGGGCAAAGGAGACCTTTTGATTTTTAGCGAAAACTGACTTTTTTAGAGCTTCTGGGATTGCGTCACACCAAATGGGTAGTAGTTGCCACGGAATATCTTTCACGCCGCGAAAAGCCTCGCGTTGTGTAGTGTATTTTTCGACAAATTTAGACATTTCCTGCTCGCCACTAATATTACGCACTATCGAATAAAATTTGTCAAAATCTTCATACAACAACTCATATTTATCAAATTTGAAATGATAGCCGCCAGAATCCACAAACACTTGTTGAGAATTAGTAAATACAGACTTAAAGCCAATTCCTTTATAACCGGTCTTTTCTTTACTTGATTTTGTGCTTTTTGCTGCAGAGACCAAGGATTCAAAATCTTTATAACTAAAGTGCAACCCATTATGAGTAAATATCAAGTAATTGTCTTTTTGGTCGATATTTATAATTACTCCAGTCTGCGATGCTGCATCATCAGCATTTTGAATCAATTCAAAAAACATTCTTTCTGCAGAAGAATACATCTCCAAGCCAATGGTATCAAGGATATTGACAAGTGACGAATTTGATGCTGGACTATCGTGCCAACTAAACGCTTTTCTCACATCACTTTTATAAGGATTTTCCACCTCTTCAACATTTGAAACATAGAAAGAAAACAAATCATTACTTTTTCTACGTTTTTCTTCTTTTAGAAGTTCAACACGAACTTTATAAAACTTTCCCTCTTCGATTGTTGGCTGAACAAATCTTACAACTATATTATTTCCTTTAACTGGATCTATCACTAAATTACCATATTCCGAATATAGTTTTTT
>JAEEGF010862198.1_pt1 | contig 14525 bp, 16 predicted proteins | sample 9134171 | NCBI WGS metagenome assembly JAEEGF01 (sample SAMN16246542, study PRJNA631951) | gut metagenome | biome: gut microbiome; feature: rumen; material: AP-attached | host: Bos | place: Iran: Karaj | collected 2018-10
ACTTATCTTCCGACAAATAATCAAGTATAAGAAGGGCATTCCAAAAAGCTTCAGGATCAATGGACAAGTTTTCTAAGTCACGTTGAATCAAATCTTCGCCATAGTACTCATCTTTGGAGAATAGGAAATCAAAACCGTCAAGTTGTAGGCAATAAAAGGCGTCTCGCCCGACGGAACTAATATCGTCTGGGAATCCCTCTTCATCACATGTTGGAGCCATGATGTTAACAATATCGACGGCATATCGGTATAGCTTTGTTTTAAATAATCGATCGGTCTCTGTATGGTTCATAAATCGTAGGATTATTCTGCAAGTTAATAATTTCTCTCTAATTTGCCGCAAACGAAGCAAGTTCAATCCACACTACAACCCCTCCTTCCCCCATATCTCCCGTATTTGTAAATTCTTCATTTTCAATCATTTAAATTTGTTTTTTCGATTATTTGTCCTTACCTTTGTACTAGGGATTTGGGGAGAATCTTTTTCTGGCATATTTTACATTCTATATATTTCGATGGGGCACTTCTAGTGCTCCATCTCCCCATTCCCCATCAGCACGAAGATCAAGATTATATAGCGAAAAGTGTCTCCGTTTTCATATAGGGTGGAGTTCTAGGCTCCGCCCATTTTCTGGCCAACTTGTAAATGAAATCTGAGTATGGAAATCTTTTTTACTTATAGATTATTTGTAAATCTTTTTTGAGTACGGAAATCTTTTTTCTATATAAAAAATAAAAGATTATTATATAAACAATTAAAAACTAATTACTTATGAAAATGGAAGACAAACTTTTTATCGCTCCATCTGATGCGCAGTGGCTCTCTTATAAAGGCTGAATGACTTCGATTCCGGAGAACTGCGTATTCAACAAAGGCATCACCGGCTGTGGTGCTACTACACTAGCAATCAAGCAACCTGGTAACACTATCCTTGCCATGCCGTTCCAGGAACTAATCGACAACAAGGTGGCAAGTAATCCCAACCTCCTGGGCATACATGGTGGAATGGAAAGAGAAACTGAAATCGCCAAGTACATCAAGAGCCATGACCAGCACAAGATTGCAGTCACCTACGATTCTTTCCCACTCGTCTGCGACGTCCTTCTCGATCAGGGACTAGACCCTTATAAGGATTATTTCCTCTTCGTTGATGAATGGCACATACTCTTTAACAGCTACAAGTTCCGAAATCAGGCAGCAAGGAAACTACTCGACCGTTCGAAACTATTCCAAAGCAAGACCTTCGTCTCAGCAACGCCAATTCCCCGCGAATACTGACTCACCGAACTACAGGATCTACCGGAATTTCGAATTGAATGACCTGGAGCTTCTACGGTTAACATCAACTCCGTCAAAGTTCCTGACCCTTTGGAATACATGGCCCGTTTATGCAAATCCAGGGCATCTAAAGGTGGTTATGACAACTACCACATATTTCTGAACAGTGTGGATGGCATCATCAGGATTATCAAACTGGCGGGATTGACCCAAGTACAATGCAGAATTGTTTGCTCGCAGAGTTCCGAAGATACCAGGAAACGCAATCAGAAGAAACTTGGTGAATTCCAAATCCAGAAAACTACCGATCCTGTAAAGCTGTTCAACTTCTACACCTCGACGTGCTTCGAGGGACAGGATATCATGGATCCAGTTGGAAGGACCTTTATCGTCAGTGAGGCATGTAAAGACCATACTAAATTAGATGTTATGACTTCCCTTCTCCAAATCTGCGGAAGGGTGCGGGATTCCGAATTCAAAACAGAAATCAACCAGTTCTATGCTCAATCTGATTACAAGGATATATCGCTGGAAGAATTCAAGGAGAACCAGCAACGGCAGATAGCGGATGCTGAGCACGATGCTGAATTGTTGAACGAACTCTCTGAAGGAGGAAAGGAACTCATCAAGCGCTACGTTAACAAGGCACCATATCTTGGTGTCGATGAGGAGACAGGGCAAATAATAGTGGACAGGAATCTTGCCAACTTCGACATTGTTAATTACGGCATCATCAATGGCCAGTATAAGACACAATGCAACATGAACGCCTCACTTACAAAGGCTGGATTCAACGTCACAAATGATCTTGGGGCTTATAAGGCAGACGAAGAGTTGGAAAACCTGGCATCCATCGAGAAAACGCCATTCAAAGACATCTTCGAGGAATACGCCAAACTGAGAGCAGATGAGGGGATGTATAACTTGGGAATCTTCAGAGCATCGAGGATCGAGATTGAGAAACCGCTTGTAAAGGAAGCTTACGATATACTAGGTCCGGAGAAAGTTCGCGAATTGAAATACCATCAGTCCAACATCAAGCGGGAACTGACGAAAAGAATGCACGAAACATTGGACACCAAGATCTTTCTTCTTTTAGATGCCCAACTACCAAAACAGGTTGCAATTCCCAAAACGGAAATTGCGGCTCAACTGGATACCATCTATAGGGAACTCAAGATACAGAAGAAAGCCAAAGCAACGGATATCAAGGCTTGATACGACATCAAGGAGACCACTAAACGAGGTTCTGATGGGAAGACGCATGCTTGCATGTGCATTCTATCATCTAAAATCAGGGTTACAAGATAGTTATTGAACCCCAAAGCACTGTTCTCGGCATGTTTTTTTTCCTTGAACAGTGCTTCACGGGTTGATTCAATACCCTATCATATGGTTTTCGTGATGATTAATCTGCTATTTCACTTTTTTGAAATAACAGCCTTCACCGAAATAGAGGCGATTCCCGCTATGAATCTTAAAGACCGTTACGAGACCTTTGGGGTCACCATCTATATGACATCGGATCTCTCCATCCTTTGTTTCGTATGATCCCGATTCCCCTTCAAAACTCATTCGCCCTTTTTGGCCATCCCCTTTGATTATGAGTGTAACCCGGCCGAATTCTGGTGTATTAACAGACCAGGTTCCAACAAGCCAGGCGTATTCATTGGCCAATGTGGGCACCAGCTCTTGTGTCATTTGGCTCTTGCTCCCATCAATATTCCGGGCGACAAGTGTGAAAGAGCATAGTGTTAAGACAAGTATGGTTATCAACTTCTTCATAATGCTATTCGTTTGATGCACAAATATAGTAACTAGCGCGGATCTTTCAAACCGAGAAACTCCCTCAAAGAAAAACGCCCACACAAAATAAGCAACTCAATTTGACATTTGTTCCTTTCAGTTTATTTGGCTATTTTTGAGACACACTATACCACTTTTTAATCTTTAGGAAGCCGCTATTGGAGGAAAGCATATCCACAACTAAAGAAATGCTTTATTGATACAACGCAACTATTTAACAATATGGAACCATCATTCTTTTTGTCGTATTGGCGTCCTTGGGACGAGGATTCCAGCTTGATTGACAGTTGGGGTGATTATCTTAAAGACCGTTCTCTTGTCCAGTATGGGGCAAAGACAATCGGCGCATATATCCAACAGGCCTCCCAAGAACAGACTCTCGCCATCGAAGAGGCGTCACGCAGACAGGTTCAAGCGACAATGCATGCTGCCGAGCTTCAAGCGAAGGCATCCGCAAAGATGGTGGCCATCCAGGTCCAGGCTATCCAAAAAGCGGCCGCGATGATTGGCGGGCAACTAGAAGATGCAAAAAAAGAGCTCCGCTTTCTGAACCGGCGTATGGATATGGCCATCGAACATCAGAAAATGGGCCTTCTGCTCCAGAACAATATCGCCGACCTGCTCAAGATCCCGGATTCGGAGAAAGAAAGGCAGCATACCATTACCTTGGGAATCCAGTTTCTTGCCAATGCCTCCAAGGACTCCGACTTGTATGATGATGCCCTTGAAGCGTTCCTCAAAGCAGAATCCATGAAGAAACAAGACTATTTCGTCTTACACCGGATCGGATGTATCTACTTGTTCACCAAAAAGCATATGGATGTCCGTAAAGCACTGGACTATTTCACCCGCGCCGGGAAATACGCGGCAGTGGAAAGCGACCCATCAGCCATTCGGATAGTCAATTTGCTGACCAATCCTGTTAACGGGGAGCACACCCGACTGGCTTCCAGTCCGAGCAATATCAAACTGCTTGCCGGCGACGCCTACGAAAAAGCCGCCTTGGCATCCTACATCCTTGGAGACGATGACAGCGCCATTGATTTGCAGAAAAAGGCGCTCTCATTCTGCAAGACTGCCGAAAATCGTATCCGCCTAGGGAAATATCTCGTACGGAAGGGCAAAAAATCGTTGGCGATCAAGCAGCTTGATAGCGCCATCGACACCAAGCCGGAACTGATGAGCGCCGTTCTTTGCGATTTGGACCTCGCCGGAGAGCCCGCTGTTCTCGACTTGGCCGAAAAGAAAGTACGGGAGGCAGACTTCGCCTTGGAGGAATGCATCGATCTCCTCCTTGATAAGGGCATCCTCGATAACGAAACCTTTTCAAAGATTTGCAATAGGAGCAAAGAATCCTATGCAAACAAAATTCGGCTGATGAACAAATGTATCAAAGCGAAAAAATGAACGTTGAATCATGGCTAAGGCGAAAACAAAGATAGACGAATGGCTCTCCACGCAGACGGAGAACGGCTCCGTGTCAATCCGGACCCAGAAACTTTCCTGTGGAGAACTAGGGCCAAACAAGTATGACCTTTTCTTTTGGGCGGAGCAACCCCATGAAATCTTATCCCCGGTTCTCCTGCTGAGGGCCCACTCTGCAGAAGCATCAACTCTCCCCCCATGCATTGTCCTCTGCATCGTCGAGAATGACACCTCCAGGGAAATCGCTTCCTGTCCGGCCGAACCTGTCTACAGCATCATCAATAAGGATTATGCGTCGTCTTACCGCTTCCCTGTCAACGAAGATGATCTTATGAAGGTATTCCGAAAAGAGAGTGCCCTGAATGCCGTCCTCGACGGTATTGCCTATTCCATTCAAATTAATACCGACGACAGCCTTCCATTCATTAGGCTGAAGAATAAACTGGCGCCCGGGACGCTGAATGAAGAGCAAAAGGCCATCATCCTGCGGGAAAAGAAGGAAGCGGACGAACTCGTACGACAAGAGAATGAACAGCAGAGGAAACAAAAAAAAGAGAAGGAACTAAGGAAGAATCAATTGCTGCAGGAATTCGCTACCAGATTTGCCGAAAAACTTATCTTGCGACGTTCTAGATTAAAACAAGACGAGGTTGAAGAGTTGGCGGAAAGCATTGCATCAAGCCTTCATCTCATTACCGAAAGATATTCCTATCGAAGACAGTATCTGACTCAAAACAAGGACATACTCCTTCGTCTTGATGAGGTACAATCCATATTGGAAAAGAAGTGCGGTTTCGACGGAGGGAAGCTACCTTTTTCTTCTGACGACGGAGTTGATGTACAAGATGTCGCAGATCTTCTTGCCGGAAGAATCTCCTTGCAACAGCTTCAACAAGAGCTCTATGGGGCCCTTCCTCAAGGAGAGAGAACAAAACTGGTCACTATCTATTCAAAACCAGTCTTTGCTGAAATCTTAAAAGAGAAAAAAACGGATTCCATTTTTAGGCTATTTCAGTTTTCTAACGTATTCAAGAGAGTTATGGGCAACCCTGTATCGGAAAGCCTGAATACGTCCAAAATCGGTTTCAACCGTTTGGCCAAAAGCTTGCGTTTTGAAACTGACGTTAGATTCTTTCTTCAGGACAAACAGTTGATGGGTTCAGGGGCGGACGTGCAGTGGGTCGACCGGGAATTAACCCTTCAACAAGCCTATGACGTTATCGACGGTATTGTTTCCTATGCGGACATAAGCCCTAGACTTCTTGTTGCCCGATGTATTCGGAAAGCAACGCTGGTTAACAAAGCAATCGGAAAAGAATACCGTATCTACTACGATGGCTTATACCCTAAAAGAGACGTGGATCTTCTTGTCCAGAAAGGCATTATTTCCCCTTCAGACGGATTAGAATACTTCGATGACGGCAGCAGTACACGCTCATACCGTGTTTTATATGTGACTGACTTTCAAACCGCCTGTGAAATCCTGGAAGGAAAGCAAATGGCTCCGGTCAAAAACAACGGTGGTTCTTCGAACGGTTGCTTCGTCGCCACTTGCGTATATGGCTCTTATGATTGTCCCGAAGTTTGGACACTTAGGCGATTTAGAGATCAATCTCTCAGGAATTCTTGGTTGGGAAGGGTGTTTATAAGGTCATATTATGCAACCAGTCCCACATTAGTGAAGTGGTTCGGGGAAAAGGAGGCTTTCCGTGCCGTTAACCGCAGGATTCTTGACAAGTGTGTGTCCACCCTAAATCGGAAGGGATATGATAATAAACCATATGAAGATAGATGATATTAGACAGTGGAATTAAGGAACTCATCAATAATAGGTTGTGAGCGTAAATCCACATACGTGTCAATGATGTCTTCGCTGACTAATGCTTTATGACTAAGTGCTATTCAATTGGGCATGAAGGACCTATTCCCGTGTTTTGGAATAATAACAACTGAGTAAAACATGTTTATGGATAGGCCAATGATTCCCATTGGCCTATCCTTTCCTGGCTAACAGTAAATAATACTCGAAAGACTGTGTACTTCCAAATAGAATTCAACTATTGTATCCCTCAGTTATGTCGAAGTACATATCTATTTCCCTCGGCTTCTTATCCTGGGCAGACTTCACCTCAAAGCAAATCCGGTCCAGTATTTTATCGCCAACACTTAAGCACTGCTGGGTCCTCATCTTAGATTCCAGATTCTTTAGCTGGAAAAGGATGTCGGCAATGACATACTCAAGGTGGACGTATCCATCGGTCTCGGTGATCACGATGGGGCGCTCCATGTCATTTCCAATATGGAGAGCACCTTCTTCAGAATAAAGCAATTCCGGGACATCTATCTTGTTGTCATAGAAGATGCGTGATGCGCCGATGGCGTCATCGAGATCTTCAATGCCGAAATTGTATTTGAGAATTCCCGTAGCAGCCATACGGTCCACCTCGGTTTTGGCTATAACCCTCGGATTGGGCTGCTGGACATTGATATTTGCCGGCCATCCGAAAACCCAGGCCTCAAGGTTTTTGACGTCCACGCCTATCTCACGGGCTGTTTCACACAGCAGCTCGCAGTAGTCATAATAGACATCCTCAAACGAGGTGAATTCAGCATAAATCACCTTTTTGCCAATAGGGACATAATAGAAGAATGGATTCTTTCCGGCTTCCGGCATCAAAGCAAAATGCACCGGCTTCATGTTCTCATCGTAAATGAGAGGACGGGTGTTGAGATCCATATCATAAGCAAGGAAATAGAGCAACTTGGTGAAGTAGCTGGGACCAATGCCATAGAAATAGTTTTCACCCCCCTTCTCAGAGAGGTAATGGCATTCTCAATTCTCTCGATATCCGTCTCGGAGTCACGAAGCATCGCTACAAGCCGTTCCAACTTAGGCAAAGTGATGTTGCGGCCATTGTTGCGAGCAATTCCTTCTGCCTGGAAACGGCTGATTCCACCCCACATTATGGTGGCCACGAAACCCTTATACAGATCCTCACGGAAGAATCTGACTACATCTTCACGTGACATTTCTGCAGGGAGATCCCGAACGATTTCAGCAAAATCGCCATTGGTAGATATTGCCTTCCCGACGGGATTGGCGAACCGGCCTTCACGCCAGTGGATATAGGGCTGGATATAGGTGTTGATGTCGTTGATGTGGTTTTTGATAAAATCGAGAAAAGACATAATGGATATTGTTTATAGCGTGAAGAAAAATAGGGTCACAATATCAGTATTTTTTTTTAAACTACAAATCTTCTTTTACCAGAATTCGTAATCCATCTTGGAGTCTAGTTTAAGTTTATTCTACTTATCCAGATTTAGTCCATAACCGGATCATTTAATTACACCGAATAATGCTTCCCTGGTTAATTGATTACCTCGGAACGTGCTATTCAGGGTGTTAAATTGACTCGTTACATGCTTTTCAAGTCAATTAAAAGAATTGATTAGCTGTTAACGGTTTTTTTAATGGCCGTAAAACATACTTTCGCGATAATCATAGATGTCGTTTTGATGCTAGACGGCATAAAAAACGCCCACCGAAGTGAGCGTCTTTCTCAGAAAGAGTGTACAGATGACTCTGCGCTAAGGAGTCCCGTGTACAAATATTTACCGATTTTATCTGATGAGAATGACTTCTCATGAACAATCGGGACTGTGGATAGTCGTACCTTCGAGATACCAGACTTAAAAAAGTCTATATCTGTTGCATCAACGGGGAACTGGGCCATCGCCTTCACCTCGGAGATGGGAACGAACACATTGCTAATAACCATGCCTGATGTCTCCGTCCTAGATTGCAGATTCACACCTTCAAGCGTCAAAACTCCTCCCTCAAAGTTCTTCAGCATCAAAGAAGGGGTGTCATTAAATATGAGTCGATCCGACTTGACTGTTACAAAAATGTACAGTTGACCATCTTGTTGAAGCGCGGAATACGCCACGGAGCAACCTTCTTCGGCAAGTGGCTTATGAGTATAGCTGACACTCTTTGACGAACCACAAGATAGAAACAAGGCAATTAGCGCAAAATATAAAAGTATTCTTTTCATAACTTATAAGTCTTCGCCTCTAGGTCTATTTTGGAAATTGATGTAATTGATATTGATGCGGTGGCTATCAACCATAGTGAACCAGACGACACCACTTACAGCCGATGATACTTTCATCGATAAACAAAACAAAGCTTCTTCCATTTCTTCATAGGAAAGACCTTGCAGAGGTTTCTTGTAACGCTTCTGATACTCCTGCTTGAATTCTTCAACCCACAGTTTGGCATTGATTTCTGGGTGAAGGAAAAAGTAAACGGCATCATAATACTTAGTATTCTTCATAAGCATCGAAAAGATGCGTTCATCGGCAGGAACTTCAAGACGAGGATTGACGCATACATACTTGGCATTCCGATTGAACCTGGAAAGAAGCAGATTGTATTTTATGCGCGTGTCGTTTTCTTTGTTGCAGAAAGGATAAATGACCTTAACCCCATCAACAGCTCCATGGTTTGTACTTATGTGGACTTCTACGTTCTCACCATTGAACATACCTGTCATATAATCATCGAAAACGCCTTTCTCAAAGCCTCTAGCTTTTAAGGCTTCAAACATAATTTCTTTACTGCCACCAATAGGGACCCCTACGAATCTGAGGACACTATCATCTGTCTCGGCCAATCCGGAAGACACGAATGTATATGTAATGGTGCCGACTTGAACAACCGGTGCATTAGCGCTCGTGTTGAAATGGGCACGCAAGGCAGCCGCTCTCGCGGCAGTCAAGACGCTGTTATTGTCTATTGTGGAGCCTTCACCGCCAGCCTCTGCTGCAGTTACGTTACCATACTGATCCACCTTGATCGTAACGACAACTGTTCCATCAACCTGGCCGGATGTCGTCAATTTAGGAATGCTGCCAACAAGTGATCTTCCATCAAGGTTTGTCGATGCAGTACCTTCTGAACGCTGAGCAAATGCAACGATGGAAACGATGAATAGAGTGACAAGGGTTATGATTCTTTTCATGCGGTTCTGTGTTTCATGGGCAAATATACTCACTATCACCGTCAATTCAAATTACTCATAAAAAACGCCCACCGAATTGGTGAGCGTATTAACTGGTATCTAATCTTTCTTAAACTTAATCGTTATTGTGCAATCATTTCTTTCCAGGGTATAACGTAACTCTCCTTTCTCAATCGTGATACGTAATAAAAGAGTCCCATCATACACTGACTCCATAGCTTGGTCAGTATAATTGAGCTTTCCATTACTATAAAAGAACAAAGGATTGGCTTCCATAACATAGATATCTTTATTCTCGACATAATAATATGTGGTAAGAATACTAGTATCATCAGTGAAACCGTTGTCCTCATACTTGCATACCTCCCAACGAACGACAGCATCATTCTTGAATTCAAAACGGAATGGGAAATAACCATAGAAATTGTAGTCCACTTCTACACCATTCTCATCTTCAAAAGACACATCGTATGCCTCCCAATTTCCAAGAAGTTTATTTGAATTATTCGTGGAAGAAACGCAGGATGAAAGCAGGAGTACAAAGAATAGAATAAAAGCTAGCTTAAGGGAACGTCTCATAATATTAAGTTATTTGTTTCTACAAAGATAGTTATTTCAATATTCATTACCCACATATTTTCTATTCACGTATTGTCCACACGGAATAATACTACCAGATAAGCCCCCTCCCCTAATCGCTATGGGGAATCTCATTTAGATGGCCGACCTTACGGGGGTAGGGTCAGTCATTTAGTTTAACGAAACACTTTATGCTATGATAATTACAATAGAAACAATCTTGATACTGGCTTTATTAGCCGGTTTCATCGGGTTCGTCATCTGAATTGAAACCAAGTTCGGGAAGGACGACAACTCCTTCAGGCTAGTGGAAGACGGGCCTATCACTGACAAGACAATAGAAGATACACTGAAGGGAATCGGCGTGAAAACAATCCTAAAGGACAAGGATGTCATCCGTTTTGCAACAAAAGATGCAGAATACTGTCTTGAGTATGGTGACATTCCGCACATCCATTTAAGTGTAATGTACTTCATAGAGGATGCTTTCAAACTGGAACTCGCAAAGAAAACTGCCAATCAATGCAACTGCAGATACTTGGACATAATGATTCATGTGGATGATGCAAGATGGTGTGCCTTTAAAAGTATGACCTTCGCAAGCGGTATCCATGCATTGACTGAAGCCTTGCCCCATATGATGACATATCTGGAGGAGGCAAGGATTGCGTTCCTTTACAACTACCAAAAGAACCTCGACGATGACCTCAAGCTGATGGCGGTTCGGAATAATGCTTCCATGCTATCTTAGATAATTCCAATAAAGACTTTGTTGTTCAACAGACTATAGTCGAATACATATTCCAACAGTCAGGGCCGTTCATCCACTTCTGGATGGGCGGCTCTTGCTGTATTGTTCAACCTCAAAACCCATTTTTACATGCAAGAACCAAGTGTCTTTGCAACGCTGACCGCAGTGAACTGCAATCAGCACACGGAGAAGAAAGGCAATCTGACCTATCTCTCCTGGGCGTGGGCGTGGCAGATGGTGAAATCCCATTTCCCTGATGCCAACTACACCATCTACGAAAGTCCCGAAGGGTGGAATTACTTCACCGACGGGAGAACCTGCTGGGTCAAGACCGGTGTCACCATCCAGGGTATCGAGCACATCGAATACCTGCCTGTCATGGATGCACGCAACCAGTCCATCCCCTACGAGTCCATCCGAAGCACTGACGTGAACCGAGCAATCCAACGCTCGCTCACGAAAGCCTGTGCACGTCACGGTCTCGGTCTCTACATCTACGCCGGAGAGGATCTTCCTGACCAGCAGCAACCTCAGTATGGACAACCGCAAGTCCAGTATCCACAACAACCTGTGCAGCAACCCGCACAGTACTCTCAATCCCAGCAAGCTCCGGTTCAACAACCGAGGCAACAAGGCTGGAGACAGTCCAGAAGCCAGTATTTCGCTGGCCAACAACAACCCCAATAAACCCATTTCATCATGGAATCTTCATTCCTTCCGATGAGAACCCAACAAGGTCTCATCCCACAGGATAGCCACCAAGTGACTGTCCTGCCCATCTTCCAACCCGTGGAAGAAGCCCACAAGGCACCCGCTAACCTTCCGTTCATCGAGGCCAACACAAAGGAGGTCGAGATGAGCCATCTAAAAGAGGACTGCATCATCCCGGTGTTCTCCAAAGACAACGAGGTAACCATCTCCCATCAGAGCTTTATCGAATCGGTGTTCGATGCCGCCAAGCAGGTCTTCCCGTATGAGGAGATCAGCGATCCTTCCATCCGCGTCTCGCATGTGGTCAAAGGTCGCATTCCTGAGGCGATTCATAAGCCAGTTTCACAGTTGTTGGAATCTGACAAGACCATCTACTACGAACGTATGATGTTCTGCTTCGACATCCCCACAATCTTCCAGGAGATTAACGGATGCAGGCTCAATCTCACAATCGGAGGAGTTCGTGCCTACAACGAGCAGAACCTGTATTCCAGGAAAGCTCCCGAGAAGTTCAAGCTGTTCATCGGCTTCAAGAACATGGTGTGCTGCAACCTCTGCGTATCCACCGACGGATACAAGGCTTCCATCCGCGTAATGGAGATCGCAGCACTGCTTTCTTCTGCTGTCGAGCTGTTCCGCAGTTACGACATCATGAAGCACCTCAAGCTCATGGAGGCTTTTCAAGGGTGCAGGATGACCGAATCGCAGTTCGCACAGTTCCTCGGAAGGTGCAGACTGTATCAGTACCTGCCATCCGCGGAGAGGAAGAAACTCCCTGAACTGCTGCTCACGGATACGCAGATAGGCCTCGTTGCCAATGCGTACTACCATGATGACGCCTTCTGCAAGTCAGAAGACGGCTCGATCGACCTCTGGAGGGTGTACAACCTCTTCACCGGAGCCAACAAGAGCTCCTACATCGACAACTTCCTGGACCGTGCTGACAACGCTACGAAGGTGACGACCGGATTGGCTCGTGCACTGCACGGAGACCTGGAATACCGCTGGTTCCTCTGCTAAATGAACGGAAGAAGCCCTCTTCCCTAATGCTAGCTAAGGAGGAGGGCTACTTCAATCTTAAGACAAGACAAAGATATGTACAATCAACAACAAATCCAAGCATCCTATCTCGCCGGGCTCAACGAACAGCAGAGGGATGCGGTCCTCTGCAAGGCAGATATCGTCTATGTCTGTGCAGGGCCGGGAACTGGAAAGACCATGCTTCTTACAAGCAAGCTGGTTGACATCATCCAGACTTCCGAACGACCGGAAAAGATCGTCGCGCTGTCATATACCAATACTGCAGCACGTCAGATCGGAGAACGCTTCAAGAAGAAGCTGGAACAGGTCGGAATCACCAAGGAGTATTCCTTGTTCTCCGGTACAATCCATTCCTTCTGCTACAGGACGATGAAGAGGTTCTCGAAGACCTTCGACTATACCATCCTGGATGATGAGGAGCTTCTGGAACTTGCCGATGACATTTCCAAGAAATACGGTGAGCGATACTCTCCCTACCAGATCCTCTCTTGTCTGAAAGCCAATCCTGGAAATCTTCCTGATGAGGTCAAGCAGACCATCCAAGCTATCAAGGATGCATTCAAGGTCATCTCCGTTCAGGACATTCTCATACTCTTCTTAGAAGCCATGGAGAATGATCCCTCATTCAGGAACTTCCTTGCCCACGAAGTGACTGTCATGGCATTCGACGAAGCTCAGGATCTCTCCGAACAGCATTACTCCATACTGGAGAAGATGCTGGAAATCAATCCATCCATGAAAGTGTTCCTCGTTGGTGATCCAAGGCAGAACATCTTCGAGTTCAATGGCGGTTCCTACAAGAATCTGGATGGATTCCTTTCAAGGCACAAGCGCCATGAAGTCAAGTCCCTCACCATCACATACCGTTGTGGACAGGTGATTGCAGATTATGTGAACGGGTTCCGTTTCACAGACTGTGACAACCTGAAGCTGAAATCCAGGTGTGATGATGCGGGACGGATTGCCATCAAACGTGCATTTACTGAGGAGGACGAGGCATCACAGGTCCTGGAATCCATCAAGAAAACAGATGGCCTCAGTTCATGTGCTGTCCTCTGCAACAATCTCAAGTATCTGGACAATCTCATCCGTCTACTGCAGAAAGAGGGTATTCCATATAAGGTGTATGGGGGAAGGAAGACTCTTAAACGTCATATCAGGTTCCTGAATCACATCCTTCGCATCGTGGACAATGAGAACGCATACAGCATCCGGAAAGTTGCTGAATATGCCGGGATCGACATCATGCAGGATGGGAAACGCAAGAAGTCCAAGTTCTTTGCATCCCAACTGGGAGAGATCATCCTCGAAATCCGGAATCAGGTGTCAACGCTACCGTTCAGCAGTATCGCAAACCTGATCGTTGCCAAGATCATGATGGATCCTGACGATGATGAGTCCATCTCTCAGGATTACTTGGACTTCCAGACATGGGCATACGACTACGAGAGCATATCTGATTACCTTGCTGCGTTTGCTACCGACAAGGAACGCTTTGCACAGTTCTTCGAAGCAGATTACCCTGAATGTCCATTCCCAACCGACAAGGGATACCTGACACTGTCAACCATTCATTCTGCGAAGGGTCTGGAATGGGATCATGTGTTCATCATGGGTCTGGAAGAAGGTCAGTTCCCGAATCCATACTTCTGCAAGGACAAGTCACCTTCCGAGGTCGAGGAGTTCTTCAATGGCGAATGGAAGAAGATGTACGTTGCTTCCACAAGGGCTAGAGAGTCTCTCGTGCTGTCATATGCCACGTCTATCAAGCGCAAAGGCTATTCCTTCACCAAGGTTCCATCCAGGTTTATCCCAACTGCGTAAAAGTCATCAAATCCTTATAAGTATAACCATACTGATAATCATCCGGAATCAGGGTTGGAAGCTCCGTTCTCAAACACATTCC
>JAEEGF011034679.1_pt1 | contig 14522 bp, 13 predicted proteins | sample 9134171 | NCBI WGS metagenome assembly JAEEGF01 (sample SAMN16246542, study PRJNA631951) | gut metagenome | biome: gut microbiome; feature: rumen; material: AP-attached | host: Bos | place: Iran: Karaj | collected 2018-10
CACCATCGTGGCCAGCGGCATCATCAGCGTGGGCGTTTCCTATTATTTCATCAAGTTGTTCCGCCAGAGACAGGGCGGTCTGGACGATCTGAGATACGGGCTCGGCTTCGCGCAGAAGGCTATCGTCATGAACCTCATCATCATCATCAAAGTGATCCTGTGGTCGCTGCTGTTCGTCATCCCCGGCATCGTCGCCGGGTTCCGCTACAGCATGGCGAACTACATCCTGGCCGACGACCCCAATAAGGATCCGGGACAGTGCATCGCGGAAAGCTCCATGATGATGAGAGGCAACAAGATGTCCTATTTCTTCCTGTGCCTGAGCTTTATCGGCTGGCTGATCCTGGCCAGCATCCCCGCCAGCATCGCGCAGGGCGCCATGATGCCGCAGGCGATATCCTATCTCGACGCCGGCAATCTCACGAGCGCGGAGATGTCGGAGTATTTCAACTCGATCGCGCGGGTCGCGTCCAGCCCGCTGGTCTTCCTGGCAGGCATTCCGTCTTATCTGGTGAACGCCTATATGAATACCGCGACGGCCTGCTTCTACGATCTGGCCAACGGCAATCTGTCCGTAGGCGGCTATGATTACGCGGCTGCGCAGGGTCACGTGGAAGATCCGTTCACAGGAGAAAACGTGAAGTTTACCGACGTTCCGGCGGAGGTCGTTCCCCAGGAGGTTCCGGAGACCTTCGAGGATCCCGAACTGAAGGCGGCGGAAGATAAATACAACAGCGACGACAATATCTACGGAGAATAGACGATGAAGAGAGAGACCTTTCTCTATGAATACGTGGAACTGCTGCGCGCGGAGGACCTGCTGGATTCGGAGCCTTCGAAGGAGCTCGGCTACGAGACGGTGCGGCATCTGACGTTCGACTCCAGGACCTGCGTCCCGGGGACGCTGTTCGTGTGCAAAGGAGAAGGGTTTAAACCGGAATATCTGGACAAGGCGTTCGAAGCAGGCGCGTTCTGTTACGTTTCGGAGGTGCGCTACGCCGGCGGAAAGCCTGCGGTCATCGTTTCCGACATCCGACGGGCTATGGCCCTGATGGCGGAACTGTTCTACGGCACGGAGGAACGCTCCTTCAAACTGATCGGGCTGACCGGCACCAAGGGCAAGTCCACGACGCTGTATTTCATCAAGAGCGTGCTGGACGCCTGGTATGCAAAGGACGGCAAGCGCATCGGCTTCCTGTCCACCATCGATTCCTATGACGGGGTCGAGGAGTTCGAGTCGCATCTGACGACGCCGGAGGCGCTTACGCTGCACGAACATTTCTGGCACGCGGAGACGGCAGGCCTTCCGGCTTTCGTCATGGAAGTGTCGTCCCAGGGTCTGAAATATGACAGGACGTACGGCGTGGAATTCGATGTGGGCGCATTCCTGAACTACGGACTGGACCATGTGGGCAAGGGAGAACACACGGACGAGGAGGACTACATCTCCTCGAAACTGAAGTTCTTCCGTCAGTGCCGCAACGTGTTCCTGAATCTCGATACCGACCGCCTGGAGCGCATCCGCGCCGCGGCGGAGGAAGCGGAGTGCCGCGTGATCACGTATTCGGCGAAGGGAAATCCGGAGGCGGACTTCCGGGCCGAAGACGTGCGCAAGGAAGACGGCTGCACCGTCTTTACGCTGAAGAACAGGGAAGGGGAAGCTGTGTTCACGTTCGCGATCAGCATCCCGGGCTCGTTCAACGTGGAGAACGCCATGGCTGCCATCCTGTTGTGCCGCTGGCTGGGCGTGCCCAACGCCGTCATCGCGGACGGCCTGAAAGACGCCCGCGCCAAAGGCCGCATGGAGGTATTCGAGAACAAGGAGAGGGAACTCGTCGTCATCTCCGACTATGCCCACAACATTCTGAGCTTCGAAAAACTGTACGAGGCGGTCAGAGAAGATTATCCGGGCTGGCGCATCGAAGGCCTGTTCGGCTGCCCGGGCGGAAAAGGGCTCTCCCGCAGGACGGAACTGCCCGAAGTCGTGTCGCGCTACGCGGATTTCGTCTGGGTCACGGAAGAGGACCCCGGCAACGACGACGTGATGGCGATCTGTCAGACGCTGGCGGACAACATCCGCAGTCACGGCTGCGAGTGTTCCGTCGTGCCAGACCGCTATGAGGCGATCCAGCACGCCATCCGCCACGCGGAACCGAAGACGGTCATCGTGATGACCGGCAAGGGGAGAGAAGAATACATGCACCGGGGCAACGACTACGTGCCCATCGAATCCGACTCCGCTTTGGCGGAGAAGTTTCTGGCAGAATAGGAGGACGACATGAGCAGATTCAGCGTGATCGCGAGCCGTAACGGCGAGAGCCGCATGGTGGGCCGCTACGAAACGTTCGAGGCCGCCTGCGGCGCGGCGGAAAGCATGCTGCGGCAGGGCAGCGGACTGGGTTTCCACTTCAAGTGCAATATCCTGTGTGACGACGAAGAGTTCTTCTGGGTCAATTCCGACGCCGTCGGCACCGGCGAACTGGTGGATCTCCTGGACGAATGGGAACAGCTCCAGGACGAACCGGGCTATGCCGGCGCGGACCGGGACGGCAAGCGCGCCTGGGTGCGCGAAGCCCTGAAGTCCGGCCGTCTCGCGGCCACCGGCGACGCCGTCGCCCTCATTCCCCCAAAATAACACATGGGGACAGGTACAATGTGTCGTTTTTGTCACATGGGGACAGGTACAATGTGACATTTTCGAAACCGTGAATGATGATGGGCGCAATGTGCCATAAACGCATTGTGCCCGTTTTTTATATTCTGAATGGCATTGACAAGATCGATTGAAAAAGGTAAAATATGGTAATTCTTGGGCGAGAGCGATAGAGTTTGCCATGTCGAGACAAGCGAGAGCGAAAAGCAGTTCCGGCATCTATCATGTCATTTTGAGAGGTATTAACAAGCAGCTTCTGTTCGAGTGCCGGGCAGATTACGATGCGTTTTTGGATATGCTCAAAAAAGCGAAGGCGAAAGATCCCTGCAGCCTGTTCGCTTACTGTTTAATGCCAAATCATGTACATCTGCTGATCCGGATAACAGGAGGAACCCCGTCGCATTTTTTGAAGCGCCTGGCGGGGTCATACGCGCTGTGGTTCAACAATAAGTACGAGAGGACCGGACATCTGTTTCAGAACAGATATCTCAGCGAAACCGTAGAAAACGACGCGTATTTGCTGACTGTCATCCGCTATATTCATATGAATCCGGTAAAAGCGGGATTATGCGGCTCGATGGACGATTACGAATACAGCAGTTGCTTTCACTATTTAGACCCGGATGGTCTGATCGACAGCCAGGTTTTAGGAGAAATTATTGACCCGAAAAGACTCAGCGTTTTCCAAAAGCAGAACGCAGAAGATGATTGTCTGGATATCGATGGGACCAGAATCCCGGACAGCGAAGTATTGAAGGCCGTGCTTGAGATCTCCGGATGCTCGAGCATATCGGAATTTCAACAGCTGCCGAAACAACAGAAAAAGAATCACATCTGCCGTTTGCTGAAAAGGAACGTTTCGCGGCGGCAGGCGAGCAGGGTGACAGGGACCAGTATTGGCATCGTTCGCAGATTATAATGAAATGGGGACAGGTAACGACACATTGTACCTGTCCCCATGTGTAATTTTACAGGTCGATCTTTTCGAAGCGGCCGAGGTTGTAGGAGATCTCTTCGGGGGTAAGGTCCGGGAAACTGTCCAGGCCGTAGGCGTGGGAGGCGACGCCCAGTTTTTCGGCCCGCATCTCGGTGAAGGCTTCCAGCAGGGTGCAGGGGGCGCCGTCGATGGACGCGCCGGCCTCTTCGTGCAGCCAGTTCCGGAGTTTGAACAGCTCCGTGATGAAATTCTCTCTGGACTGTTCTTCGTCCAGGTCTTCCGCCAGGAGGAGCAACCGCTGCTCCATGGCGTCCAGCGCCTCCGTCAGGGCTTCGGCTGAAACTTCTTCCGGAATGGCGTCGGTCATCTCTTTCAGATAATTCTCCGTAAACTCCCCGGCGTTTTCCGCGCGGATGGCGGAAAGGGCGTGCCGGAAGAGGTCTTCGGAGATCTCTTCGTCTGTCTCCAGCAGGTCCGCCAACTGTTCGAAATATTCCACGTCTTCCGGGCTGTCGATCTCCAGAAGACCGTATAATTCTTTTTCTGTCATTTTTCTTCTCCCAAAACGCTTGAATTCCCTATAATTATACCATTTGCAGATAATCTGTGGTATAATATTTTGGTTAATTTTGACCATGGAGGTACCCCGATGGCAAAGGACAGAAAAGACACACCCAGAGAATATACCTGGAACGTGGAAGCGATGTACGAAATGGCTTCCGGATGTGAAAAGGATCTGCAGCAGTGCCTGGAACTCGCGGAGAGATTCAAGGAGTATCAGGGCAGCCTGGACAACGGCCCCAAGACGCTGCTGGCTGCGCTGAAGGACAGAGATACCATCGAGCGCAAGCTCAGCAAAGCCTATACCTACGCAAGTCTGCGCCGCTGCGAGGATAACCGCGTCGCGGAATTCCAGGCGCTGGCGGATAAGGCGATGATGACCTACGCACGCGTCATGGAAGCGACGAGTTTCTTTACGCCGGAACTGTCGGGCATCCCCGCGGACCGGCTGCGCAGCTGGATCGAAGCAGAGCCGGGTCTCGCAGTCTACGCGCATTTCCTGGACGAGATCCTGCGGCACAAGCCCCACATCCTCTCGAATGAGGAGGAAAAACTGCTGGCGCAGCTGTCGGAGATCGGCGGGGTGATGGACGATACCTACACCATGCTGTCCGACGCGGACTTCAAGTTCGGCACCATCCTGAACGAGAAGGGCGAAGAGACCGAAGTGACCCACGGAAGCTACATCGGCCTGCTCTCCGGCAAGGACAGAAGGGTACGCAAAGAAGCATACGAACACATGTATGCGCAGTACGAAAACTACAGGAACACCGTGGCGTCGCTGTATTCCTACAGCGTCAAGCAGGACGTGGCCATGGCCCGCATCCGCAGATTCGGTTCCTCGCTGGAAGCCGCCGTGTTCGACGATAACGTCTCCACAGACGTATACAACAACCTGATCGACGTGGTCAACGCCCATCTGCCCGCCATGCACCGCTATGTGGCGCTGCGCAGGAAGCTGCTGGGTCTGGACGATCTGGCCATGTACGATATCTACGTGCCCGTCCTGGATACGCCGGACGAGGATATTCCCTACGAGACGGCGCAGGCCATCATCGACGAGGCGCTGAAGCCTCTGGGCGACGAATACCGGCAGATCGTGCGCGGCGCCTTCGCGAGCCGCTGGGCGGACGTGTACGAGAACGAAGGAAAGACCAGCGGGGCGTTCTCTTCGGGCTGCTACGACAGCATCCCTTATATCCTGCTGAACTATAACAACAAGCTGGACGACGTGTTCACCGTCATCCACGAGATGGGCCACTCCATGCAGACCTGGTATTCCACGCACAACCAGGAACCGGTAAACGCGGACTACCCGATCTTTACGGCGGAAGTCGCCAGCACGGTGAACGAATCCCTGCTGTACCGCCACCTGATCGCCAACGCGAAGGACGATCTGCAGAAGGCGTACCTGATCAACCAGTATCTGGACGGCTTCAAGGGGACGATCTTCCGCCAGACGCAGTTCGCGGAATTCGAGCGCGACGTGCACGCGGCTGTGGAAGCCGGCGACATGCCGACCTGCGAATCCCTATGCGAACTGTACGGAGATCTGAACGCGAAGTATTACGGCCCGGACGTGAACTACGACGAGCACATCGCCATCGAGTGGGCCCGCATCCCGCATTTCTACAACGCGTTCTACGTGTACAAATACGCGACCGGCTATTCCGCCGCGACGGCGATCTCCAAGAAGATCCTGGAGGAAGGGCAGCCGGCAGCGGAGAACTATATCAAGTTCCTCAAGTCCGGCGGATGCGACTATCCCGTCGAACTGCTGAAACTGGCGGGCGTGGACATGAGCACGCCGGAGCCCATCGAGGCTGCAATGGCAACGTTTGAAGAACTTCTGGACGAACTGGAACGTCTGATCGGTTAACATGAAAAACGTTTACGTATACCGCAATCCCGGCGCGGATACCGCGCCTGTCGCGGAACAACTGAAGGAAAAACTCAGAGCGGCCGGCTTTACGGTACCGGAGGAATTCGGTCCCGACGTGGAATTCGCCTGCGTCGTAGGCGGCGACGGCACGTTCATGCACGGCCTGCGGGAGTGCGGCTTTCCGGACATCCCCTTTGTCGGGGTCAACACGGGTCACCTGGGCTTCTTCCAGGAATTCCAGCCCGAGGATCTCGATAAGCTGGTGGACATCATCCGCACCGGCGATTACCGGGTGCAGCGCCACCGCCTGCTGAAGGCGACGGTGCGCACCGAAGACGGCGCCGCGCACAGTTTCCGGGCGCTGACCGACGTCATCTTCCGCGGCAGCATCTCGAAGGTGACCCACCTGAACCTGTCCATCGGCGATAACTTCATCGAGAAGTTTTCCGGCGACGGCATCCTGATCTCCTCGTCCGCGGGCAGCACGGCGTACAACTATTCGCTGGGCGGCAGCATCGTCGATCCGCGGATCGCGCTGCTGCAGATCACGCCCATGGCGCCTATGAACACCACGGTGTTCCGCAGCTTCACGTCGAGCATCCTCGTGCCTCCCGGACTGGACGTCCATATCTTCCCGGACCGCAATTTCAAGGACAGCGGCTACCTGATCGTGGACGGCGAGGAATACTACTTCGAGCACGTGGAAGACATCTCCGTCGATCTGGCGACGGACGAGATCCAGCTGGTCCGGCTGGCGGACTACGACTTCTGGTCGAAGGTCATGTCCAAGTTCCTGTAGGCCATGGAAAACGCCATCACCTACGTCTGGACAAAGGAAGACGAGGGTCTTTACGTCAAGGAAGTGCTGCAGAGACGCTTTGCCGTTTCGTCCCGCCTGATGCGCAAGATCAAGGTTTCAGGGCAGATCGCCCTGGACGGCCGCGCCGCAAGGCTGCGGGACAAGGGCAGAACCGGTCAGACCCTGACCGTCGCTTTCCCCGAAGAAAGCAGTTACTTCGAGCCGGAGGACATCCCCCTGGACGTCGTGTACGAGGACAGCGACCTGCTCGTCGTGAACAAGCAGCCGTTCCTCGTCGTCCATCCGACGAAGAACTACCAGAGCGGCACGCTGGCCAACGCGCTGGCATACCGGCTGCAGGAAAAGGGCGAACGCTGGAAGATCCGCTTCATCAACCGTCTGGACCGCGATACGTCCGGCCTGGTGCTCGTGGCGAAGAACGGACACGCCCAGGACGCCGTCAGCAGCCAGATGGAAAAGGGGACGACCGTCAAGAAGTATCTGGCGCTGGTCCACGGCCTGTTCGAAGGACCGGAAGGCCGCATCGACCTCCCCATCGACAAGGATCCGGACCACAAAGCCCGCCGCATGGTGCGGGAAGACGGCTATCCGAGCGTCACGCTCTACAAAGTCCTGCAGAGCTGGGACGTGCCGGACCTGGGCCCGGACTTTAAGCCCTGGAGCGGGGAAAAGCGCATCGAGGGCTACAGCCTCGTGGAACTGACGCTCCTGACCGGCCGCACGCACCAGATCCGGGTGCACATGACCCATCTGGGCCACCCCATCGCCGGGGACGAACTCTACGGACAGCTGTACGGCTACGAAGCCGGAACGGATGTCCTGGACCGCCAGGCGCTGCACGCCTGCAGCCTGAAGCTGGCGCAGCCCATGACGGGAGAACCCATAGAACTGAAAACTGCGATGCCCGCCGATATGGCGGAGTGCATCGAAAGGATAGAACACTTTGAACACTGAAACCAAACCTTTAAGCGTTCTGCGGATCGGCCTGATCTACACGGGCTGTCTCGTAGGCGCGGGGTTTGCTTCCGGGCGGGAAGCCTGGCAGTTCTTCGGCGTATTCGGCAAATACGGATATGCCGGCGCGATCGTCGCGACGCTGCTGTACATCGGGGTCGGCCTGATGACGGTCACCATCGCGCACCGCAAGAACACCGGAGACGTCTCCGCTCTGATCAACCCCACGAACAACAAGCCGCTGAACACGTTCGTCGGCGTTATGATGTGCTTCTTTCTGCTCGTGGCTTACGTAGCGCTTACGGCGGCGGGAGGAGCACTGCTGGAAAGCAAGACGGGCCTGAGCCACGCCGTCGGAAGTCTGGTCATCTGCCTGCTGTGCATCATCACGGCGCTGGGCGGATTCTCCAGCATCTCGGACAAAGCCGGCAAGATCTCCCCGGTCCTGGTGGCCGGAACGCTGGTCCTGGGGATCTACCTGATCGCTACGCACACGCAGCAGGTCGCGGATCTGCAGCCTCATAGGGCGAGCAAGGTCGCCAGCCACTGGCTGACCGCCGTGATCGGTTACGTGGGCTATAACGCCTCGGCCGCGGTCCCGGTGCTCGGGCAGTGCGCCATGCACTCGGATTCCCCGAAGAAGAGCCTGCGGGGCGCCGCGCTCGGCGGGGTCATCCTGGGGACCTGCACGCTCATCCTGTTCCTCGCCACGTCGACGGATCCGCAGCTGAGCGGACAGAGCAGCTTTCCCATGATGGATCTGTGCGAACGGGTGTTCCCGGTGCTGGGCAAGGTCTACGCCGTATTGCTGCTGCTGGCTATCTTCATGACCCAGACCACAGTCTTCTACGGCTTTACGACGAAGCTGGGAGACCGGAGATACAGCAAACAGATCGCCTGGGCGGTCGGCCTGGCGGGCTACGCGTGTTCCCTGTACGGCTATTATAATTTCGTGGCGAACATCGTGCCCCTCGTGGGATATCTCAGCCTGGCGTTCTTCGCTTTGGAGATCGTCAATTTGATCAAAGTCAGACAATAATTTCAGTTCAGATAGAGAGGATCGTTATGGAAAACAATCTCGCAAAGAATTACAGACCTAAGGATTTCGAAGACCGTATCTACGCGCAGTGGGAGGAGAGCGGCGCTTTTGCTCCCGACGCGAACGCGCCGAAGGACCCCTTTACCGTCATGATGCCGCCGCCCAACATCACCGGGCAGCTGCACATGGGTCACGCCCTGGACCAGTCCCTGCAGGACGTGCTGATCCGCTACAAGAGGATGCAGGGCCACGAGACGCTGTGGCTGCCGGGCACGGACCACGCGTCCATCGCCACGGAAGTCAAGGTCGTGGATAAGCTGAGGGAAGAGGAAGGGCTGTCCAAGGAGGATATCGGCCGCGAAGCTTTCCTGGAGCGCGCCTGGGAATGGAAGAGACAGTACGGAGGCCGCATCAACGAGCAGATCCGGCGTCTGGGCTCCTCCTGCGACTGGAAGCGCGAACGCTTCACCATGGACGAAGGATGCAACAGGGCGGTCAAGGAGCACTTCATCAACCTGTACAACAAAGGCCTGATCTATAAAGGCGCGCGCCTGATCAACTGGTGCCCGGTCTGCGGATCCGCCCTGTCCGATATCGAAGTCGAACACGTGGACCACAACGGCAGCTACTGGTACTTCCGTTATCCCGGCGCGGACGGCAGCGAAGGCATCGTCGTCGCCACGTCCCGCCCGGAGACCATGTTCGCCGATACGGCCGTCGCCGTCCATCCAAGCGACGAACGCTACAGGGATCTGGTGGGCAAGAAGGTCATCCTGCCGCTGGTCGGCAGAGAGATCCCCGTCATCGCGGATGAGTATCCCGACCCGGAAAAGGGCACCGGCGCCGTAAAGATCACGCCGTCCGCGGACCCCAACGACTTCGAAGTCGGTCTGCGCCACGGTCTGGAGATGATCGAGTGCATCGACGAAAAAGCGAAGATGACCGCCGCTGCGGGCAAGTACGAGGGCATGGACCGCTACGAGTGCCGCAAGGCCTGGGTCGCCGACCTGGAGGCCGCGGGCTATCTCGTAAAGGTCGAAAAAATGGTGATCCCGGCAGGCGAATGCTACCGCTGCCATACCGTCGTGGAGCCGCGCATTTCCGAACAGTGGTTCGTGAAGATGAAGCCGCTGGCAGAGCCCGCGATCGAAGCCGTCCGCAAGAACGAGACGAAGTTCGTGCCCGAACGTTTCGATAAGACCTATTATCACTGGATGGAGGACATCAAGGACTGGTGCATCTCCCGCCAGCTCTGGTGGGGTCACCGCATCCCGGCGTATTACTGCGAAGACTGCGGCGAAATGGTCGTAGCCAAGGAAGAACCCTCCGTCTGCCCGAAGTGCGGCGGTACGCATTTCCATCAGGACGAAGACGTGCTGGATACCTGGTTCAGCTCCGCGCTGTGGCCGTTCTCGACCCTGGGCTGGCCTGAAAATACGGACGATCTGAAAAAGTTCTACCCGACGAGCACGCTCGTCACCGGCTACGACATTATTTTCTTCTGGGTCGCGAGAATGATCTTCTCCGGCATCGAAGTCATGGGCAAGACGCCGTTCGAACACGTGCTCATCCACGGCCTCGTGCGCGACGCGCAGGGCCGCAAGATGTCCAAATCTCTGGGCAACGGCATCGATCCGCTCGAAGTGATCGACACCTACGGCGCCGACGCGCTGCGCTTCATGCTGCTGTCCGGCATCTCCCCGGGTTCCGATATCCGCTACCAGGTGGAAAAGGTCGAAGGCGCCAGAAACTTCGCGAACAAGCTGTGGAACGCATCCCGTTTCGCCATCATGAACATCAAAGACGAGGAAGGCAACTTCCTGCCCATGGCGGACGAAGCGACCGCGAAGCTGCAGGCGGAAGACCGCTGGATCCTGCAGACCGTCAACGACGCGCTGCCCGAGATCAACACGAATATGGAGCGTTTCGAATTCGCGCTGGCCGCCCAGAAGATCTACGAACTGATCTGGGGAGAATTCTGCGACTGGTACATCGAACTGATCAAGCCGAGACTGTACGGCGCGGACGAAGAGGACAAGGCGAGCGCGAGATACTGTCTCGTCAAGTGCCTGAAGAGCATGCTGAAGCTGCTGCACCCGTTCATGCCGTTCATCACGGAAGAGATCTGGAGCTTCCTGCCCAGAGAAGAAGGCGCGAAGCAGTTCCTGATGCTGGAATCCTGGCCCGCCTATGACCCGTCCATGAACTATGAGCAGGACAAGCAGGTCCTGAACCTGTCCATGGAGATCATCAAGGCCATCCGCGGCATCCGCCACGAAGCGGAAGCGCTGCCGTCCCGCAAACTGCACGCGGTCATCCTGGCGGAAAAAGACCAGGAAGAGGCCGCGAAAGCAGGCGAACGCTACATCAAGACGCTCGGCAACCTGGAAGGCATCAGCTGGATCGCTTCCAAGGACGAACTGCCCGAAGAGACCATGTCCGCGGCGCTGCCCGGCGTGGAAGTCTACGTACCGCTGGACGATCTGATGGATTACGAGGCCGAGTACGCACGCCTGAAGAAGGAAGAAGAGCGGCTGACGAAGGAAGTTGCCAGGGTCACGAACCAGCTGGCCAACGAGAAGTTCGTCTCCAGAGCGCCTGCCCACGTCATCCAGGCGGAACGCGACAAACTGGCGGGGTATCAGGACATGCTGGAAAAGACGCTGGCGAGGATCCCCGTCGTGGAAAAGAAACTGAACAGATAACGCACAAAGGATACAAGAAGAACGGATCGAAGGGCCGCCTGCGGGCGGTCCTTCTCACGTCCTTCCGGCTATGATACACAGGTTGGCGAAGCAAATGCGCAGACAAGACGAAGAAGAAATGAACAGGATCCTTTCCGGATTCCGGTCCGACGAGACGGTCCTGCAGATGAAGCAATACGTGCAGCACGGGAACGTGTCCACCTACGACCACTGCGAAAACGTGGCGCGGCTGAGCTACAGGATCGACAAACGCCTGCACCTGCACTGCGATCCGGACGTGCTGCTGACAGGCGCGATGCTGCACGATTTTTATCTGTACGACTGGCACAGGCCGGACGGCGGTTCGCACCGGCTGCACGGTTTCCGGCACGCGAGGGCGGCTGCCGATAAGGCGAAAGAGGTCTTCGGCATCGACGGCAAGACGGAAGAAGTGATCGCTACCCATATGTGGCCGCTGAATATCGGGAAGATCCCCGGATCGCGGGAGGCGTGGGTCGTCTGTATCGCCGACAAGTGCGTTTCCCTTTACGAGACGGTCTTCCGGAGATGACGGAAACGCGGCCGTTACAGTGTGCAAGACAAATCGGCAATACTATGGTATAATACATTGATTATCTATGCGCACTTGTATGGAGGATTAAACAGAATGAAAATAGCAGTAGACGCCATGGGCGGCGACAACGCACCGCAGGCAGTCATCGAAGGCTGCGTTGCCGCGCTGGGCGACATGAGCGCGGACGTCATCCTTGTGGGAAAGGAAGACGTCATTCGCGACGAACTGGAAAAATATAAAGGCATGTACGAAGAGGACCGCATCGAGATCGTACACGCGGAAGAGATCATCGAGAATGAGGACAGCCCCGTCAAGGCCGTCCGTACGAAGAAGAACTCCTCCCTCGTCATGGCCGTGGACATGGTCAAGGACGGCACGGCAAACGCCGTTATGTCCGCCGGAAACACCGGCGCGCTTATGGCGGCGGCGCTGCTGCGTCTCGGCCGCATCAAGGGCATCGAGCGCCCGGCCATCGTGTCCGCTTTCCCGAAACTTGGCAAGAAAGGCGAATTCGTGCTGCTGGCCGATACCGGCGCCAACGCGGAATGCACCGCGAAGAACCTGCTGGGCTTCGCCTATATGGGCAGCATCTACCGCCACCACGCCTACGGTACGGAGAACCCCGCGATCGGACTCATCAATATCGGCGCGGAGGAGACCAAAGGCACGCCCATGCTGAAGGAAACCTATCAGATACTGAAGGAGACCGACCTGAACTTCATCGGCAACGTCGAAGGGCGGGACATCCCCCGTACCGACGCGGACGTGCTGGTCTGCGACGGTTTTACGGGCAATATCGTGCTGAAGCTTACGGAAGGCACCGCCTGGAACGTGTTCAAGGCGATCAAGGAGAAGATCACCGAAGGCCTGCAGGCCAAGGTGGGCGCTCTCCTGCTGAAAAAGAAACTGTACAGCCTGAAGGAGGAATTCGACTATTCCACCTACGGCGGCGCCCCGATCCTGGGCGTCAAGGGCATGGTGTTCAAGATGCACGGAAGTTCGTCCTCTGTCGCCGTGCGGAACGCGGTCGTCAAAGCCGCGGCTGTCTGCGAGCGCGACGTGATCGGCGAGATCGAACAGAAAATGGCGCAGTTCACGGCAAAGGAAGAGGAAAATGGAGCTGAGTAAGCTGGAACAGATCATCGGATACGAATTCCGGGACAAACAGCTGCTGCAGCGGGCTGTGACCCACAGCTCCTACGCCAACGAAAAACTGGGCAGTCCCGGAGAAGGCAACGAACGGCTGGAATTCCTGGGCGACGCGGTGCTGGGCGCCTGCGTCGGCCTGCATCTGTACAACCGCTATACGGATAAGGAAGAGGGCTATCTGACGAAGATGCGCGCTTCCATCGTCTGCGAACGTTCCCTGGGAAACGCCGGGAAGAAACTGGGCATCAACGAATTCCTGCTTCTGAGCAGGGGCGAAGAGAGCGGAGGCGGCAGAGACCGCATCTCCATCATCGCGGACTGCATGGAAGCGATCATAGGCGCGGCCTATCTGGACGGCGGTTTCGACGCGGCTAACGCGGTCGTCCGCAAGTGCCTGAGCGAAACGGCGCATCTGTGCGAGAGCGGAAAACTTCCTAAGGACGCCAAGACGGCGCTGCAGGAACTGCTGAGCCACAGAGCCGCGGAGGACGGTGATCCGAAGATCCGTTACGAGATCGTCTCGGAGAGCGGACCGGACCACGCCAAGATCTTTACGTCCGCCGTTTACGCCTATGGAGAACAGGCGGGAGAAGGAAGCGGAAAGAGCAAGAAAGAAGCGGAACAGCAGGCGGCGGCAGCCGCTCTGGAACGCTTTCAGACCAAGAGGTAAAGAATGTACTTCAAACGCATGGAACTCAACGGATTCAAATCCTTTGCAGATCCGGTCACAATCGAATTCACGGAGGGGATGACCTGCATCGTCGGCCCGAACGGATCCGGAAAATCCAACATTTCCGACGCGATCCGCTGGGTGCTGGGCGAGCAGAGTCCCAAGATGCTCCGCGGCGGAAAGATGGAGGAGGTCATCTTTGCCGGCACCCAGAGCCGCAAGCCCAAGGGACTGGCCGAGGTGACGCTCGTGATCGACAATTCCGACCATACGCTCCCCATCGACTACGCGGAAGTGGGCATCACCCGCCGCATGTACCGCTCCGGCGAGAGCGAATATATGATCAACCGCACGCCTTGCCGGCTGCGGGATATCCGCGAACTCATCATGGATACGGGCATCGGCGTGGAAGGCTATTCCATCATCGGCCAGGGCAAGATCGCGGACATCATCAGCAATAAGATGGACAGCCGCCGTGAGATCTTCGAGGAGGCTGCCGGCATCGTCAAATACCGCAACAAGAAGGCGGAGACGGAACGCCGGCTGGAAGGCGCCAATCAGAACCTGGCGAGGGTCAACGACATCGTGTCCGAGATCGA
>JAEEGF012510785.1_pt1 | contig 14522 bp, 10 predicted proteins | sample 9134171 | NCBI WGS metagenome assembly JAEEGF01 (sample SAMN16246542, study PRJNA631951) | gut metagenome | biome: gut microbiome; feature: rumen; material: AP-attached | host: Bos | place: Iran: Karaj | collected 2018-10
GCGCAGGCGGTCACCGTTCTTTCGATCACAGATTCAGAGTATCCCGCCCGTCTGCGGGAGGTCTTTGCACCTCCTGTTGTTCTATATGTCCTCGGACAGCTTCCCCCTGTCGACGAACTTCCCGTGATCTCTGTCATCGGGACAAGAAACGCCAGTCCGTACGGCGTTAAAATGGGCCGCGAGCTTGCAAGGCAGATCGCCTGCTGCGGAGGCACGGTCCTGTCGCTCCTGACGGCGGGCGTAGATGAGGCGGCAGCAGCCGGCGCGTTGCTGTGCGACCGCCCGTGTCTTGCGGTGCTCGGCACACCGATCGACGCCTGTAGAAGCCGGTATCTGGATCAGATTCTGGAAAAAGGTTCTGTCGTGAGCGAGTATCCACCCGGGATGCAGCAGAAAAAACATTTTTTCCGGGAACGGAACCGTGTAGCTGCCGGCCTTTCAGTTGGGGTGGTTGTAATAGAGGCGCCGGAAAAAAGCGGCACGCGCCTGTTTGTGACTGAAGCGGTGGAACAGGGAAAAGACGTGTTTGCGCTTCCCGGAAATGCTGATGCCGAAAACGCGGCCGGAACGATCGCACTGCTGAAGGAAGGCGCAACGCTCGTGACGTCGGGCAAAGACGTCATGGAAGAATATATCCTCAGATTTCCGGATGTCGTGTCTCTTAAAGAGACGCCACGGGATCCGGCCACTGCTGCTGACACCGGGGAACGGGAAACCGGAGGCAGGAGAGCTAAGGACAGAGAAGAGGACCGCAAAGCGGAACTCTATAACGAAAGATTGAAACAGCTGACGGAAGATCAGCAAAGCATTATATCCGCGATCGATGCCAGTTCGACGCATATCGATGATATTATCGAACGCACCGGTCTTTCTACGGCGAAAGTTCTCGCGCAGCTTACGCTGCTTGAAATTAAAGGGTTTGTACGGCGTGAGATCGGCAAACGCTTTTCATTGAATCTAGAAAACGATAAGAAAAAGTGAGGAACTGTCAGAATGGCAAAAGCAAAGGAGCTTGTGATCGTGGAGTCACCTTCCAAGGCGAAAACGATCGAGAAGTACCTGGGCAGCAATTACAAGGTTACGGCTTCCATGGGTCATCTGCGCGATCTTCCGAAGAGCCGGATGGGCGTTGACATTGAGAACGACTTTGAACCGGATTATATCCCGGTAAAAGATAAATCAGAGCTGATCAATCAGCTGAAAAAAGAAAGTAAAGCAGCGCCGGTCGTGTATCTTGCGACCGACCCTGACCGGGAAGGCGAAGCCATTTCCTGGCATCTGAAAGAGCTGCTGGAACTGAGCGACGAGAAAGCAAAGCGTGTGACGTTTAACGAGATCACAAAAAAGGTGGTCACGGATAGTATCCTGCATCCGCGGGCAATCGATCAGGACCTTGTCGACGCGCAGCAGGCACGCCGTGTGCTGGACCGCATCGTCGGCTATAAACTGTCACCGCTGCTTTGGCGAAAGGTGAAGAAAGGCCTTTCCGCAGGACGTGTACAGTCTGTCGCGACACGAATGGTCGTTGACCGGGAAAACGAGATCCGTGGTTTTCAGCAGGAAGAATATTGGCTGCTGGATGCCTTCCTGAAAAAAGCCGGCGACGATGTTCCTTTCCGTGCACGTTTTTACGGCATCGGAGAGAAAAAGATGGAATTGAAGTCGGAAGAGGACGTGTCAAAGATCAGCGACGGTGTTCGCAATGCGCCGTTTACTGTTACAAAAGTCAAACGGACCGAAAAACAGCGTACGCCAGCCCCTCCTTTCATAACGTCAACCATGCAGCAGGAGGCTTCCCGACGCCTGAATATGACACCACGCCGCACGATGTCGATCGCGCAGCAGCTGTATGAAGGCGTGGAGATCAGCGGCCTCGGGTCCGTCGGTCTTATCACCTATATGCGAACTGATTCTCTCCGTATTTCGGATGAAGCGCTGACTGCGGTTAGATCCTATATACGGAATACGTATGGAGCTGCCTTCTGCCCGGCGCAGCCGCGCCGCTTCAAAACAAAAGCCGGGGCGCAGGACGCGCATGAAGCCATTCGGCCTACCGATGTCACACTATCCCCGGACAAGGTACGCAAGGACCTCACGCAGGAGCAGTATCGCCTGTACCGTATCATCTGGGGCCGTTTTACAGCGTCTCAGATGGCAGCGGCTGTTTATGACAATGTTACAGCTGATATCGAAAGCGCGGGATATCTGTTCAAGGCCAGTAATTCGGTCCTCAAATTCCCGGGATACACGGCCGTATATGAGGAATATACTGACGAAGATTCCGGGCAGGTGGAAAGTGTGCTTCCGGAATTGGAAGAAGGCGAACGGGTCCGGCTGGAGAAACTTGTGCCTGAGCAGCAGTTCACACAGCCGCCTGCCCGATATACGGAAGCAAGCCTGATCCGTGCCATGGAGGAAAAAGGCATCGGCCGTCCTTCCACATACGCGCCTACGATAACCACCATCCTCGCACATGATTATGTGCTTAAAGAGGGAAAATATCTGAAGCCTACACCGCTTGGCGAGGTCGTCACCGAACTCATGAAAGAACACTTTTCGGATATTGTCGACCTGAAATTCACGAATCACATGGAAGCTCAGCTCGACGAAATAGAAGCCGGAAAAGAAAGATGGCAGGATGTCATCCATGAGTTCTATTATGACTTCCGGGACGAACTTGACAAAGCCGAAGCTGCGATGGACGGGCAGCGCATCAAAGTCCCCGATATCGTGAGCGATGAGATCTGTGATGTCTGTGGTGCTCCAATGGTCGTGAAGAAGGGTAAATTTGGCCAGTTTCTTGGCTGTTCGAACTTCCCGACCTGTACCTTCACGAAGCCCATCGTAATTGAGATGCCCGGCACGTGCCCCAAATGCGGCAGCAAGATCCTCAAACGCACGTCCAGAAAAGGTTATGTCTTCTATGCTTGTGAGCGCGGCACTGACTGCGGGTTTATCACGTGGGATGTTCCTACCAAGGACATCTGCCCACAGTGCGGAAAAACGATGTTTAAACACAGCGGACGCGGACCGCTGAAATCTTTCTGCGTCAACGAAGCATGTCCGGCTTTCGTGCCGGAAGAGAAGCGCGCCTATCAGAAAAAGAGTGTGTCGAAGAAAAAAAGAGCTTCGTCCGCCGGAACAACGAAGAAAAAATGATGGAACCGGTAACTGTGATTGGCGCCGGCCTCGCCGGCAGTGAGTGTGCCTGGCAACTTGCCAGACGGGGGATCCCCGTTACACTCATGGAAATGAAACCGGAGAGATTCTCTCCTGCACATCACTCGGAGTATTTTGCGGAACTTGTATGCTCAAACTCCCTCCGCAGCGATGAGCTGACCAATGCTGTAGGTCTGCTGAAGGAGGAGATGCGCCGCCTGGACTCTCTCATCATGCGCAGCGCTGACTTAAATCGTGTGGCAGCCGGCGGCGCGCTGGCGGTCGACCGTGTTGGCTTTGCCCGTACGATCACCGAGACGCTGCAGGCGCATCCCAATGTCCGGATCGTCCGCAAAGAAGCGGTAGAGATCCCGGAAGGGGAGGTTGTCATTGCCAGTGGTCCGCTGAGCAGCGACGCTATCACCGAAAAGATCGCTGAGCTCTGTCCGTCATTCGATCTGCATTTCTTTGATGCCGTCGCTCCCATCGTGAGCCTCGAAAGCATTGACATGGATAAAGCATATTTTGCTTCCCGCTATGACAAGGGTACAGCAGATTATGTTAACTGCCCGATGGAAAAAGACGAATATGAGGCGTTTGTTCGTGAGCTTGTGGCGGCAGAAGAGGCAGAGGTTCACGGCTTTGACGACGGCGGTGTTTTCGAAGGGTGTATGCCTGTCGAGGTGATGGCCCGCCGCGGCCTCGATACCCTGCGGTACGGCCCGCTGAAACCGGTAGGTCTGCGTGATCCGCGCACGGGGAAGGAAGCCTGGGCTGTCGTACAGCTACGCATGGACAATGCCGATGGTACCCTGTATAACATGGTAGGTTTTCAGACGCACCTGAAATGGGGCGAACAAAAGCGTGTGTTCTCCATGATCCCCGGTCTGGAAAACGCTGAATTTATCCGCTACGGCGTCATGCATCGCAACACGTATCTGAACAGCCCCGGCCTTCTGGATCGGTACTATCGCCTCATCAGTGAACCGCGCATCAGTTTTGCCGGGCAGATGACAGGTGTGGAAGGATACGTGGAATCAGCAGCTTCCGGGCTGTTGGTCGGTGTGGAAACAGCGGCAAGGCTGCTCGGCATGGAGCCGGTCAATTTCCCGCAGGAAACGGCTATCGGCGCGCTCAGCCTGTATATCTCGCAGGGAAGTGTGGGTGATTTCCAGCCGATGAACGTCAACTTCGGCATCATCAAACCGCTGGATCACCGTGTGAAGGGCAAACGAAACAAAAATCTTGAGATCTCAAAAAGATCATTGGAGATGCTTGACGATATACGGAAGAAGGAGGTTTTCAGCTTTGAAGATCATCATTGACGCCATGGGTGGTGACAACGCGCCCGAAGCCATCGTAAAAGGAGCTTTACGGGCAAAGGATAAACTGGGTGTTGACCTGATCCTTGTTGGCCAGAAAGAGAAGATCGAAGAATACCTTCCCGGCGCTTCCCACGAACACGTCGAGATCGTGGACGCGCGCGAGATCATCACCATGGAGGATGATCCCAGCACGGCAACCCGCCGGAAAAAGGACTCTTCCATGGCCGTTGCGCTGACGCTTCTGAAAGAAGGCCGGGGCGACGCGGTCGTATCCGCCGGCAGCACCGGCGCGCTTCTGACCGGAGCCACCCTTACAGTGAAGCGGATCCGCGGTATCCGCCGGGCAGCGCTGGCTCCCGTTCTGCCGGCAGGCGAGCACGGCGTAATGCTGATTGACTGTGGCGCAAACGTGGAATGCACGGCGGAGTATCTGCTTCAGTTTGCGTATATGGGAAGCTATTATGCCAAAAAGCTGATGGGCGTGGATGACCCCAGAGTCGGCCTTCTGAATGTGGGCACCGAAGACACCAAAGGCGGAGAACTCCAGCACAGAAGTTTTGCGCTTCTGCAGGAAGCGGCGCAGGAAGGCCGTATCAACTTTATCGGAAATATGGAAGGCACTGACGTATTCGCCGGCAGGGCTGATGTTGTTGTGACGGACGGCTTTACCGGGAACGTGCTCCTCAAGACAGCGGAAGGCGTTATCAAATTTATGATGGGTGCTTTCAAAGACGTTTTTTACAAAAGCGGAAAGAACAAGCTGGCTGCCGCGGTTTTAAAGAACGACCTTAAGGCGATGAAAAAGTCGCTTGACGTGAATGAAGTGGGTGGAACGGCTCTGATTGGCATTTCCAAACCAGTCATCAAAGCCCACGGCTCTTCTAATGAAACGAGCTTCTTCGCCGCGATCCGTCAGGCTGTTTCCTTTGTGAATTCCGGCATTATTGATGACATTACCGAAAACATCGATTACATGAAGATCAGGACGGACGAACAACCGTGACAGAGCTGGAAACACGTATTGGATACACATTCCATGATCCGCAGCTGCTGCGGACGGCGCTTACACACACATCCTATGCCAACGAGATGCAGGCCGAGAGCTACGAGCGTCTGGAATTCCTTGGCGACTCGATTCTCGGCGCTGTCACGGCGTATTTTCTGTACTCTCAAGAGCCGAATCTTCCGGAAGGACGCATGACGCGTCTGCGCGCGGAACTCGTCTGTGAAGAAAGCCTTTTTCGGACAGCGCAGCAGCTGGATCTCGGCAGATACGTGCTGCTGGGAAAAGGTGAAGAGCATACGAACGGCCGCGAGCGTCCGTCGATCCTGGCAGACCTTGTGGAAGCGATCCTCGCTGCCATCTTTCTCGACGGCGGCATGGAGCCTGCCCGCCGGTTCGTACTCACGCATGTGCTAAAGGATGTGGACCTGAGTCGAAGCCATCGCACCAGCGATTATAAGACTGAACTACAGGAACTGGTGCAGCAGGAAGCGGGAGCCACTATCCGCTATCAGCTTCTGGACGAGACCGGACCTGATCACTGCAAAAGTTTCCATTACGCGGTTTTTGTAAATGGGGAGAACTGCGGGGAAGGCGTCGGCAGGACAAAGAAAGAAGCAGAACAGGAGGCGGCCGGAGCGGCGCTCCGGAGCCTGAGAAACGAATGAGCGCACGGGAAAGCATCGTTCCGTTCTTCGTGCCGCATTATGGATGTCCCTATGCCTGCGTCTTTTGCAACCAGACACACATCACCGGCAGCAGGGAGACGGTGTCACCGGACGCTGTTCTGCGAACAGTGGAGCAGGCGCAGCAGTTCCTGGACCCCGATAGCAAACGACAGTTGGCGTTTTACGGCGGCAGCTTTACGGCGATTCCGATCCCGGAGCAAACGGCACTGCTGGAAGCGGGCGCGCAGTGCGTGCAAAAAGGATGGATCGATACGATCCGCCTGTCAACCCGCCCTGACGCTGTTTCCGCCGAAACGCTGGAACGTCTGCGCCGGTATCCTGTGAACACCATAGAACTTGGCGCACAGTCGATGGACGATGAGGTCCTCGCGCGTGCCGGCCGCGGCCATAACAGTGATGCGGTACGCAAAGCTTCCGTTCTCGTTCACGAATTCGGATTCCGACTGATCCTTCAGATGATGACCGGACTTCCGGGCGACACGATGGAAAAAGCAGTCCGCACAGCAAAAGAACTGATTGCGCTTGCTCCCGACGGCGTACGCGTCTATCCTGCTGTTATTGTACGTGATACCGCGCTTTACAGGATGTGGAAAACCGGAGAATACAGAGAGCATACGGTGGAAGACGCAGTCTCTGTCTGCGCGAGACTGCTTCCGCTTTTTGAAGAAGCCTCCATTCCGGTTATTCGCCTGGGACTCAATCCCACGGAAGAACTGAGCGGAGGCGAAGCAGCAGGAGGCGCTTATCATCCGGCGCTCGGAGAGCTCGTAAAAAGCAGAGTGCTGCGTAACCGCGCGGAAGAGCTGCTGAAAGCCTCTGACCTCGCCGGAAAATCGGTGATCCTGTCTGTCCCGCCCGGCCTGCGCTCGCAGATGACCGGGCAGCACCGGGAGAATCTGGCGTATCTGAAAAAGAAATATTCTCTGGCGGACATTCGTGTAGAGGAATCCGATACCACGAGCAGAACAACACTTTCCTGCACCATCAACGAAACGATACAGGAGACGATTACTTGTACTTAAAAGCACTGGAGATTCAGGGATTCAAATCCTTTGCCGACAAAACGACCCTGACATTTGAAAAGGATATAACAGCTATCGTCGGCCCAAACGGTTCCGGCAAGTCGAACATTTCTGACGCCATCCTTTGGGTCATGGGCGAGCAGCGCAGTAAAGCATTGCGCGGCTCGAAAATGGAAGACGTCATTTTCGGCGGCACACAGATCCGCGGTTCCATGGGGTTTGCGCAGGTCTCCCTGATCATTGACAATTCGGCTCACATCTTCGACAGCGACAAGAGCGAGATCATGCTCACACGCCGGTATTACCGCAGCGGCGACAGCGAATACTTCATCAATAAAGAGCCGGTCCGCCTGAAGGATATCAACAGTCTTCTGATGGACACCGGCCTCGGCCGCGATGGCTATTCCATTATCGGCCAGGGAAAGATCGCCGATATTATCTCCACCAAAAACGCCGACCGCCGCGAAGTGTTTGAAGAAGCGGCCGGCATATCCCGCTATCGCTATCGAAAAGAAGAAGCCGAGCGAAAGCTGGAGAAGACCGAAGAGAACCTGACCCGCATCAAGGACAAGATCGAGGAGCTGGAGCTCCAGGTCGGCCCGCTGAAGGATCAGGCGGAAAAAGCAAAAAAATATCTAGTTCTGCGCGACGAGCTGCGTGTACGGGAGATTTCCGTCTGGATGGAGACGCTGGAAAAACTGCGTGCACAGTCAGCTACAGTAAAGCAGGAATACGATCAGCTTTCCGATGAGCTCACTGCCGCGCGGGCACGCCTCGAGGCAGTGTACGCCTCAAGCGAGAGCATCTCAGAGCGCATGCACCGCAAAGACGAAGAGACGGAATCCGCGCGGGAACGCCTGTCTGCGGCGGAAAGCCGCCTGGCATCAGCTGAGTCAGAGATCGCCGTTTTGAACGCCAATATCCAGAGTGCGAAGGACAACATTTTAAGCATTACCCGGGATCTTGAACAGCAGCGCGGACGCATGGACGAGATTCGCGGCGAGATTGAAAAGAACGAGCAGCGTGTCTGCGAGATCGATGCGCTGAAAAGTGAACTTCAGCAGAAAAAGATGGAAAACGCTAATGTGCTGGCCGGCTGCCGCATAAAGCTGAACAGCCGCGAAGCAGCCTCTGCACAGCTCAATGATAAAGTAAATGCGGCGGAAGTGGAGCTCCGCAGCCTTGACGCGCGCATCCGCATGATCACGGATATGCAGCGCGAATACGAAGGCTACTCCAAAGCCGTCAGGACCGTCATGCGTGAAGCGCATCGAGGCGGACTCAGCAATGTCTACGGACCTGTTGCCGATCTGATCCGTGCGGATGATGAAGTTGCTCTGGCGGTCGAAACGGCGCTGGGCAGCGCTGCGCAGAATATCGTGGTTGGCTCACAGAACGTCGGGCGCATAGCCATCGAACTGTTGAAACGGAACGACGCCGGCCGAGCCACCTTTCTCCCGCTTGACACGACTCGCGGCAGCGTGATGAGGGACGCCCCGATCAATGATCCCGGTTTTGTTGGTATCGCATCCGAACTCGTTCATTACGACAGCCGGTATGAGCAGATCGTGCTGAATCTTCTTGGCAGGACCGTGATCGCCGAATCCCTGCCCGACGCGATTCGCATGTCGCGGAAGAGTGACAATAAACTTCGCATCGTCACGCTCGACGGGCAGATGATCCATGCGGGCGGCTCCATGACGGGCGGCAGCACCATACGCGGCAGCGGACTTATTTCCCGCGCCAACGACCTGGAAAAACTGCAGAAGGACAGAGAACGTTGCGCACAGGAGAAAGACGTGCTGACACGTGACTGGAACAATATGCGCTCAGCCGTTGAAACGATGCGCTATCAGCTTGATATGGCGCTCGAGGATGAGGCGGAACTGAAACGGGAAGAAGCCGGGCTCGACGCGGAACGCCGTTCCGTTGCCACCGCTGCTGAACAGTTCGGCACCCTTCTTGCCGGCATCACCGGCGACAGTGAGCTCCGCAACAGCGCCATTACAGCGGCAGAAAACCAAATCGCTTCCTTTCGTTCGCGTCTGGAAGAGAAAGATGTGCTCCGCAAGCAGATCAGCGCCGAGATCCAGAAAGAGCGCGGCGCCATAACTGCAATCAGCGACGAGAAGATGCAGCTGGAAGGCCGGCGTACGCGTGCCGACAGGGAAGCTCAGCAGATCAACAGCGATATCATCGATCTGGAGCGACGATCCTCCCGCGCGGAGCAAAGGAAAATGGCCGCGGACATGGAGGAAAAACAGATTCTCGACAAACTGTGGGACAGCTACGAACTGAGTCACAGTGCTGCCGAACAAATTCGCCAGCCGATCGAGAATCTCCAGAAAGAGAACCGGGCCATCAGCGAACTGCGCCGTCAGATCAATGCGCTCGGCCAGCCAAATATCGGCGCCATCGAGGAATATGAACGGGTCAATTCCCGCTATGAATTTCTGTGCGCGCAGCGTGACGATATCGAGAAAGCGAAAAAAGAACTCAAAGACATCATCCGGGACATCACGCGTGACATGGAAGCTATTTTCGTCAACCAGTTCCGTCAAATCAACGTATGCTTCCAGGATACTTTCTGCGAGCTGTTCGGCGGCGGAAAAGCGGCGCTCGTTCTGGACGACGAAGACAATGTGCTCGACTGCGGCATCGACATTCAGGTCCAGCCGCCCGGGAAAGCGCTTTCCCGCATCAGCCTCCTGTCCGGTGGCGAGATGGCCTTTGTTGCCATTGCACTCTATTTTGCGATCCTGCGTGTGCGTCCCACACCGTTCTGTGTGATGGATGAGATAGAAGCCGCGCTCGATGAAGAGAACGTAACGCGATTTGCGCAGTATCTGCGCCGTATGGCCGCGAGGACTCAGTTCCTCGTGATCACACATCGCCGCGGCACTATGGAAGAAGCCGATATGCTCTATGGCGTCACGATGCAGGAAAAGGGCGTCACCACGGTGATCGGCCTCGACCTTGATGAAGCAAAGAAAACGATTGAGGGTTAAATACCATGGCATTTTTTGATAAAATATTTTCCGGACTCGGAAAAACGAAAAAGAATCTTGACTTGGAAGAACTGTTTCACGACTACGCACCTGACAGTGAAGAGTTCTACGAGGACCTGGAAGAGATGCTGATCCTGGCCGACGCCGGCATAGAAACCGCAAAACAGGTGGATTATATGATGCGGAAAAAGACCTGGGAGGACCGCTTCCGCCGCGGTGACGAAGCCCGCGAAGGCCTGATCGAAGTGCTGACAGGGATCCTGAATGTCGGTGATTCTGAACTGAAACTGACGACGCAGCCATCCGTGATCCTGATGGTAGGTGTCAACGGCGTCGGAAAAACGACGACCATCGGCAAGCTTGCTCACCAGCTCACAGAACAGGGGAAGAAGATCCTTCTCTGCGCCGGCGACACGTTCCGTGCCGCTGCCGCAGAACAGCTGAGCATCTGGGCGGATCGCGCAAACACCGAGATCGTGCGCCACGAAGAAGGCAGCGATCCGGCAGCCGTTGTATATGACGGCATCTGTGCGGCGAAAGCACGCGGAAGCGATGTGATTCTCATCGACACGGCAGGCCGCCTCCACAACAAGCAAAACCTGATGAATGAGCTAAGCAAGATCCGACGTATTATCGACCGTGAACTCCCGGACGCCGATGTGGAAACGCTTATGGTGCTCGATGCGACGACCGGGCAGAACGGACTTCTGCAGGCCAAGCAGTTCCTGGAGACGGCTTCAATTACCGGCATCGTTCTCACGAAACTGGACGGCACGGCCAAGGGCGGTATCGTGTTCGCCATTGCGAAGGAACTGGGCCTGCCCGTCAAATACGTTGGCGTCGGAGAGAAGATCGATGATCTGATCCCGTTTGATGCCCGCACCTATGTTACCGCTCTCTTCAAGTGAGGTACCTAACATGACACTGACAAGTAAACAGCGTGCACAGCTGAAAGGCCTTGCAGCGGAAGCTGACACGATCGTCATGATCGGAAAAAGCGGCATCACCGACAGTGTGATCACTTCGGTCGACGCGGCGCTGACCGCGCGCGAACTCGTAAAAGGCAAGGTGCTCGAGGGATCCATGCTGACCGCACGGGAAGCGGCCGACCGACTGCAGGAAGCCCTGGCCGCCGAAACAGTTCAGGTGATCGGCACCAAATTTGTGCTGTTTCGCCGCAACATCAAAGAGCCGAAGATCCAGCTTATAAACAACAAAAAAAAGAAATAACCGTATGAATATTTTTCTGTACGGCGGCAGCTTTAATCCGCCTCATCTCGGGCACAGGGAAGTGGTGGCTGCGCTTTGCGGCACGCTGCGTCCGGACCGCTTTCTTATCATTCCTGACCGCATCCCACCGCACAAGGACATGGCAGCAGACAGTCCTGCTCCTGAGGAACGGCTTAGCCTCTGCGAGCTCGCGTTTGGCAGCATCCCCGGCGTCGAGATATCGGATATCGAGCTGAATCGCGAGGGCAAGAGCTATACATATGACACGATATGCACTTTGAAGCAGCAGTATCCAAATGACGAGTTCACCCTCGTCATAGGGACGGACATGTTCCTTTCATTCGAGGAGTGGTATCGCTATTGTGATCTCCTCAGCATGACAGAACTGCTTGTGCTTGCCCGCGAAAAAGACGATGATCAGGCCATCGAAGCGCATGCCGCGTCTATGCGGAAGAGATATGGGGCGAGCATAACCGTTTTCCCGCATGAGCCGATACCCATGTGTTCGGCAGACATTCGTGCCATGTTGCCAAAACGCAGAGGCAGGGAACTCCTGCACGACAGTGTTTACAGCGAGATCATCCGCTGCGGCTACTATCATGCTCGCCCGGAGCTATGCTGGCTGCGCGGCAAAGCGTACCCATATCTGGCGCCAAAGCGCATTGCGCACGTAGCCGGATGTGAGAGTGAGGCGATCCGTCTCGCAGAGCGCTGGGGGGAGGACCCCGAGGATGCTGCGGAAGCGGCGATCCTGCACGACATAACAAAAAAACTCACGCACGAAGAACAGTTGAAACTGTGCGAAAAGTATGGTATTATGTGCGACAAAGCCGAACGGAACACCCCCAAACTGCTGCATGCGAAGACGGGAGCTGTGCTTGCCAGTGTTCTTTTCGGCGTACCCGATCGTATCCGGGATGCCATCCGCTGGCACACCACCGGGCGGCCGGACATGACCCTGCTGGAAAAGATCATCTATCTGGCAGATTATATTGAACCGAACCGCGATTTTCCCGGCGTTGGCTGCCTCCGCGCCCTGTGTTACCACGATCTTGACGAGGGTATGGAGCTCGGACTGGAAATGAGTTTGGAGGAGATTCGCGAGAGGGGACAGGAACCCTATATCGACACGGTTCTTGCCAGTGCCTGGTACCAGGAGATTCAAACAGAAAGGAAAGAACAACATGCTTAGTCCCGAACAGATAACGATTGTGGCTGCCAAAGCGCTGGAGGACAAGAAAGCCCAGAATATAAAGATTCTGAAGACCGCGGAGCAGACCGTTCTTGCCGATTATTTTGTCATCTGCAACGGTACGTCCTCCACCCACATCAAGGCTTTGGTCGACGCTGTGGACAAGGCTCTTTCCGAGGCCGGCGAACCGCCTATCCGGCGTGAAGGCCTGCGTTCGGATATCTGGGTCCTGATGGATTTCGGCAGTGTGATCGTGCACATCTTCACTGACGAAGCCCGTAAGTTCTACGATCTGGAACGACTCTGGAGTGATGCGGAGGCAGTGTCGCCCTCATCCCTTCCGAGCCCCTGATTACAGGGGCATTCCGATAACACTATAACTGGAAAGGGAGTAATTTGCTTTGAAATATGATTTTGCTGCCATTGAAAAGAAGTGGCAGGACATTTGGGAAGAAAGAAAACCTTACGCCGCCATCACCGGTGATCCCCGGCCAAAGTTCTATGGCCTGATCGAGTTTCCGTATCCGAGCGCTGCCGGTTTGCACGTAGGCCATCCGCGACCCTTCACCGCCATTGACATCGTCACGCGCAAAAAACGCATGGACGGGTACAATGTTATTTTCCCGATCGGCTACGACGCTTTCGGCCTGCCGACGGAGAACTTCGCTATCAAGAACCACATCCATCCGGCAATCGTCACGAGGGATAACGTCAAAAACTTCACCCGCCAGTTGAAGATGCTCGGCTACGGGTTTGACTGGGACCGCTGCGTTGTGACCACCGATCCCCAGTACTATAAATGGACACAGTGGATATTCCTGCAGATGTTTAAGAAAGGCCTTGCCTACAAGGCCACCATGCCCATCAACTGGTGCACCGGATGCAAGTGCGGCCTCGCCAACGAAGAAGTGGTAGACGGCGTCTGCGAACGTTGTGGAAGTGCAGTAGTGCGCAAGGAGAAGAGCCAGTGGATGCTGGCCATCACCAAGTACGCCGACCGCCTGGCGGACGATCTGGACGGCGTGGATTTCATCGAGCGGGTCAAGACCCAGCAGCGCAACTGGATCGGCCGCTCCACCGGCACCGAGGTCACCTTCCAGACCAACATGGGCGATCCCGTCACCGTCTACACCACCCGGGCCGACACCCTGTTCGGCGTCACCTATACCGTCATCTCCCCGGAGCACCCCCTGCTGAAGAAGTGGATGGACCGGATCCCCAACCGGGACCAGGTGGCCGCCTATCAGGAGCAGGCCGCCCGCAAGTCCGACTTTGAGCGGGGCGAGCTGAACAAGGACAAGACCGGCGTGCGCCTGGAGGGCGTGGAGGTCGTCAACCCCGCCACCGGCAAGGCGGTGCCCATGTTCGTCTCCGACTACGTGCTCATGGGCTACGGCACCGGCATCGTCATGGGCGTGCCGGGCCACGACCAGCGCGACTGGGAGTTTGCCACAAAGTTCGGCCTGCCCATCGTGGAGGTGGTCAAGGGCGGCGACATCACCAGGGAGGCCTTCGTGGCCAAGGACGACACCGCCGTCATGGTCAACTCCGGCTTCCTGGACGGCATGAGCGTCAAGGAGGCCATCCCCGCCATGAAGAAATACGCCGTGGAGCAGGGCTGGGGCCGGGAGAAGGTCAACTTCAAGCTCCGCGACTGGGTGTTCTCCCGCCAGCGCTACTGGGGCGAGCCCATCCCCCTGGTGAACTGCCCCAAGTGCGGCTGGGTCCCGGTGCCTGAGGAGCAGCTGCCCCTGGTCCTGCCCCAGGTGGAGAGCTACGAGCCCACCGACGACGGCGAGAGCCCCATCTCCAAGATGACCGACTGGGTCCACACCACCTGCCCCTGCTGCGGCGGCAGCGCCAAGCGTGAGACCGACACCATGCCCCAGTGGGC
>JAEEGF012048470.1_pt1 | contig 14521 bp, 10 predicted proteins | sample 9134171 | NCBI WGS metagenome assembly JAEEGF01 (sample SAMN16246542, study PRJNA631951) | gut metagenome | biome: gut microbiome; feature: rumen; material: AP-attached | host: Bos | place: Iran: Karaj | collected 2018-10
GGAGTATAAGCCGTCATACTTTCCGTAGCAGTATCCAGCCACTTCGGCGGCAGAGGAAAAGCGCCGGCAGTACTCATGCTTCCACATGGGTTTGGCGTCGTCCCAGTATTTGACGAAGTTGGGGTAATACCATGCCGTCACGAAGCGTATTTCCCCGGCTTCGCCCGATTCCAGGGTAACATGCGCCGCCAGGGTCGCCATGTCGCGTGAACTGACGCGCACCTCTTTATTGTCCGGGTAAAAACGGTTTTTGAGCTTTCCTGCGGCGGTGAATTCCCGCCAGAACACGGTGAGCTCGTCAAACCACGCGCTTCTGAACCAGTATTCCTGGTATGAAACATCGCCCGCGTCAGTGGAGACCATGAGTTCCCCGTATTCCGCGTCATCAGGGGTGTATCTGTCCGTCGAGAGCGTGATCGCAGAGAACCCGTCGCGCGCCTCAAAGCGGTTGCGGCTGCCTTCCTTCATCGTGAACGTGTTGCTTACCGACAGCGCCAGGGTGTAATCCGTACGGGCGTCAGACGTGTTTTTTATCTGCCATGAGAAAAACGCCGCGGGCAGAGAGCTGTCGTCCTCGTCGCCCGGTATGAATGGGTTGAAAGCTGTAAGCGATATGTCCGCCGGCATCCTGTCGTCACGGTAGTCTATGCGTGCGAAGGGAAAACCTCCGGTAAAATCCATGTCCGCGAAGTGCGGCATGCCCGCCATGGTGGCGCGCTCTATGCCGTTGCCATAGCCCCAGGAAAAGTGGCCCGCCATGCCCGTGTCACCGGACAGCGCCCGCGTCTGGTCCCCCATAAGCACCCGCGCGTCGACCACCTTTCCGTCTCTTTCTGCTTTTATCGCGAAATGCGAGAACCCGTTGATGGAACGCTTGTTGGCTCGCCCGTCCAGTTCCCAGTCCACCAGCGCGCCCGTGCCGGACAGCCCCAGACCTCCCGTGCCTATGCCCTCCAGCGGGAACACTATCTCCCTGAGCTCGTCTTTTCTGTACGTCCTCATCGCGCGCCGTCCTTTCTTTTCTGTGACAATATGTTGTACTTATTCTATCACCCGCAGATCAGTCAAGTCAATCCGCCGGAGCCGATGCCCGGGCATAAAGCAGGCCGCCTCTCAGGAGACGGCCTGTTTTGCTTCGGCAAAAACGCTTAGGGGTTCCAGAATAGCAGCTTTTCGCCCCGGAGCTTGTTGATGGCTTCGATAAAGTAGTAGTCCGCGTAAGTCAACGTCATGTGATGGCAGCTTGGTTCGTTGTACAGGACGGTACACTTGGTGAATATGGCGGGATCGTTCTCCGTCCAGTCGGCGGCGTCCTTCTCCTGCGCCTTCAGTATGCGGATCGCAGCGTCGAAGTAATACTTCCCCTCCAGCTCGGGAAGGCTGCGCGCCAGCTCAAGCAGGCCGCAGGCCGCGATGTTGCCGGCGGAATTGTCCCTGACAACGGGCTCGGCGGGCTGGCGGAAGTCGCACCTGGGCAGCCAGTCATCGCAGATCTGGCTGATAAAGTAGTTCGCGATCCGCTTGGCAGTGTCCAGATACTCCTGCTTGCCCGTGTGTATGTAGCTGAGCGTAAAGCCGTACAGCGCCCACGCCTGCCCGCGGCTCCAGCTGGAACCGGATGCGTAGCCCTGCCCGCCGGGATTGTCCAGGTATTCTCCCGTCTCGGGATCGAATATCACTATGTGGTTGCAGGAGCCGTCCGGTCTGACAAAGTATTTGATCGTGGTATCCGCGTGCTTCATGGCCATCAGCCTGTATCGGGGGTCATCCGTCTGTTTGCTGGCCCAGTACAGTATGGGCAGGTTCATCATGCAGTCCACTATGGCCCAGCCCTGGCGCCCCGCGGGATTCCAGGCCCGCAGAAAGCCGTTCACGTTATAGCGGCAGGCCAGCATGTCCGCCGCGAACAGCGTGCGGTCAAAGCTGTCCTGATTGTGCTCCAGGGCATATCTCACGCCGGAGTGGATCAGCCACATGAAGCCCACGTCGTGGCTCAGGTTCTTGAAGTCCTTTAGCGCGTCGTCCAGCATGAGCTCGGCTCTGAGCGCTTCCTCACGGAAGGTCTTTTCTCCGGTCATAAGGTACATCTGCCACATGCTGGCAGGCCAGAAACCGTTGGTCCAGAAGCCGATCCTGGTCTCTGACCACTGTCCGTTCTTTGTGGTATACGGCATCCAGCTCACTTCCTGCGCCTTCTTTACGCCGTAAGCCATTTTGCGCGCGAGCCTGGCGGTCATCTCATCCAGCCACGCCTTGTCCCCAAATGCGGTTACGATGTCAAAATTGGACATTTGCAGCTCCTTTCAGCCAGTCAGTTTACGAAACGGCGCCCGGCCGTCAGCCTTTCACCGCGCCGATCATGACGCCTTTTACGAAGTATTTCTGCAGGAAGGGGTAGATGCACAGTACCGGCACGGTGGTCAGCACTATGGCCGCGTATTTAATGGACTCGGCGAACTCGTTCACCTGGTCGTTTTCCGTTGCGGCGGAGTTTAATGTGTTGGAGTTGGCGATCAGCACTGCGCGCAGTATGTTCTGAATGGGCAGCTTGTCGTTGTCCTTCAGGTATATCGACGCGTTGAACCAGGCGTTCCAGTGCCCTACGCCGTAGTACAGCAGCAGCACGGCGATAGTCGGCATTATCAGGGGCAGGATAATCCTGAACACTATGACCAGGTCGTTCGCGCCGTCAATGTACGCGGACTCTGACAGGCTGTCCGGCACGGCTTCGATGGCGGTACGGCAGATTATGGAATTGTACACGCTCACCGCGCCCGGCAGTATCAGCGCCCAAAGCGTGTTGTACAGGCCCAGGTCGCGTATGTTCAGGTAAGCGGGGATCATACCGCCCGAGAAGAACATCGTGAACATTATCACAAACAGTATCGGCTTCTTAAACAGCACGTTTTTGCACGCGAGGAAGTAACCGCAGAACAGCGTAAGCACTATGTTGATCGGCAGGGACGCCGCCATGACGATCATTATGTTCTTGAAACCGCTAAGCAGCAGCGGGTGCGTGAATGCCAGGCGGTAGGCGCCCACATTGAACCCGACAGGCCAGAACAGCGAACCCTGGTGCGTGAGCAGATAGGTGTTTTTTGTGAATGACGCGCAGATGACGAAGTACATGGGATACAGCGTGAGCACGCACAGCAGCAGCAGGACGACGGTGTTGATCGTGTCGAAAATGTTGTCGCCTGCGGTGCGTCCGATCAGCCTGCTCTTCGGCGCTTTTTCTTTTATCATACCGTGCCTCCTTAGAACAGGCCGCTTTCGGTCGTCTTTTTGCTCAGGTAGTTGGTAAGCACCAGGAACATGACGTTCACCAGCGTGTTGAACAGACCGACCGAGGTGGACAGGGAATACTGCTGGTTCACAAGGCCCATGCGGTAGGTGTAGGTGGAAAACACGTCCGCCACCTCGTAGGTGCTCGTGGTATACAGCAAAAGCACTTTTTCGTATCCTACGTTCAGTATGGAGCCCATGCGCAGCACGAACAATACCATGATCGTCGGCAGTATCCCGGGAATCGTGACATGCACTATCTGCTGGAAGCGGTTGGCGCCGTCTATGCGCGCGGCTTCGTACTGCTCCATGTCTATGCCGGAAAGCGCTGCCAGGTAAATGATCGAGTTCCAGCCGATGTTCTGCCATATGCCGGATATGACGTATATCGGGCGGAAAGCGTTGACGTTGATAAGATAATTCTGTCTTTCTCCCCCAAACAGCACAGCGATATTAGAGAACAGGCCGTCCTGCTGGCAGTAGATGGAGATGATCGAGCAGGTCACTACCAAAGAGATAAAGTAAGGCATGTAGGTAATGGTCTGGACTACCCTTTTGAACTTGGTATTCTGGACCTCATTTATCATAAGCGCCAGCAAAATAGGCGCCGGGAATCCGAACACAATGGACAGTGCGCTGAGCGTGAACGTGTTGCGCAGCAGTCTGAAGAAATAGGGATCGTTGAAAAACGCCCTGAACCACATGAAGCCCACGTAATCGCTGCCGGCGATGCCGCGGGTGGTCTTGTAGTTCTTGAGCACTATGACCAGGCCGTACATGGGTTTGTAGGCGAACAGCGCCAGATACACCAGTACGGGCAGTATGAGCAGGTATTTCCACTTGTTGAGCTTATAGTCCCGGGCAAGCTTGTGACCCAGGGTCAGCTCCTTGCTTAAGCCGCGTGTGACCATAAATGTCACCACCTTCTAATCTGCTGAGTCGGAAAAGGTGCCAAACAGAAAAACGTGCAAAGGAGGGGGAAAGATTTCCCCCCTCCCGTTTAGGCGGTTTAGCGGGCCAGATACCTGTCATAGCAGGCCTGGCGGATCTCCAGGATGCGGGGCAGGTTGTAAGTGTTGTAGTTGGCCAGGTATTCTTCCCATACTGCGTCGTCATCGATATCCAGGTCGCCGTTCACGAACTTGGCGAAGGACTCGCTGGCATAGGTGCCGATGTTGGAAGCGTTGAGCAGGCTGAGCTCGTCGTTCTCTTCAACGGTGAAGGTAGTGCCGTTGGGCCACTTCCAGCCGGAAGAAACCTCGGCAGGCACGGAGTAGAACCAGGTGTCATTGGCGGCTACGGCCACGGCGCTGTTTTTCAGGTACAGCAGCTTGGTGGCCTGGATGCACGCGGAACCCCAGGTAGCGCCGTTGTACTTGGTCATGGGATCGGTGTCGGTGTCCTCTGTCACCAGGGGCAGGAAGGCGGGTTCGCCGTTCTCGTCATAGTCCCAGGACACGCCCTGTACACCAAAGTTCCAGTAGAGGAAGCCCTCCTGGGTGTAGGCGTAGTCCAGCACCTGCAGGCACAGCTTCATGGTCTCTTCATCGGCGCTCTTGCTGATCATGTAGGTGTAGCCGCCGATGCCGCTGCCGCCGAAGATGGAGCTGATGTTGCCGTCGTCGTCAGTGGGATAGGGGATGCCGATCCAGGTGCCTTCGCGGCCCGCGGCCACTTCTTCCTTGTTCCAGTTGTTGAGCTGGCCCATGGAGGTCATGGAAATGCCGACCTTGTCATCGTGCACCTTGGCCTTGACGGTCGTGTCGGTGAGGGAAAAGTTGTCCTGGTCGAACAGGCCTTCCTCGTTGAGCTTATGCAGCCAGGATACGTAATCGCGCCACTCCTCGGTGGTGTTGCCGAGGCCTACCTCGCCGTCCTTCACATACCAGGTGGCGTCGGAAGTGGCATATCCGCCGAAGGCGCCTTCCAGAGAACCTTCCTTGAAGCGGCTCCAGGCGAAGGTGAACTGGGCGCCGTAGGCTTCGTTGAACACACGGATCACGTTTTCAAACTCAGAGATGGTCTTGGGGATCTCAAGGCCCTGCTCCTCCAGCCAGTCGGTGCGCACCACGGGGCCGCGGTAGGAGTCGTTCCAGCCGCCGTCCTCGCGGAAGAAGCCGAAGGCGTAGTATTTGCCGTCGTCGGTCTTGAGCGCCTTGTCGTAAGCGGGATTAGTGTGCAGGAAGGCGTAGTACGCGGGAGCATACTCCTCAATGTAATCGGTGAGGTCCCAGATGATGCCCTCACTTAAATACATGGAGGCGTCGCTCATCTTGCTCACGCCCAGTATGTTGGGCAGGGTCGAAGGCTCAGCCAGCAGCGTGTTTGTGTAGGTGCCTCCGTCAGAGCCCGTGGTGGGGAAAGACCAGTCGATGTTCACGCCGGTCTTTTCGATCAGGCCGGTGTGGAAGGGAGACTGGGTCCAGTCCGCGTAAACGTCATGGGGCGACAGGCTCGCCTGTACGTACCAGGAGATGGTGGCGTCCGTGTCGATGGGATAAGTGTCGCCGGCGGGCAGCAGCTCCAGCGCGAAGGCTGAAGATACTGACAGCAGCAGGCACAGCGCCAGCACGATGGCTAATGCTTTCTTCATGAATGTGATGCCTCCTTGTCATATTATCGCGGAACATATTGTGTTCCGAGAGGTTCAAACGTCGAACGGCAACTGTTTCTTAACCTAATATTCATTATAAACGAGGCGCAGGCCTGTGTCCATTGCAAATATATCGGAATATATTGCAAAAATATCCGCAGCATTAAGCTAAACCCGTCTTTCATGTATGCTATGGCCGATATACGAGCTGTAAAAAGGGTATTGCGGGCATATGGCTGACTTTTTTACAATCTTTTGAATTGAGTTTTGAGGCCGGGCGTGGTATTATAAATACGTCATTGCTGACTGAAATCAGGCAGAAAATCGTTGAATGGGAGCGTGCCGGGTTATGCATAAAGTGTTTTCGTCATCCATATACGGCGCGGCGCACGATATAAGCCACGTGCCCAGCGAAAACTTCCTGATCCACAGCCATCCGTTTTATGAGCTGTATTATTTTATATCCGGCGACGTAAAATACATTTACGACGGAGCGATATACGACCTTCAGCCCGACAGTTTCATTATCGTGGTGCCCAACGTGTTCCACGGAATACACGCGTTGAGCGACAAACCCTATGAGCGCTATACCCTGCACTTTACCCCTGACGTCATAAGGCAGAACCGGCGGGAACTGCTGATGGGCGCGCTGCCCACACTGCAGACCCTGCACGGCGAAGGCGGAGCGCTTAAGCACTTTACCCCGGATGCCGGGGCGCTTGGCCTTAAGCCGCTGTTTGAGGAATTCGACCGGCTGTACGAACTGCCGCATACCGCGCATCCTATGGGAGTGGAAACGCTGACTGAATCCATACTCCTGCGACTGCTGCTGCACGCGGGCGCGTCGTCGCTGCCCAGCGAGACCCAGGTCTTTCAGGCAGGGCTGCGTGACCTGGACGAAGTGCTCACGTACATACATCAGAATCTGACCAAAAAACTGACGCTGGAAGACATAGCCGGCCGCTTTTACGTCTCAAAAGGCAAGCTGAACCTGAGATTCAGACAGCAGACCGGTTTTACGGTAATGGAATACGTGAACCGCTGCCGGCTCAAGTACGCGCAGCAGCTGCTGCTAAACGGCCTGAGCGCCGCCGAAGCGTGCCAGGCATCGGGTTTCGGGGATTATACGGCGTTTTACCGGGCTTATGTGAAACAGCTGGGTCATCCTCCGCGGCTCGACAAGCGGGAACCCGCGGTGAAGCCCGCCCCGCTCGCGGTAAAGGACAGGCTGCCCTTCAGGGCGGTAGGCGCGTTTTCCGCGCTGCACGACGGCGGCCAGGCGGAAGTCGAGACCACGATCTGGGACAACAACGGCTCGGTGAACATATCCGCCCAGGATCCCGCCATCCTCCGGGACAACTGACCACTCACGCGCACATATAAAAACGCCCGGGCCGTATCATGACTTACAGCCCGGGCGTACTTATCTTTTCAAGAAATGCATCCCGTTTTTCAGGTCAGCGGATAATCCTTAAGATATTTGTCCTCCAGCCCGCATTCGCTTATGAGCTTGAACAGGGTATAGCGGGTGCGGTAATCCTTGGCGCAGCGCATGGAAATGTTGAGCAGTTCCATGTTTATGCCCAGCTCTTCCGGCGTCATTGGCGCGCCCAGGCGGCGCATGGCGTCCTCTATCACGGAGACGGACGGCATCTCGTCTATGCACTGTTTTATTTCGCCGAACCGCGTCTGGGCACGCCTGATGCGGCGCTCCTGTTCCTCCCAGAAAAGGAAATCCCCTTCGTTTTCTTCCATTATCGGCTCAGCGGCGGGACCGTAAGCCCTGCGCATCCACTCCACCCGCGCTTCGCGGCTGATCGCGCCCTTGCGTATTGCGTCCAGGTCGAGGGAAGAGATGTCCTCTTTCGCGAAGCGTTTGAATATCGGCCATACCAGCAGCGTGGAAACGCCTACCGACGCGCCGTGGCCGGGTGCGGGCCTGCCTTTGAACATCTGCATCATTTCCCAGTAATGGGCCACGTTGTGTTCCACGGAAGCCACTGCCCTGGTGTGCCCGATTATCATTATGGTCATTCCGGAAAGCAGCAGCGCTTCGGTCAGCAGCCTTATACCCTTTTCGCTGCGCGCTTTGATCTCGTCTATGTTGTTTAACAGCCGTTCCAGCGCGTCGGTCACTATCTCGCCGCATACGTCGCAATACACTTCGTCGTTGATGACGCGCCCTATCTTCCAGTCCGCCTTGGCGATGTATTTGCCCAGCACATCCCCCACTCCCGCGCACACCATGTCCATAGGCGCAGTCTTGAGGATGTCCGTGTCGCAGATGATTATCTCGGGGCATTTGCCCGGGCGGTGGATCTTCACGCCGTGGTAGGTCAGCGGGCAGATGGAAGAGGTGTAGCCGTCCATGGAAGGCGCGGTGCCGATGCACACCTGGGGCAGGTTCGCCCTCGCCGCAACCACGCGGGTGGTGTCCGTTATGGATCCTGAACCCACGGACACCAGAAAGTCCGTGTCCGCCTGGAGCGCCAGGAACACCTCGCCCACGGCGGTCTCGTCGGGTTCCAGGCGTTCCCTGCGCTTGAGCACGCAGTCGTACACCTTAAATCCCGCCGCTTTGAGCGCTTTGCTCACCTTCGCCCCCGCTATGTCCCAGGTTATGTTGTCCGCCACCAGCACGCAGTGTTTGCCGTAAGCGCGCTTCTGTATGTACGCGGCAGTGTTGTCGATTATGCCGCCGCCCACATATATGTCCTGGGTCGGTTTGTTGTGCTCAGAACCGCAGGCGCACTCTATATCGGTTATGATCAAACGGTTGTCCTTGTCATAGCTCATTTTGTAAGACATCGCGGCGGCCTCCTCTTTTCGCTTGAGCGGTGCGGGGGATCGGCGGGAACGCGGCGTTCCCGATCCAGGACCATTATAATGCCCCGCCGCTATAAATGCAAGCGTGAAAACATCCCCGTCCGGCAAGTGAGCGCGGCTTGCTCTCCGCCCGTCGGTGTGATACAATACTCGTAGTATAGCATACAGTTCCTGCTGAATGACGTCTGAAAAAGGAGGAAACGCCTGTGCTGACGAACAGCGCGCTCAAATACCACTACCACCCCGTGAAAGGCTGGCTCAACGACCCCAACGGGCTGTGTGATTTCGGCGGCCTGCATCACGTGTTCTACCAGTACTGCCCCGACAGCGAAACGCCCTCCGTGGCAAAATGGGGACATGCGGTAACCAGAGACTTTCTTAACTGGCAGGAGCTCGGCGTAGCGATCGACACAGATATGCCCTATGACGTAAAAGGGGTCTGGTCCGGCACCGCAATAGTTAAGGACGGCCGCATGTACGCGTTTTACGCCTCCAGAGACGGCGACAAAAAGCAGGCGATCAGCGTGGCTTTCTCCGACGACGGGATACATTTTGAGAAGTACACAGGCAATCCCATCATTTCCGAGTATCCTCCCGAGGGCAGCGACGACTTCAGGGATCCCGCCGTCATGGAATTTGACGGCAGATATTATATGCTGGTGGGCTCGGCGGACACCCGGAAAGGCAGCGGCACCCTCCTGCTGTATGAAAGCGCCGACCTGCTCGCCTGGAGCTATTCGGGAGTGCTCAGGGAGTACCCGGACTGCTTCAGCTGCGAATGCCCGTCCTTTGTTAAGGTGGACGGCGGCGTTATCGTGGCGGTCTCCAACCGCCCGAAGAGCGGAGGCCATTACTTCGAGGTGATGTACGGGCAGTTTGACGGCAGGCGATTTGAGCCTCAGATCGTCTCCCATTTCCAGAAGGGACCGGACGAATACGCCGGTCAGATCTACAGGGACGAAAAAGGCCGGGCGATCCTGATATCCTGGATATCCGGGTGGCAGTATCAGCCCAAAGATAAATGCATAGGCTGCCTGTCACTGCCCCTCGAGCTCACCGTAGCGGACGGCAGGATCAAAGCGTATCCCGTGGAGGAGGTCCGGCACCTGATCGGCCCGGACGGCTGCGTAACGGACGCGTACGTCAAAGAGACCTACGTAAACGGCGGCGAAGAGGTGTATATCGAACTTATGAAAAAACCTGAATAGGCTTATGGCGGGAAACGCTCTTAAGCCCGGCCAAAGTTTAAACCAAATGAGGTTTGTAAACGGATGAAACGCACTATAGTGATAGGCAGCCCCGGCGCCGGGAAAAGCACCTTTGCCCGGCGCCTGCGGGACGTGACCGGGCTTCCCCTGTATTACCTTGACCTGATATGGCATCTGCCTGACCGCACCAATATCTCCAGGGAAGAATTCGACGCAAGGCTCAGGCAGATCCTGGAAAAGGACGAGTGGATAATAGACGGCAACTACAGCCGCACGATAGAGCCGCGGCTCGCCGCCTGCGACACCGCGTTCCTGCTGGATTACCCGGTGGAGGTATGTCTTGCCGGCGCCCGGGAACGAGTCGGGAAACAGCGGGAAGAGATACCCTGGGTGGAGCAGGAGCTGGATGAAGAGTTCCGGCAATGGATAATCGATTTTCCGGCAGAGCAGCTGCCGCGCATCTACAGCCTGCTGGAACAGTATAAGGACGGGAGGCGGATCGTCGTGCTGCATTCCCGCGCAGAAGCGGACGCGTGGCTGCAGGGCATGATGCCCGGGGACGGAGGATAAGCATGAACCGCAGCAGGATCACTGTCGACCCCGCCGTATTCCCGGACGGGATACGGCCTTTTGTCATGAACGCCGACGTTTACGACAGCAGCAGCTCGGAAGCGGCGCGCGTGTATTATATAGACGCGGAGGGCGGACTGTTCCTTAAAAGATGTTCCGCGGCAAGCCTGGAAAAAGAAGCCGCAATGACCGGGTATTTCCATTCCCTGGGGCTGTCCGCCGAGGTGCTGGCATACTTGAGTGCGGACGGATTTGACTGGCTCGTCACCCGGCGGGTACCAGGAGAGAACTGCACGCATCCCTCTCATCTCTCACAACCGGAGCGGCTGTGCGATATTATGGGCGAGCAGTTAAGGCGACTGCACGGCCTTGCGCCGGAGGGCTGTCCTGTGCGTGACAAGCTGGACATGTACAAAGCCGACATCTCTTCGGGCATCTCAAAAGGCATATACGCGCCCAAACACATAAAAGAAGTCTATCCGTTTTCCTCCCCTGAGGAAGCAAGACAGTGGGCGGAAAAAGGGCTCAGACTGCTCAAGGCGGACACGCTGGTCCACGGCGACTACTGCCTGCCCAATATACTGCTGGACGGATGGCGCTTTTCCGGATTCATAGACCTTGGGGGCGCCGGCGTTGCGGACAGGCACATAGACCTGTTCTGGGGCATCTGGTCGCTCAACTATAACCTGCACACGCCCCGCTATACCGACAGGTTCCTGGACGCCTACGGCAGTGACGGGATCGACCCGGACAAACTGCGCTGCGTGGCCGCCATGGAGACCGTGAGCGACGGCTGAGCCTTAATAGACAAAACAAAAGCGCCCTGCATGGGCGCTTTTGCTGTTTGCTGTTTTATGCCCGTATCTTGAGAACGTTGGCGCAGAACACAGGCAGCCTGTCCGGCAGTCTGACCAGCAGTACGCCGAACTCCTGCCTGTACTCCACAGCTCCGCAGCCCAGCAGCTCCACAGACTGTATTTCCTGATCGCCGAAGCTGCGCACCGTGAGCGTCTCGCCGCCCTTTGCACCCATTAAAAACGCGTACACGTGCCCGTCTTTCGTAACGAAACGCAGGTCGTTTGGCGTCCAGTCAGTCTTGTCTTCCCTGAAGCCCTCGATCTTCACGAAGGTCTCCCCCTCGCTGAACACGCGCCAGGGGCGGGTCGAGTACACCGCTTCACCGCACACTTTGAACCATTCGGCCAGCTTTTTAAGTATGAATTCCGCGTCGTCGTCTATGGTGCCGTCGGGGCGCTGCAGTATGTTGAGCAGCATGGTGCCGTTTTTGGATATTATGTCCGCCAGCATCTCGATTATCTGTTCCGGGCTCTTATAGGGCTTGTGCACGTCGTAGAACCAGTTGCCTATGCAGGTATCCGTGTGCCAGGGTTCGGGCATTATGCCGGGCAGCTGGCTCTTCTCTATGTCCAGCGTGCCCACGCAGTGGATCTCAGGAGTCCTGTCCTTCTGCAGGTATACCGACTGGTTTTTCCCGTGCCTGGCGATGGAACTGTTGTACAGGTACGCCACCGCTTCGAGGCCTATGGTGTACTCGAAGGGGTCTATCCCGCCGGTCTTCACGTCCCAGTTGCTGCCGAAGGGCAGGGAGCCGTCGGTGTACAGGATGTCCGGCTTAAAAGTGTCTATCATCTCTTTTACCGCCCTGAGCCAGTACGCCCGGAAGGCGGGATCCGGGGTATACCAGTGTTCGATCTTGGTCAGGTCCTCCGGCCCGTCATTATAGTTATCGTGGTAGAAGTCCCGGTACGCGGGATCGTTGCCGTCGTAGGGCACGCCCGCGTAAGGGCCCGTGGCGTCGCAGCCCTTGTTGACCCGCCACCATGAAAATGACGCGCCCAGGTGCTCAGTTATGCCGAAATACAGTCCCCGCTTCCGGGCGGCCGCCTGCCACATGGCAACTATGTCCTTGTGCGGTCCCGCATTCACGCTGTTCATGCGGTTCACCCGGGAGGCGTAATTGAAGAAATGGTCGTGATGGGTCGCCTGTGCCATGAAGTACCTGGCGCCCGCCTTCACATACTTGTCCATAAGCGCATCAGGGTCGAAGTTCTCCGCCTTCCACAGCTGCACCAGATCCTTGTAGCCGAATTTCGACGGATGCCCGTAGTGCCGGACGTGGTACTCGTACTGGGGCGTGCCCTGTATGTACATGTTGCGGGCATACCAGTCCCCGAACATGGGCACGCTCTGGGGCCCCCAATGGCTCCAGATGCCGAATTTGGCATCCCTGAACCAGTCGGGCGCGGAATACCGTTTAAGTGACTCGAACGTGGGCTCAAAGCGATTCCGGATGTCGTTTCCCATAAAAAACCTCCATTGAAACGGAACAGTCAGCTTGCTCTCTTTGGTTACAGCTTACCACAAACCGGTATAAAAAGCAACCGGGCCGGGTTTTTGACGCCCGTTGTAGACATAAAGCGAAAACCACGTTATAATATGACCGGAGTTTACCCATACCATACGGAAAGGCGGACTTGAGGACATGAGAAACAGGACAAACAGGCTGCTGCGGGCGCTGTGCGCGCTCGTGGCGCTGACCATGCTGGGCGGCGCCGCTGCCGCTGCTGAAGGAGAAAACACGGTGTATGCATCTTCGTTCATAGCGGGCGTTGACGGTTGGTACGCCCGGGGCGCTCAGCAGGTGTACAGGACCACCGAAGCCACGCTCAGGGTGACCGGGCGCGAGAGCGACTGGCACTCCCCCGGCCGCAACTTCGAGCTAGCGGCAGGCGCTCAGTATACTCTGAGCGCGGAAGTATACCAGGACGAAACAGACAGCGCCGAGTTCATGATCTCTGTGGCCCATTCTTCCGGCGGCGTGGAAAGCTATGAGAACCTCGCCCGCGGCACCGCGAAAAAAGGCGAATGGACCAGGATCGAGGGCAAGTGGAAGGCGGGCCAGTTCGATTCCTACGTGCTGTACGTGGAGACCCTGGGCGCGCCCACTCTCAGCTTCGAAATGCGTGATTTCCGCGTTACGGCACCCTTGGGTTCCCCCACTCCCCAGCCCACCGAACCGCCCATGGTGATCGAGGAAGTCAAGGACATCCCCGCCCTTAAGGAAGCGTACGCCGGACAATTCGATTTCGGCATGGCGGCGGGGCCCCGGGAGCTGGGCAACCTGAAGCTCAGGAACCTGATGGCACAGCAATGCGCCATACTCACCCCGGAAAACGAGCTTAAGCCCGACTCCGTACTGGACGTGGAAGCCTCAAAGAAGCTTTCGGCGGAGGACGAGACTGCCGTGGCCGTAAGACTGGATTCCGCCAAAGCGCTGCTCAGTTTCGCCGCCAAAGAGGGTATAAAGGTGCACGGTCACGTGCTGGTGTGGCACAGCCAGACCCCCAAGGCGTTCTTCCATGAAGGCTACGATGTGAACAGGCCCTACGTGAGCCGGGAAGTCATGCTCGCGCGGCTGGAAAACTACATCCGCCAGCTGCTCGAAGGGCTCGAAAGGGAGTATCCCGGCGTGATCGTGTCCTGGGACGTGGTGAACGAGGCGATAGACGACGGCACCGGCCGGCTCAGGGATTCCGACTGGAAGAAGACCATAGGCGAGGACTTCGTGCGCCAGGCCTTCGCTTTCGCCCGCAAATACGCGCCGGAAGGCGTCAAACTGTATTACAACGACTACAACACCCCGGAAACGCTCAAGCTCAAGGGTATCGTCCGCCTGCTGGAAGAGATCATCCCCGACGGCACCATTGACGGATACGGCTTCCAGATGCACTACACCGTGGGCTATCCTTCCCTGCTAAAGATCAACACCGCGCTTAAAAGGATCACGGACCTGGGCCTCAAGATACGCGTGAGCGAACTGGATATAGGCGTCACCTCCAACACCCAGAGCGAGTTCGAAGCCCAGGCGCGCAGGTACGCCCAGATAATGAAGCTGCTGCTCAATTATTCCGACTCGCTCGAGGCGGTGCAGATATGGGGCATCACCGACGCCAACAGCTGGCGCAGGAGCGAGTATCCCCTGCTGTTCACGTCCAAGTTCTATCCAAAGCCCGCGTTC
>JAEEGF010869791.1_pt1 | contig 14519 bp, 13 predicted proteins | sample 9134171 | NCBI WGS metagenome assembly JAEEGF01 (sample SAMN16246542, study PRJNA631951) | gut metagenome | biome: gut microbiome; feature: rumen; material: AP-attached | host: Bos | place: Iran: Karaj | collected 2018-10
TGCAGGCCGAGATGTCGCGCATCGAGACCGTCGCCCTGCAGGGAGGCGATCCCAACCACATCGACCTCGACCACGTCGCCGTGAGCCTCAAGCATTATATGGGCTACGGCGTGCCGCTCTCCGGCAAAGACCGCACGCCGGCCTACATCGCCGAGAACGATCTTCGCGAGAAATATTTCCGCCCGTTCAAGGAGTGCTTCCAGGCCGGCGCGCTGACCGCGATGGTCAACTCTGCCTCGATCAACGGCATTCCGACCCACGCCAATGCGCTGCTGCTCACCGGCTGGGCCAAAGAACAGCTGAATTGGGACGGTATGCTGGTCACCGACTGGGCCGACATCGACAACCTCTACACCCGCGATCATGTCGCCGCTGACAAGCGCGCGGCCGTGGCTCTGGGCATCAACGCCGGCATCGACATGATCATGGATCCCTACGATCCCGAATGCGTCAACGTGATCGTTGACCTGGCCGAGAAAGGGGAGATTCCGATGGCCCGCATCGACGACGCCGTGCGCCGCATCCTGCGCCTGAAGGTCCGCCTGGGCCTGTTCGAGCATCCGACCTGGGAGAAAGACTATCCCGATTTCGCCTGCGAACGCTATGCGAAGGAATCGTACGACGCCGCCGTGGAGTCGGAGGTGTTGCTCAAGAACGAGGGCGTGCTGCCGCTCAAGGGGACGGAACGCATTCTGGTCACGGGTCCGAACGCCAACTCGCTGCGTGCGCTCAATGGCGGCTGGTCGTATCGCTGGCAGGGCTCGGCCGACGAGTTCGTGCCGCAGTACAACACCATCCTCGAAGCCCTGCAGAAACGCTTCACCCGCGTGAACTATGTGCCGGGCGTGGAGTATGTCGAGATTCCGATGGCCTGGCAGTTTGAGAAAGCGACCGGCATCCAGCAGGCCGTCAGCGCGGCCCGCGCCGCCGACGTGATCGTGTGCTGCGTGGGTGAGAACTCCTATTGCGAGACGCCGGGCAACATGGACGACCTGAACCTCTCGGCCAACCAGAAGAACCTCGTGAAGGCGCTGGCCGCCACCGGCAAGCCGATCGTGCTCGTGCTCAACGAAGGCCGTCCGCGCATCATCGGCGACATCGAGCCGCTGGCCAAGGCGGTGGTCGACGTGATGCTGCCGTCGAACTATGGCGGCGACGCCCTGGCGGCGCTGCTCGCCGGCGACGAAAACTTCTCCGGCAAGCTGCCGTTCACGTATTCCAAGCACATCAACGCCCTGCATACCTACGACTACAAGGTGTCCGAGCACCGCGAGGTGATGGAAGGCTCCTACAATTACGACGCAGTGATGGACGTTCAGTGGCCCTTCGGCCACGGCCTCAGTTATACGACTTTCGCCTACAGCGATCTGACGGTCGACAAGACCTCTTTCGCGGCGGGTGATGTCCTGAAGGTTTCCGTCAAGGTGACCAACACGGGCGACCGCGCCGGCAAGGAAGCCGTCCTGCTTTACAGCTCCGACCTGGTGGCTTCGCTCATTCCCGACGTGAAGCGGCTCCGCGGTTTCGAGAAGATCGCGCTCGAGCCCGGCGAGACCAAGACGGTCACCTTCGAGCTGCCGGCTACCGAACTCGCCTTCGTGGGCGCCGACGGCAAGTGGCGCCTCGAGGAAGGCGACTTCCGCCTCGCCTGCGGCGGCCAGGGCGTGATGGTCAACTGCACCGAAACGAAAGTCTGGGACACGCCGAACATCTGAGATGGAGACACGCACCGACCGCTTTATCGGGGAAGTCGCCGATGAACTGCGGCAGAATATTCTGCCCTTCTGGCTCGCGCTGCGCGATCCTCGCGGCGGCTTCTACGGGGAGGTTTCCGCCTCCGGCGAAATCCTCCCCGACGCGCCGCGCGGCGTCATCCTGAACGCCCGGCTCATCTGGGCGTTCGCGGCGGCCTACGGCCTGACGCGCGATCCGGAATGTCTCGCGGCGGCCGTCGCGGCCCGCGACTGGTTCCTGGAGCATTTCGTCGACGCCGACAACGGCGGCGTCTACTGGAGCGTCAGCGCCGCGGGCGAGCCGCTCGACGACAAGAAGCAGCTCTACGCCCAGGGCTTCGCCATTTACGGGCTCAGCGAATTGTATAAACTGACCCGCGACGCCGACACGCTGGCGGCGGCGGTTGCGCTTTTCCACACGGTGGAGAAGCACTATGCCGATCCGCAGTACGGCGGCTATATGGAGGCGCTTGCGCGCGATTTCTCGCCGCTGGAAGATATGTCGCTGTCGGCCCACGACATCAATGCCGACAAGACGATGAACTCCCATCTCCACGTGCTGGAAGCCTATGCGAACCTGTATCGGGTCTGGCCCGACCCTGCGCTTCGTGAAGCGCTGGCTCGGTTGCTGGATCTCGTCTGCACCCGCATCATGGCGCCCGACGGGCACCTGCAGCTCTATTTCCGGCGCGACTGGTCGGTCCTGCCGGGCGGCGTGTCCTACGGCCACGACATCGAAACCTCCTGGCTTTTGCTCGAATGCGCCTTCGCCACGGGCGATCTGGATCTTGTTTCCCGCGTACGGCCTTGCGCCCTGGCGCTCGGCCGGGCTGGCAACGAAGGCCTGCTGCCCGACGGTTCGATGCGCTACGAGCAACTTCTCGACGGCACCTTCGACGATTCCCGCCAATGGTGGGTCCAGGCCGAAACCGTCGTCGGCAACCTCTGGCTCTGGAAATACCACGGCGACACCGCCGCCGCCGACCGCGCCCTCGCCGCCTGGGCCTACATCCGCGACCGCCTAGTCGACCGCAACCGCGGCGAATGGTTCTGGGCCATCCTCCCCGACGGCCAACCCGACCTCGCCCAACCCAAAGCCGGCTTCTGGAAGTGCCCCTACCACAACACCCGCATGTGTCTGGAAGTCTTGAAACTTTTTGAATAAAAAGAATAATTTATGGCAAAACTGTCTGAGAAATTGGGATACGCCCTGGGTGACGCCGCGGCCGGCGGGATTACCTGGAAGGTTATGTCCATCGCTTTCCCGCTGTTCTTCACCAACATCTTCGGCTTGACCGTGGCCGACACGGCGGCCTTGATGCTCGTCGCGCGCCTGTTCGACGTGATTACCGACCCGATGATGGGCGCCATCGCCGACCGGACCCAGTCGCGCTGGGGCACCTATCGCCCCTGGCTCATCTTCGGCGCCATCCCCTTGGGCGTCATCTTCGCCCTGCTGCTCTACACGCCCGACTTCGGGCCTGTGGGCAAGCGCATCTACGCCTATACGATGTACCTGCTGATGATGGTCGTCTATACCGCCGTGAACGTGCCTTACGGCTCGCTGCTCGGCGTGATGACCGACGACGACAACGAGAAGAACCAGTTCTCGTCGTACCGCATGGTCGGCGCCTACGCGATGGGCTTCGTCACCCTGCTCTCGTTCCCGTATCTGCAGAAGATGGTGGGCGGCTCCGACGCGCACCAGTACGCCGTCGTCGGCGCGATCCTGGGCGGTCTGGCCGCGCTGGGCACCCTGGCCTGCGGCCTGCTCACGAAAGAGCGAATCAAGCCCGTGCGGGCCGAGAAATTCTCGTTCAAGCCCTTCGCCGACCTGTTCCGCAACAAGCCGTGGATCTACCTGACGCTGGTGGGCATCTGCACCAATTTCTTCAACGGCTTCCGCTATGCCGTGGCCGGTTACCTGCTGGAATACTGCCTTCACGGCGATGTCACCGTGTCGGGCCTGATCATCAACTACACGGTGTTCATGACCTTCGGCGAAGTGACCTGCATGATCTTCGGCGGCCTGTCGCCGCGCTTCACCAAGTGGGTGGGCTCCAAGAAGAAAGCCTTTATGTGGGCAGCCCTCATCTGTGCCGTCACTTCCGTCGGCTTCTTCTTCATCCCGATGGATCCGAAATACATCTGGGTGATGGTCGCGACGGTCATCCTCACCTCCATCGGCATCGGCCTCTACTCGCCGCTGCTCTGGTCGATGTATGCCGACGTGGCCGACTATGCCACCGAGAAGAACGGCACCTCCTCCACGGGCCTTATCTTCTCGTCCGGCACGATGGCCCAGAAGTTCGGTTCGGCCATCTCCGGCGCCCTCGTGGCCCTGTTCCTGGGCTTTGCCGGCTTCATCTCCGGCACCGATCCCGCCACGGGCCAGACCGTGGTCACCATTACCAACGAACCGGCCGTCCAGCGGATGATCTGGTCGATCTTCTCGCTCTTCCCGGCCGCCATCGCGCTGCTGATCATCCTGCTGCTCCGACTGTATCCCATTAAGAAATAAACGATGAAAGGGAAGCATATCCTCCTGTCCGCCGCCTTGCTGGCGTGCCTGGCCTTCTCCTGCGCCCGCGTCGAAACACCGACCGGCGCCTCCGTGCCCGACAAGGGCTGGCTTTTCCTGGAGAAAGGTCCTTATACCTTAACCACGAAAGTGAATGCCGCGCCCGGCCCGGCCGACATCGTGCTGGTGAAAGACCTGTCGCTGATGGCCGCCGAACCCGAGGTGGTCTTCACCGGCAAGGCCGACATTGCGGCCGACAGCACCCTGACCCTCAAGCTCGGCAAACTGGCGCCGGGCTTCTACGAGGTGCGGCTGCGTGACTCCGTGCGCTGGAACATCGGCGTGCGGCCCGACGCCGTGGTCTCGGCGCCGGACCCGCAGCCCGATTTCTGGGAATTCTGGACGCAGACCCTCGCCGAGATGGATGCGATTCCACTGGAGCCGACTTTCACCGAGATTCCGGCCTATTCCAACGACGTGCGTACCTGCTACGAGGTCCGCTATCCTTCGTGGGGTGGCGCCATTTCCGGCGGCATCCTGTCCGTGCCGGTGGCGGAAGGCAAGTATCCGGTGTATCTGCAGTATATGGGCTACGGCGCGGAGCCGTTCTATTTCGATCCTTCCGCTTCGCCCGACCGCATCGATTACCTGGTGAGCATCCGCGACCAGGGCATCTTCCGCGACACGCTGTTCCGCTGGATCGACCGGGGACTGGCCGCCAAGGAGACCTTCTACTACCGCGGCGCTTTCGCCGACGCCAAGCGGGCCGTCGACTTTGTGACCACGCTCGACAAGGCCGATACCGACCATATCGTCTCGATGGGCGAGAGCCAGGGCGGCGCCCTGACCTTCGTGGCCGCCGCCTTCGACAGCCGCATCAAGGCCATCGCGCCCGCCGTCCCGTTCCTGGGCGACTATCCCGATTACGCCAAGATCGTCTGGTGGCCCGTCCACGAAGTCTTCGACCAGGCCGACGCCGAAGGCCTCGACCGAGGCGCCCTGATGACGATGCTCACATACTTCGACGTCAAGAACTTCGCCCCCCGCATCCACTGCCCCGTGTACATGGCCTTCGGCCTCCAGGACCCGACCTGCCCGCCCCACACCAACTTCGCCATCTACAACAACCTCGGCACCCGCGACAAACGCTACTTCTGCGTCCCCACCTGCGGCCACGCCATGTGGCAAGAACCCACCTGGGACGCCGAACGCGCCGCCTTCCTGAAACAGTACTGATTCCGCCGCGGCCGTCTTTACTCAACCGGTCCGTCATCTACTCCGCCGGGTCCGTCGTCCACTCCGCCGGGGTCCGTCGTCTACCCGAATTTCGCGGCGCGCGGCACCCCTTGCTTCATAGGCCTCCCAGACCATCCATCACGCTCCGTGCGGCAATTTGGCCGCACGGAGCGCGGTTGTATGCGATAGGCATCTTCTGTCAATCATTCCTGCGCTCCGTGATTTTTGGGTTGGCAGTTTTGGATTATTTGCTTAGATTTACAATAATTACCATGACCGAGACAAGGTTCAAGCATACCGACAGACCCGGATTCTGGTTCGGCCTCATCGATTTCTGCACGGCCGGACTGTTCTTCCTGTTCTACATGCCGCTGAGCGGCCTCCAGGACGAACTGGACTATATCGTGGGTCGTCGCACCCAGCGATACTGGGTCGCTTACCTGCTGGGCATCCCGACCCTGTTCATCTACCCTCTCGTTTGGATGGCGCGGATAGCGGATGAGCTGAAGGCCAAGGCCATCGAGATGGGCATCGAAGGCCCCCACACCTCCTGGTGGCACATGTTCGGCTGGAACACCCTCGGCGTACTCTTTTTCGGCGCCCCCATCGCCACCAAACGCTTCTTCGACACCCTGAACAAGATCGAACGCAAACTGAACGTAAGCAACGCCTGAGCGATGAATATCGAACACTATTTCATAGAGAAGGGGCAGGGAGAGCCGTTGATCCTCCTGCACGGAAACGGCGAGAACTGTGACTATTTCGTGGGACAAGTCGACGAGTTCGCCAAGTTTTATCATGTCTATGCCCTGGACACCCGTGGCCACGGGAAAACACCGCGGGGAACCGCCCCGTTCACCATCCGCCAGTTTGCCGACGACCTGCTCGCTTTCATGGATGCGTACGGAATCGGGAAAGCCCACGTGTTGGGATTCTCCGACGGCGGGAACATCGCCATGATCTTCGCGATGAAGTATCCGGAGCGCGTGGATCGACTTATTCTAGACGGTGCTAATCTGGATGCGAAGGGCGTGAAGCGTTCCATCCAGATTCCCATTGAGATTGGCTATCGGTTCGCGAAACTGTTCGCCGGAAAGAGCGACGAGGCACGTCTGCATGCCGAAATGCTCGGACTGATGGTCAATGATCCGAAAGTGCGTCCGGAGGAACTGTCAGCCATCAAAGCGAAGACGCTGGTAATGGCTGGGACGAAGGATATGATCAAAGAAGACCATACAAGACTGATCGCAAGTTGCATCCCGGAATCCCAACTCGTCTTCATCCAGGGTGATCACTTCATCGCGAACAAAAACCCGGAGGCGTTCAACCGGGCTGTAATGCAGTTCCTAAAGGACTAGGTGTTTCGGGGGCAGTATGCCTAGATGATGTCTTTGACTTCATCATAGACCAGCCCTGAGAGCCGGATGATTTGTTTGAGGGAACTGTTGTATCGTGACCGCATGGTTCGAGCCAGCTTGATGCGTTGCTGGGTGTTCAATCCCTTGATGCTGTTCGTTCCGAAAAGCTCCTGGCAGATTTCATTTTTATGTTGTCGCATCTCCTGCATGGGGATCGACAGATGGGAGATACTTCCGCCCCGGGCCTCGACATCTTCTTCTTTGGTCCGGCAGAGAAAGTAATTGAAACTCTTGCTGGTCTTAAAGAGATCCTCGACAATTTCGTAGGCGACATATTCGCCCGGAAAGACGAGGGGGCCGATCATCCGGACACCGTCGGATGAAGAAGCGTATTTTCTTGTTTTCAATGTCTTCCGGCAAGCGTTCAGGCCCATTTCCGAAGCAGGGGATGATTCGTCATCTTCATCGATCCATTTCGGTGAACACCAAAGCCCTCTTTTCTTGAAGTAAAGCGGGCCGCTGGACCAGGGATAATCGAGGGCATTGTGGGGAATACCGGCCACCGGGGCATTCTTGACCGTATAGCAGATGACGATTTTCAGATAAAAATCCGTATCGACTTCCTGATGCTGGATGGGAACATCCTCGAACTTATGATGTTCGTTGTGCTTGACTGACATATACCAAGAGGTCCGTCGAACATAATCGTGCACGAAACGGTTGCACTCGTCGAACTCGCCATAGAGAACGAAATGGATGTGCGTGTCCATCAACGAGAACGCGAGGATAATGATCCGGTATCCCTTTACCGTGACATAAACCCGGTTCATCCCGTCGATGAAATCGTCTTCGTAGAACATGACATCGACGGCATTTCCGTCCGTGCTGAAATGCCAGCAGTTCTTGATCGGAATGTTTTGTCCTTTGACGAATGGAACGTTCAGTCCCAGATCTTGGACGATCTGTCGGAGCAGTGCTTGAGAAATCTTCATCTTCCAATCTGGCGCCGCTAGTGGCTGCTCGAAGACAAAGATACTATCGCAGGAGCCGTTTGTCAAGGGGTTTCGGTGACTTTTTCCCGCTTTTTACCCAACCCGAAAAACACGGAGCGCAAAGAACCCATCGCCAAGGGCTTCCCGGGCCTATGACAACGCTCCGTGAGGCCAAATTGCCTCACGGAGCGCGGTGGTAGGCGAAAGACCTTGTCCTGACGGTGGTCAATGCGCTTTGCGAAATTCGGGTTGGGCTTTGCGGCCTGTTTTTCCGTTCCGACCTTCGGATTATTGATCCCGATGGAGCTCCTCGAGTTGGTCGAGGAGGTCGTCGGCGGCGTTGAGTTGGTCGCGGCGGATTTTGAAGCCGAGGAGGCCGCCGAGGACGACGCCGGCGACGACACCGGTGAGGAAGCCGTAGCGGAGCATCGGGTCGATGCCGCTTCCGTTGCGGAACAGGTCCCAGCAGAGGTAACCGATCCAGACGATGATCATCGGGATGGCGAACTTGATCCATTCGGCGTGGATCTTCTTGAAGCGGGTGAGTTCCTGCGTGGCCGTCACCAGGTCACGGTCCATCTGCGGGATGTGGCGGTTGGTCAGGATCGTGGCGACGATGCAGACCAGCATCAGGACCCAGGTGAAGATGATGAATCCCATCGAGACGCCGAATTCGCGGAGCGCAGGTACCATCAGCATGGCGGCGGCGCCGAAGAGATTGGGCAGGTTGGCCTTGAACCGGAGCCGGCTGGCGGTCTGGCTGCAGGACTTCTTGAGAATCCGTTCGTTGACGATCTTCTGGCTGTCAAGCTTATCGCGGAGCTGCTGCATCTGCTCCTGCATTTCACGGAGGGTGTTATCGTTGTTTTCCATAACTACTGCATCTTTTTGAGTTGTTCTTTGATTCGTACAAGCCGTACGGAGACATTCTTGGGCGTGATGCCGACGATCTGTCCGATCTCCTCGTAGGAGAGATTCTCCAGCCAGAGGAGGACGATGGCCCGGTCAAAGGGCCCCAGCTTGCCGATCCGCTCCCGGAGGAGGCCGATCTGCCGGGTTTCTTCATCGCGGTCGTCGAACAGATCGATGTCGAGCGACAGGGGCTCGGTCCTGAGACCGTGCTTCTTCTTCCGGTCGAAGGAGATACAGGTGTTCAGGCTCACTTTCCAGATCCAGGTGTTCAGCGCGCTGTCACCCCGGAAGGTTCCGGAACCCTGCCAGAGGTGGATGAGGATTTCCTGGAAGAGGTCGGCCACTTCGTCGCGGTCGGTCGAGAACATATAGCAGACGGTGTAGATCGTCCCCTTGTGTTCCCGGATCATCTTTTCGAATTCACGTTCGGTCATAGTCTCTCAACTTGTTTCTGCCCATAAGACGCAGTTTCGCTCCGAAAACTACAGAAATGTCAAGAAAATTTCAGAGAGGATAAATATCCGCCCCCACGAAGTCGATCAGGTCCTGGGGGGCGATCTTCAGCTGCAGGCCGCGGACGCCTGCGCTTACATAAATATAGTCATAGAGGAGGGCGCTTTCGTGGATGAAGGTAGGGAAGGGCTTCTTCATCCCGATGGGCGAGCAGCCGCCGCGGATGTAGCCCGTGGTGGGCAGTAGCTCCTTCACGTGCAGCATCTCGCAGTTCTTGTTGCCCGAGATCTGGGCCGCCACCTTCAGGTCCACTTCGAAATTGCCCGGAATCACGCACACGAAAAAGCCGTTGCGGTCGCCGCGCAGCACCAGGGTCTTGAACACCTGCTCGATGTCTTCTCCCAGCTGGTCGGCCACGTGCTGCGCGGCCAGGTCGGACTCGTCCACTTCGTAGGGGATGAGTTCGTAGGCGACGCCGGCCGCGTCGAGCAGCCGGGCGGCGTTGGTCTTGGCGGGGGCGTTATTCTTGGCCATCGGTTTCGTGGTCGTGGAGATCGGACAGGGTCAGCACCAGGCGGAGCGCCTGGCCGTAGTTCTTCGTGCCGTCGGCAATCCGGTTGCTGCGGAGGAAGACATTGTACACGCGGTTCTGAAGTTTGGCCAGCCAAGGCCAGCGGAGGTCCCGCCAATAGGCGCGCGACGCCTCCAGGTCGGTGTGGATTTCCGGCCGGAGCGTCCCCAGCCAGGCCTCGAACGCCTCGTCGCCGAGGAGCGAGCGGATGTTGCCCGCCGTATGGGTGAGCAGCATAAACCAGGCGCTGTAGCGGAATTCCTGCACCGTGCTGTGCCGGCAGTTCTCGAAGGCCCAGAAATTGGCCTCGGCCTCGTTGCTCACGCCCAGCACGTGGGAATACTCGTGGGCGAAGATGAAGGGATACTCCAGCGGCCGCACGTCGCGGTTGATATGCATTTCGTCGAAGAAAGGCCCGATGTAGCCCAGCACGCCGACGGCGGAATAGATCCGGTTGAAGATCGTCCGCTTGGGATGCTGCCACTCCTTCGGGCGGCAGAGCCCGACCTCGGCGGGCAGCGTGGCGTACCACGCTTTCACGTGCTGTTCCACCGCATCCGCATCGGTCTGCGGGATCGCGCACCAGTTCCCGTTGAGCTGTTCCGCGAATTCGTCGAGGAATTCGTGGAACTCGGCTTCTTCGTACGGGGTGGAGACGGATTCAGTCCGGGTAAAGATGTCGCTCCGGTAGTAGTTGAGGCCCCAGGCGGCATAGAACCAGACGAAGGCCCACGCCAGCAGCTTGATCTCTTTCCAGAGGCATTTGAAAAAGCCGGTGTGGCGGCGTACGGAGCGGACGATAATCGCGATGAAGGCGATCACCAGCACGACGACCGTGATCTCCATCAGCGACACCCCGACAAACGCCGCCACGCGGGAAAGCCCCGAAGAAATGGCGGGATACACGTGCGCGGCGTAGAAATCCGCCGCCGGCGCACTGCGCATGCACCAGATCACCAGGGCGAGCAGGATCAGCAGCAGCAGGGTCATCTCCTATTTGAAGATGCTCTTGAGGATCTCCGTCGTGACTTTGCGGGTGGCCGTGTTGACGGCCGATTTGGTGGCTTTCTTCGCGGCGCTGCCGAGCGAAGTGCTGCTCTTCTTGGTCGTGGTCTTCTTGGCCGTGGAACTCTTGGAAGTGCTGCTCTTCGACGTGGACGATTTCTTGGTGCTGCTGCCGCCGATGTTCTTGGCGATGCGGGTGCCGGCGCTGCGTGCGAAGCTCGTGGCCGCGGCGGCGATCATCGTGCCGAGGATCGTCCGGCCGACGCCGCCCTTCTTGGAACTCTTGGCTTTCTTCTCTTTCTCGCGTTCCTTTTCCTTCAGTTCTTTCTCTTTCTGTTTCTCGAGGGCCTTGCGTTCTTTCTCCGCTTCTTCCTCGGCTTTCTGTGCGGCTTCGGTCAGCATTTCGTAGGCGCTCTCGCGGTCGAAGAACTTCTCGTAGTCCTTCAGTTTCTGCGGCGCAGCGGCCTGGATGTCATAGCGTTGGCCCGGCGTGATGGCGCCGATCTGGCTGAGCGGGAAGAGGATCTTGGCGCGTTCGACCACGCTGGGCGCGCCCTTCTCGTCGAGGAACGAGACGAGGGCCTCGCCTGTGCCCAGGTCGAGGATGGCGTCTTCCGTCTTGAAGGCGGGATTGGCGCGGAAGGTCTGCGCGGCGGCGCGGACGGCCTTCTGGTCCTGCGGCGTATAGGCGCGCAGGGCGTGCTGCACGCGGTTGCTCAACTGGGCGAGGACGTTGACGGGCACGTCGCTCGGCACCTGGGTGATGAAGTAGATGCCCACGCCCTTCGAGCGGATGAGGCGGATGACCTGCTCGATCTTGTCGACCAGGGCCTTGGAGGTGCCGTCGAAGAGCATATGCGCCTCGTCGAAGAAGAACACGAATTTCGGCAGTTCGAGGTCGCCCACTTCGGGGAGGGTGGCGTAGAGTTCGGTCATCAGCCACAGCAGGTAGGTGGAGTAGAGTTTCGGGTTGAGCATCAGCTTGTCGGCGGCCAGGACGTTCATCACGCCGCGGCCGTTCTCCACGGCGAAGAGGTCGTTCACGTCGAACGCCGGTTCACCGAAGAACTTGTCGCCGCCTTCGCTCTCGATCTGCAGCACGGCGCGCTGGATGGCGCCGACGCTGGCCGGGGCGATGTTGCCGTATTCGGTGGTGAACTGCGCGGCATTCTGGCCGACGAAGTTGAGCATCAGTTTGAGGTCTTTCAGGTCGATGAGCAGCAGGTTGTTGTCATCGGCGATGCGGAACAGGGCGTTGAGCACGCCGGCCTGGACTTCGGTGAGCTGCATCAGGCGCGCCAGGAGTTGCGGGCCCATGGCGGAGACGGTGGCGCGCATCGGGAAGCCCTGTTCTCCGAAGACGTCGAAGAAGCGGGTGGGGCAGCCGGCGAACTGCGGGTTTTCGATGCCGAATTCCGGCATGCGTTTTTCGATGAAGCCGCTGAGTCTGCCCGCCTGGCTGATGCCGGAAAGGTCGCCTTTCATATCGGCCATGAAGCAGGGCACGCCCGCCTGGGAGAAGGTCTCGGCCAGCACCTGCAGGGTCACGGTCTTACCGGTACCCGTCGCTCCCGCGATCAGGCCATGCCGGTTGGCCATCTTCCCGACCATGTTGATGTTTCCATTGTCGCTGTGCGCGATGTAAAGTTGTCCGTCTTTAAGCATATCTCAATCGTTTTTTATAATCTTACATAAATTTCAGGCAGCCGCCGTCGGGGGTGATGTCGAGGGTGACTTCACGGCCGAGGTAGAGGCTGTAGTTGGGGTGCTCGTGACCGCAGTCGAAACCGAAGAGCACGGGCTTGCCGGCGGGCATGTACTCGTTCACCAGTTCCAGCACCGAACGCTTCCACTCGTCTTCGCCGGTCGTGTCCGTGAATTGGCCGATGATGATGCCTTTCGCGCGCTCGAAAAAGCCGCCTTGCTGCAGCGTCAGGAGCATCCGGTCGATGTTGTACATCCGCTCGTCGACGTCCTCGATGAACAGGATGCTGCTTTCGCGCAGATGATTCTCCCAGGGCGTGCGCAGACACGAGTGCACCAGACTCAGATTGCCGCCCACCAGGCGCCCGCGGGCTTTGCCTTCCTTGTTGAACGGATGGGGCGCCGTGCGGTAACACTTGATCTCCCCGAACAGGGCCTTGCGCAACGACTCTTCGCTGACCGTGGAATTCTCGCCGATCGTGCTGGGCATCGCGCCCAGGATCGACTCCATCCCCTGGCTCTGCAGCACGGCATGGAACACCGTGATGTCGCTGAAACCCACGAGCCACTTCGGGTGCTCCGTGAAGAGACGCGTGTCCATCGCCCGCACGGTGCGCATCGAGCCGTAGCCGCCGCGGAACGAGATGATGGCCTTGACTTCGGGATCGAGCAAGGCTTCCGTCAGATCGGCCGCGCGGTCGGCGTCACTGCCGGCAAATTCGCCGGGGGCGCTGTCGTACAGATGCTTGCCCGTTTTGACGCGGAGTCCCCACGACTCGAGCATTTCTTTCCAGTAGAGCGTTTGACGGCTCTTCTCGCTCAGCGAGGAGGCCAGGGCCAGCACGGCGACGGTGTCGCCGGGCTTCAGGTATTCGGGGCGGGTGTAGGCTTTCATGTTTTTTTGTCCATCCCTCAAAGATAATCAAAATAAATGGTAAATTTGTAACAAATTGTACCGCCCGATATGAAGAAACTTCTCCCGAAACTGCTGGCCCTGGTGCTCGTCCTCGCGGGCGCCGTGCTCTACTACGTTTTCGACCACCGCTCCGTCGAACCCGACGACCCCGACGCCCCCGTCGTCAATCCCGGCCGGGTGAGCACCGACATACCTTTGAACGTCGCCTCGCTGATGGAAGTTCCGGATCTTACGGAATCGTACAGCCCCATCGTCCCGCACAAGGCCTATGTGTCGTCCTACAACGAGGAGACGCTGATTCCCGACTGGGTGGCCTATGAACTGACTGCGGATGAAACGGGCGGCACGGAAAGCCGCGGCGGCATCGAGTTCCGCATGGACCCGACCCTCCGGGGCGTCACCCAGGCCATGCGCGAAGACTATTCCGGCTCCGGCTGGACCAAGGGCCACCTGATGCCCGCGGCCGACGCGGCCTACAGCACCACCACGATGGGCGAAACCTTCTACTTCACCAACATCTGCCCGCAGGATGAAACCCTCAATGCGGGCGACTGGGCCTATCTTGAGAAACGCGTCCGGCAGTGGGCGAACCGCTACGGCCACATCTGGGTGGTGACGGGCCCCATCGTGGGCGAGAACCGCTACGGCACGATCGGCGAACGCGAGGTGGTGGTCCCCGATTCCTTCTTCAAGGCCCTGCTCATCCAGAAGAAAAACGGCTCCTACAGCGCCATCGCCTTTGTGATGGACAACGACGATGAACGCTATTATCTGAAAGACTGCTATCTGACCGTCGACGAGCTGGAGACGCTCACCGGTTTCAATTTCTTCCCGCAGCTCGACGACACCATCGAAGAAAAGGTCGAAAGCAAAGTCCGGCTGTCCGACTGGGGCATCCGTTGAGTATGGCCGGATTCAAAGTCAGTGAACCCTTGACGACGCCGCCCGCGGCGTTTGCGACGGAACTGCAGCGAAAGGTCTACGAGACTTTCGCCGCCCTGGGCATTCCCTTTTCGCGGGTCGACACCGATCCCGGAATCACGATGGAAGACTGCCAGCATATCGATGCCAAAATCGGCGTGCGCATTGTCAAGACCATCTTCCTGTGCAACCGCCAG
>JAEEGF011160893.1_pt1 | contig 14518 bp, 17 predicted proteins | sample 9134171 | NCBI WGS metagenome assembly JAEEGF01 (sample SAMN16246542, study PRJNA631951) | gut metagenome | biome: gut microbiome; feature: rumen; material: AP-attached | host: Bos | place: Iran: Karaj | collected 2018-10
TCCGGTCTTAGTCATCGTGGCTCTGATCGCCGGCGGTCAGATCGGCGGTATCGTCGGTATGCTGGTAGCTGTACCGGTTGCGGCACTTCTCAAACTGCAGTTTGAAAAACTGGTCGCTAAACGTCGGGCTCAGCTTGAGCAGGAAAATAACAATCAGAAATCTAAATAAAAATAATTAAATATGGACACTGACAATAATCGGTGTCCTTTTTAAAATTCAATCAGTCAATTCGTTTTAATTTAAACATGGATTAGAATTTTTGAATTCGTATTGGAAAAACATGATTGAAAGAGCTCTGTTATAATGTTTATCAGAGTATGAGGGGGATAAACACCATGGAGTTTGATCTGAACAAGAAATATAATTACTACTTTAAACAGATCTCGGATATACCGCGCGGCAGCCGCAATGAAAAAGCGGTCAGTGACTATATCGTTGATTTTGCGAAGAAACACGGCTATGACTATATTCAGGATGAAGTCTATAACGTTATCGTCAACAAGCCGGCTTCAGCTGGTTATGAGAATGCTGAACCGATTATCCTGCAGGCACATATGGATATGGTCTGTGAGAAAAACAAGGATGTCGATCATGACTTTGAAAAGGATCCTTTGGATCTCTATGTCGATGAGAATGGCTGGTTAAGAGCCAAGGGCACAACGCTGGGTGCTGATGATGGCCAGGGTGTAGCGTATATGCTGGCGATTTTAGATGATGACACGCTGTCTCATCCGGCCTTGCAGTGTACCTTCACCGTTATGGAAGAGATCGGCTTATACGGTGCGATCGCTTTAAAGAAGGAATACTTCCACAGCAGACGTCTGATCAATCTTGATGCCGGCGGAGAAAACTGCACCTGTGTAACTTCCTCAGGAGGAGCCAGAGCCGTTTTCAGAAGAAAGCTTTCCTTTGAAGCAAACAGCGATCCGGCCTATACTTTGCAAATCAGAGGTCTGAAAGGCGGTCATTCGGCCGGCAAGATCCATCTGGAAAGAGGCAATGCGATCATGCTGGCGGCAAGAGCGGTCTATGAACTCGCAAAGAAATTCGAGGACCTCAGACTTGTCGATCTCAACGGCGGCATGAAATTCAATGCGATTCCCAGAGAAGCCGACATCACTTTTGTCAGCAAAGCCGATCAGCAGAAACTGCAGGCAGAAGCCGCAGAGATTTTCGCGAAATTCAAAAACGAACTGGAATTCTCCGATGAAGGGTTTGCAGGCTTCCTTGTAGAAACAAAAGCTGATAAAGTCTTATCTGTAGCAGCCAGTAATGAGATCCTTGGTTTCCTCAATGTCATTCCAAACGGTCTCATGCATAAGTCGATGGCAATCGAAGGCTTAAGCATCGCTTCGCTTAATGCCGGTGTCATTTATATTGAAAATGATGAACTGTTTGTAGATGATCTGATCAGAAGTGCGATCGCTTCTCATGGCGATGAGATCATTTCAAAACTTGAGATCCTCTGTGATCGCTTTGGTTTCGTCTTTGAACTGAGTGATCGCTATTATGGCTGGAACTATGAAAGTAATTCACCATTAAGAGAAATATTGAGAGCCGTACTTAAGGAGAAAGGCATCGAGATGGAGGAACGCTCGACCCATGGCGGTCTGGAATGCGGTGTCTTCAAGGGTCTGATTCCTGATCTGGATATCATCACTTATGGTCCGATCTCCGAAGGTGAACACACTCCGGAAGAAAAACTCGATCTGGCTTCCTTCGACAGGGCTTATGAAAATCTGCTGGAAGTACTCAAGAGGTGTAAATAATAAAGATATTATCCGCAGAAAGCTCTGCGGATATTTTATGGCTTGAAAGGCTAATGAGTATTAGCCTATAATAAAGCTAATGAATATTAGCCAAAGGAAAACATTATGAACACTAAAGAAAAGATCCTGCAGGAATCACTAAGCCTGTTTGCGGAAAAAGGATATGATGGCACAAGCATGGAAGCGATCGCTGATAAAGTCGGGATCAAGGCTCCGTCATTGTATAAACACTTCAAAGGCAAAGAAGAGATCCTCAATCAGCTTATTGCCATGGCGGAAAGAAGATATGAGGAAAATTTCGGTTCCAAGCTCAATGTCGGAAAGATTCCTGAGAGCCACAGACAATTCATTGAAGAGAATATGGAAAGAGTCGCCTTTACCATGCGGGATGAAATGATCAGAAAGATCAGGATCTTTCTGATTAAGGAACAGTTTCGAAACAAGAGACTGGCAAAGATCACGAGCATGCATCAGATCGAAGGACCGCAGAAGATGTATGAAAAGATCATCACGGCCATGATCGCAAAGAAACTTTTCAGAAAAGCCGATCCCTCACTGATGGCTTTGCAGCTGATCGCTCCGGTGTCACTGTTAATTGCCAAAGCTGATAGAGAAGAAGAGTCACAGGAAGAATGTTTGAAAGCCGTCAGAAAACATCTGAAACATTTCTGTGAAACATACAGATAAAGGAGCACATTTAAATGAACAGAGACAACATATTCGGTTTATGTATGGCAATCATGTTTGCGATAATCTTCAGCAATACCATGCACAATATTACACTTGGCATCTGCATGGGTATATGCATTGGTATGGTTTTTGGCTTATTTAAGAAAGAAGGGGATGAAAAATAATGAATAAAGAAAAGATCTGGACAGATAAGGCAGTCAAGGTATTTCTGGTACTGGTGATCGTCTTATCGCTGACAGTGGAAATTATCTACATCTTAAAAGGCATAAGTATATTGATGCTGGTGCTGATGTGGATGCCGGCTCTGGCTTCGTTAATTGCCAACATCATTTCACTTAAGGAAAAGAAAGAAAAACTGACAGTCAAAGAGTTTTTTAAACGTCTGGGTTTCAGGAGTTCAAAACTTATTTATATACTGTTAGGAATCTTTATTCCGCTTGTTTATCTGCTGATACCGTATCTGATCTACTGGCAGATCTATCCCGATAACTTCGCCTATCATGGTGTTGCGCTTAATCTGATCCTCAAGGACATCATGCCGGCTATGACCCTGGGTATTTTCTTCAGCCTGGTCTCAGCACTGGGTGAAGAGCTTGGCTGGCGGGGCTTCATGGTGCCGGCATTAAGGGAAAGGATCGGCTTGAAGAAGACTTTATTTGTTACCAGCATCTTCTGGTGCTGCTGGCATCTGCCTTTGCTGATCTGGGGCGGCTACATGGATCAGTGTCCGCTGTGGTATCGTCTTCCGGCTTTTATCCTCTGCGTAATGCCGATTGGCATCATCTGCGGCTTGCTGACAGTAGAAAGCGACAGTGTGTGGCCAGCCGCCTTCTTGCACGCTGCTCACAACAATTATGATCAGAGTGTCTTTGGCCTGATCAGCCGCGGCGAGAAGCTGATGTATTATGTCAGTGAAACAGGCTTTCTGACGATCATCTGTGCCTGGATCATCGCGATCATCATGTATATCAGCTATGCGAAGAGACATCAAGGGACATTATAGAAGATGTGCACCAGCTTTATCGTAAACAGAAAGAAAACGATCGTCGGCTTCAATCTGGATATTCTGGGCATGGAATATCGGATCAATGAAAATGAGCAAGGAGTCTATATCGAAATATACGATCAGAAGCAGGGCTGGCTGCCTTTATTCGGCGGCAACGCTCGAGGTGATTTTGTCGGGATGCCGACCTGCTGGCCTTTTGATGATCGAAGTGATCCGCAGACAGACGAGAGAAATATCCTGGAACTTGATATCGATCTGCTGTTAATGAAAAGAACTTTGAACGAATTGAAAGACATCGCTGAAAAGGAAAAGATCTCTTCTGTAAAAGGGTCAACTTTTATGGGTGCCTTATCAGACCGCAATGGCAATGTCTTGTATATTATTCCGGGGCAGGGTCATCTATACTATGAAAAACCGGATCACAAGGTCATGACCAATTTCTCTCCTTTCAAGATGGATAAAGAGAAACATCCCTGGATGGGTTATGATCGATATCTGAAAGCTTTGCAGAAAATAGAAACCTCTTTAGCAGATTTTTCGGTTGATGATGCTTTCGATATTCTGAAGGAGACTTCACAGATCGCATGTCCGACCGTAGTCTCGATGGTTTATGATGTAAGTGATAAAACGATATTCTGGTGTGAGAAACGGAATTATACTGACATAAACAAGAAGAAATTCTATGAAGAAAATAATTGAGACCGAAAGACTGTATCTGCGAGAAATGAACAGCAGTGATCATGAAGCTTTAGGCAAAGTCATCTCTGATCCCGTAAACATGTCTTTCTATGAAAAACCCTATGATGAAAAAGGTGTAGACCGCTGGATAGAGTGGTGTATGAACTCATACAGAGAACATGGCTTTGGTCTATGGGCACTGTGTCTGAAAGAGAATGATGAGATGATCGGTGATTGCGGCATCAGTATGCAGAACATCGATGGCAAGATATTGCCGGAGATCGGCTTTCATATCAGATATGATATGCACAATAAAGGCTATGGCCATGAAGCGGCTCTGGCAGTAAGAGACTGGGGCTTCAATAATAAAGATTTCCCCGCTATATATTCATACTGCACAAGTGATAATGTCGCATCATATAAAACAGCCGAATCGATCGGTATGCATTATTTAAAAGAATTTGAAACTGATGGTGTGATGCATAGAGTTTCTATAATAAGAAAAGAAGATTGGAGCAGCAGAAATGGAAAATGAGAGACTGAAGAAAAGAATGTGCAAGTGGGCAATTGTCTGCGGAATAATGGCTTTAGTGTTCTACATCCTGCATGATCTGATCGGTGGATTATACTATCCTGACTATGAGTGGATGAAACAGGCCGTCAGTGATCTGACAGCGCTTGATGCACCATCATATCAGATTGCGGGTGTCTTTTCTCATGTATATGGCATTTTCAGCTGTATCTGCTGGAGTCTGTTATGCATCATGGCTTATGAGTTAAAGAAGGCCTTAAAACTCGGTATCTATCTCTTTGGCTTGATGAACGCCATCTCAGCTATCGGCTACGCTGCGTTCCCCTTAAGCTCAGCAGGGTATGATGGCAGCTTCAGTTCTTTCATGCATACATATGTCGTGACGATAGCGGTAGTTTTGTTATCGATCATCTCGTTGATCCTGATCGCAATCGGCAGTTTCAAAGACCAGCACAAGACTTATGGCATTCTGGCTCTGATCTGTCTGGCTTGTATGTTTTTCGGAGCGATGGGTACAGCCCTTTTCCCCAAGGAGGTCTTTGGCATCATTGAAAGATTCTCTACTTATGCTGCTGTAGTGTTTACAGCTGTATCGGGGATATATGCCGGAAAACTGTTTGTGAAGTAATAAAAAACGGACTGCTGAGCAGTCCGTTTCCATAATAAGATTCCCCCGTTATTATTCCCCGGTGATGTAGTACTGCAGATTGCAGATATCGCAGCTTTCCAGCTTGCTGTTGCCCTGCAGATCTTCATACCATTTGACGAAATACAGATCGGCATTGCCATCGGCGTCTTTGCCAAAGCATAAAGCCAGATAGTTGGTACCGGATACAGGCTGAGTAGCCAATAACTGGATTGGTGCAAAGACCATCTTTTCATCTTTGACAGCCTTTTCAAAAGAGTTCATGATCTTTTCGTCAGAGAAGTAACCAGGCTTGCCGCCGCTGATCACTGTCCAGCCGCCTAAGAGCTGTTCGTTCTTAGTGGTTGTTGTTTCCAGGTTGGCGATATCGATCTTGTTGATTGCCTTGAATTCGCTCTTGCCTTCAAGATCAGTGTAAACAGTAACGATGTAGTAATCTGTTTCCGGAGCAGCTGTGACCAGGGTACCTTTAGCTAAGAAGGCATTGTTGGTTCCTGATACGACCTGTTTAGCCAGTACTCTGACAGGTTCATAACCTACGCCAGTCAGGCCTTTAAGACCATTGGCGAAGATCTCTTTTTCATCATCAGCGAGTTCCTCATGGATGGTTTCGAAGGTCTCCCAGCCGCCTAATACAGGAACGGTCTCCGGCTGAGCAACAGCCTTGATCCTCACGATCTCAATGACATCACCGTCTTTTAATGTGATCTTATCGATGCCGTCAGTGCATAACTGACCATTGAGATAGACAGTCCAGTTGTCTTCGCCTGCTTCTTCACCGTTAACAGAGCTCAGGTACCAGCCGTTTTCACCTTTGGTACTTTCATAAGACAGCACATTGATCTTGGCGATTTCTTCCAGTAAAGCAGAAAGCACTTCGGTCTCACTGGCAACTTGATAAGTGTTTTCGACAGCTGAATCACCAGTTACCTTAATCGTATATTGGTTGGAATTATCGACGACTGTTTCTTCTTCCTGGGGTTTTTTCTGACAGCCTGTTACTGATACAATCATCAGAACTGCTGCCAGTAAAGCAATAAGTTTTTTCATAAGTTCCTCCTTGTTGGTCAAATCTATTTCAGATCCACATATATTTATACGGATATGTGAGAAGAAAGATCATATCAGCAGATCTGTATTTCTTCTAATAATAGTGTTGCATTTTTAGCTTAAAAAGTAACAGAAATTCCTGATTATGTGAGAAATTACATAATTTGAGAGATGCTATGCTGCAGATATACTTGCAAATGTGAAAAACATCTGCAGGCTATCAGCAAGCCGTGAAGCGTTGTGAACCATCATTAGAGAATCTGGTGATTTTGACAGCGCTGTTAGAGAAATCAAAGCCACAGATCGCTGCCGTAAAGAAGTGAGATCTGATAAAAACAGACCTCGATAGATGTGAAAGAACGTCAATGGTGAGCGACAGGAATGAAAGTGAGTTCGATTCCCAGTTCCTGCTCCATAATTTATTTTTCTGGCTTTTTCTGTTTTTCCTTCTGGCCATCAATTACACCCTTGGTGTAGGCATTGGTCAGCTCTTCCATTTTAATGTCATAGGCATCGGCGATCGCAGTCAGAACATCAAAGTTCAAATTTATGCTGTTGCTTTCGCCGTGCAGCCCTACATATCTTCCCAGGCCATAGAGGTCGATCTTGATCGAAACTGCATCAACATCATTGTCCCATGATTTGGTAAGAGATTTTCTGACGTATCTGTTTTTGATGTTGTTGAGTCTTCGCAAAACGTCGGCGATCAGAAAGACAAACAGATAAATAAGAGGCATACTGATGTAGAAAGGAAGATAGGTGTTGAAGTTATAGAGATCTTCCCAGTTGTGTACGACCACGACATTGTAGAAATAGATCAGTGAATAGACGATGATCGGAATGATACATATCAGAGAATCTTTGATCGTAAATTGGGTCGCTGATTCCACAGTCAGGAAGGCCACCAGGATCATGACCGGGCAGATAAAATGCAGATTGAAATTGTAGCCGCCAAAGGCCAGGATCGGATCATAGAAACTGATAAAGCACAGGGCAAAGACAAAGACCACCGAGGTACAGATCGCTGTCGAATAATGAAGCATGGCCATCCAGCGGTTGTAGGTGAAACGTTTGTTGATCAGACCATTGATCGCAAACGGTATCAGCATGATCATTACGATAAGCCCATAGACGCCGGAGACGATCGTGAAATAACGGAAAAGTTTGAAGGATATCTTCTCTTCCGCAAACATGATGATGCCTCCATAGATAGAGATATGATAGAAGATCGCTCCGATGATCGCAGCAAGCAGCGCCATGATGCTTCTTTTTCGGTTAAATTCAATGAGAAAATCTTTATTCATCAGTAATTGTTCTTATACTTATTATAACTTCATACACTAATTGAGTATTCAAAAAGCATCACCTCTAAGATCTTTTATTCCTTTCCAGACATGTCTTTCAGGATCTGTTCCCTGTCAGCTTTCTTCAGTATTCGGTCCATCAGAATGATTTAAAAAGGGCCACGTTGTGGTCCTTGATCTATATCCTGGCGACGCCGCTTCTTATGGCAGCTTCGGCTACTGCCTTGGCTACCGCATTCGCAACACGCGGATCAAATGGTTTAGGAATGATATATTCGTCGCTCAGCTCTTCATCCGATACCAAAGATGAAAGCGCCTGTGCAGCGGCCATCTTCATTTCCTCGTTGATGTCGGATGCTCTGACATCAAATGTTCCTCTGAAGACGCCCGGGAAGGCCAGAACGTTGTTTACCTGGTTAGGGTAGTCGCTCCTGCCGCTGGCCACGACTCTGGCACCGGCCGCTTTGGCATCTTCCGGCATGATCTCCGGAGTCGGATTGGCACACGCAAAGACGATCGCATCTTTGTTCATGGTCGAAACCATTTCCTTGCTTAAGGTATTTGGTGCAGAGACACCGATGAAGACATCGGCACCCTTTATGGCATCAGCCAGACTGCCGCTGATCTTTTCGCTGTTGGTCTCTTTAGCCATCTCTTCCTTGATCCAATTCAGACCGTCTCTTCCTTCATAGATCACGCCTTGTCTGTCGGTCATGATGATGTTTCTGAAACCGGCTGAAAGAAGCAGCTTAACGATCGAGATCGCTGCAGCGCCTGCACCGGAAGTCACGACTTTGACATCTTCCTTCTTTTTGCCTACGACCTTCAAAGCGTTGGTCAGAGCAGCCAGTGTGATGATGGCTGTACCGTGCTGGTCATCATGGAAGATCGGGATATCGCACTTTTCCTTGAGTTTTCTTTCGATCTCGAAGCAGCGTGGTGAAGCGATATCTTCAAGATTGATACCTCCGAATGAGCCGGAGATCAGATATACGGTATTGACGATCGTATCGACATCCTTGGACTTGATGCATAATGGAAAGGCATCGACACCGCCAAAGGATTTGAACAGGACACACTTGCCTTCCATGACCGGCATACCGGCCTCCGGGCCGATATCGCCCAGACCAAGAACTGCAGTACCATCGGTGATGACCGCACACAGATTATGTCTTCTGGTCAGATCATAGCTTCTATTAACATCCTTCTGTATCTCGAGACAGGGCTGGGCAACACCAGGCGTATAGGCTAAGGATAAGGCTTCCTTGCTGTCGACCGGTACTGTAGCCTTGACTTCGATCTTGCCCTTCCACTTTTCATGTAGGGCCAATGATTCCTTGAGGTAATCCATCAGGCGACCTCTTCAAACGGGAATTTATATGGCAGATCAAGTTCATCACGCAAAGCGATGATCTCTTTCTGGACAGCCGCATTTACCGGAACGCCCTTGTCCGCTCTTTCAAGAGATACGAGGTATTCCTTTTCACCGGCTGTATAGATGCGTTCATGACCTGGAGCTTTCATAGAGCTGCGCAGAGCTCTACAGATGTCGCCGGCTGTCTTCTTGAATGTCTCAAGACCCATGAAGGCTTCAGGGTCCACTACGAAGAAGAAGTGGCCAAGATGATACATCTGTGGCTTGCCTTCAGGACTTACACCGCTCAAGGCTTTCATGAACTCACCGCCTGATAAAGCAGATGAAAGGATCTCGACGACAGTAGCATAGCCATAGCCTTTATAGCCGCACATCTCATCGCCAGGACCGCCACCCAAAGGTGCTAGAGCCGCAGTGCCGTCGGTAAGCATCTTCAATATCGCTTGAGAATCGGTAAGGGTACTTCCATCATGGCTTACGACCATGCCGGCAGGAGTTTCCTTGCCCGAGCGGGCATAGAATTCGATCTTGCCTCTTTGAACGATCGAAGTGGCGCAGTCGATGCAGAACGGGAATGCTTCATCGGTCGGCAAAGATATCGTCAATGGGTTAGTTCCCAGCATGTTTTCAACACCGAAAGTAGGGGCGATCGAAGGACGGGCATTGGTTCCGGTGATACCGATCAGACCTTCCTTGGCCGCCATATCGCTCCAGTATCCGGCTATGCCGTAGTGCGTAGAATTTTTGATCGCACCGCCAGCCATACCGCACTTCTTGGCCTTTTCGATCAGTTTTTCCATCATCGCATGTGAAGCGACCATACCCATACCGTCATGAGCGTCCATGACAACAGTAGTAGGTGTCTCCTTGATGATCTCGAGCTTTGTTTCAGGTAAAAGCGTACCTTTCTTGATCCTGTCGATATAGATCGGTTTGAAACGGTTGCAGCCATGACTCTCAATACCACGGTGATCTGCTTCCAGCAATACATCCGTACAGATCTTCGCATCTTCTTCAGGCACACCATATGCCTTAAAGACATCGATCATGAAATCGCCCATCAGTTTCCAGGGCACAAATGGTCTAGTTTCCATCCTAATTCCTTTCTGTTTTAATAATTATCTTTAATAAACTCTATGAATCAATTGTAAAACAAGTATACTCAATTGTGAACTTTTTCACCATTAAATAAAAAAGAATTGAGCAAGATGAATCATCTTGGGTATCCGCTTCGCGCGGAGCCAAAGTGAAACAGGTTTATATCGAATACTCTCTGATGAATTAACGCAATCCAAGAAATCGTCACAAGAGACCTGAATAATTCATTATTGAAGAGTAAGCCCATAACATATTGGATCAGGTTCTATCTCTTGGCGATTCATCAACTCATCCAAAAAGCAAGAGCAATTAAAAAATTGAGTGAGCCTGTTTTACAGGCTCAATGGTTGTAAAGACGATTGCGGATGGAGTTGATGATAAACTGTCAGAAGAAATGTGCTGATCTGATCTATTAAGATAAGTTTAACGAGTTCTACGCATCGCTTCCTGATCAAGCATAAAAGAAAAAGAGCGGCAGATCCTCAGATCAGTAAATCACTGATCATTGGCTCAAGCGCCCTTTTATTTTTCTATATTTTCTTAAATCTTAGAGAAGACTAAAAGTCGTCATTCCCCATAATGTGAAAAAGTGTGGATCAGAAGTTCCCACCAGCTGTCGTATACCGCATGACATTCTTAGCACTCATATCCATCAGAGTCACTTCCGCCGGATATCCTGTTGAGCAGTTCGTCAGGTATCTGAATATTGTTTTTACTGAGATAAGCTATCCTTTCTTCGTCGGAAGATAATTTAGTTGCTTCTTCAAGCAGTTGCTTTGTAGGTTTATTGCTTTTCATATTCATGTTAGCTCCTATTACTTGTATATTATAAGCCGATACCGCTGCTGTTCATTGAAAGATGCAAGCAGATGTAACCTGCATAAAAACGCGAGTTCTTCTATCCCTTTTTGTACGATAACGATTGTAGAAAAAACCGGTACATAAACAAAGCGACCGGTGAAGAACTCAGCCATGAACAGGTAATGGAGCTGATTAAGAAAAACCACCGGCATATATAACTGCCGCAGAGATCAAACTTCCATAAAGACAGCAGACTAAGCAATAAGGAACAGGAAACTGATCTTTTTTGAATGTCTGTGAACAGTAACTGGCCGTCAAACTCAGATTCATGACTGGCGTTTTTTATGTACTTCTCTGCTGATATCATTACAATACATGGAAACATGGGGAAGGAGCAGCGTTATTGTTTGTAGAAATAAGGATCAGAAACAAGACATTGGAGCTATATAAACTACTGACCAGAAGCGATCTCAAAGGAAACTATGAGGATGCCTATACGATCGAACAGCTCTTCACTCTGCTGTGTCTGGATGTGATCATCAATTCCAAAAGAGAGCTGGACGAAAGGCTGAAGAAGATGAAAGAGAAGAAACTGCTGGAACTGGCTAAGGAGATAATCAGAATGGTTGAAACTGAAAACGGCATGAGTAATTATTCGGTATATAACTGGACGAATGCCACACTTGAATATATGAACAGAAACAGCAGGAAATATGAAGATATCCATAAAATGAGTACCTGGGATCTGAAGAAAGAGATCGGGGAATATCTAAACAGGGATGAGGAATAAAATGAAAACTGCAGTGATGTATGGGATCGTATTGTCGCTGATCCCGATAGTTATGCTGATAATATATGGTGGGACTATGATCTGGATGTTCGTGATCGTTCCGCTGATAATGATCATGTTTGCAAAATAAGTCGTTTCTGATCACAGGACTGCCGAAAGTTGCAGCAGAGAAAAAAAGATATAATGTTTGTGATAGGATGGTGACTTATGATACTGGAAGCGATAGATAAGAAACTGCTGGAATTATCAGCAGAAGCAGATGAAGAGCTTAAAGATATATATGATCAGATCGATGAGATCGCCTTGAAGAACTCGGATCGGATCCTGAATGCATTTATCGCAAACAGAGTGTCGTATTCTGATTTTGCGGATATCAACGGTTACGGCAACTATGATGCCGGAAGGGATAAACTGGAGAAGATCTTTGCGGAAGTATTGGGGTGTGAAGATGCTTTGGTCAGACCGCAGATCATGTCCGGTACCAATGCCCTGTATCTGGCGTTTTCAGCCTTGCTCAGACATGGCGACACCCTGATCTCGCTTACCGGTCTGCCATATGATTCCCTGCAGGAGATGATCGGCCTGTGTGGCGATTCTTCACAGTCTTTGAAAAGAAACGGAGTCAGATTTGAACAGATAGATCTGATCGATAACAAGTTTGATACCGAGAAGATCGTGAGTCGCTTAAAGAAAAAAGATGTCAGGCTGGTGGAGATCCAGCGTTCAAGGGGCTATTCTGATCGTGCCTCGCTGACGATATCTCAGATCGAAGAGCTGATAAAACAGATCAGAAAGGTCAATGATGAAGTCATCATCATGGTCGATAACTGTTATGGCGAACTGGTCGAAGAAAGAGAACCGGGCCATGTGGGAGCGGATGTCGTCGTCGGATCGTTGATGAAGAACCTGGGCGGCGGTATCGCTTCGACCGGAGGCTATATTGCCGGAGACAAAGAATTCGTCGCGATGGTCGCCGATCGTTTCTCGGCTCCCGGCTTAGGCAAGGAACAGGGCGCCAATTTCAATCTCAATAATTCATTCTTCAAAGGGATCTTTATGGCTCCGGGAGCGGTAAGGAATGCTATGAAGACCGCAGTCTATGCTGCATATATGCTGGAGAAGCTGGGCTATAAGAATGTCTCGCCGCGCTATGATGAAAAGCGGACCGATATCATTCAGACGGTCGAGCTTGGTGATAAGGAGTCCCTGGTCTTGTTTACACAGGGCCTGCAGGGATCTTCACCGATCGATTCCTTTGTCCACGTTCTGCCGGCTCCGATGCCGGGCTATCCTTTCGATGAAGTCATGGCCTGTGGTGCTTTCACGCAAGGCAGTACGATCGAGCTCAGTGCCGATGCACCGGTCAGAGAGCCTTATACGCTTTATCTGCAGGGAGGTCTGACGCCTGAGTATGGCAAGCTGTCGATCCTGATGGCACTCAATAAAATACTGAAATGAAAAAAGAGGCGAGAGCCTCTTTTGTCTGTTCAGTCAGCACCGTATTGTCCGCCATCGATCCTGATGATGGAATTGTTTATGTAGGCTGCTTCATCGGAGATCAGAAATTTCACAAGATGAGCGACCTCTTCCGGATATCCGTAACGCTTTAAGAAGATCTTTTCCGTTTCCTGTCTGAGGAATTCTTCATCATAGCCTTCCAGTTCTTTTTCCGTACCGATGAATCCCGGTGCGATCGCATTGACACTGATGCTTGGTCCATAAGCCATAGCAAGATTATGAGTCAGAGAATTAAGCGCGGCTTTGGAGGCGTCATAGTCAAAGCACATCGGAAAATAGGTATTGATGCCATTGGTGGAAGAGATATTGATGATCTTTCCATAGTCTTTTTCCTTCATGTGCGGATAGACCCTTTTGGCACAGTTGTAGGCTCCGACCACATTGACATCAAGGACGCGGCGGAAAGTTGCGGCATCTTTGTTCGCAAACAGATCGGGCTCATCGATCCCGGCATTATTGATGAGGATATCTACACCGCCAAGAGTCGACTCGACTTCTTTGATCATCTGATCGACTTCCTTTTCATTGGCGATATCGGCTTTACAGACAAGGCAGTTTACGCCAAAATCCTTTTCGATCTGCTGTTTCAGGGAAAGGGCGATATCATGAGCGGAATGATAGTTTATGACGATATCATAGCCTTCGGCCGCCAGTTCCAGAGCGATCGCTTTTCCTATGCCACCGGTCGCGCCGGTTATCAGAACAACTTTGTTTTTCATCTTTAAAAAAGAGCTTTTATTAAGCTCTTGATGAATATTTGCCATCGGCCGTTGAGACCAGGATCTTTTCGCCTTCTTCAATGAACTGCGGAACACGGAGTGATAATCCTGTATCGGTGACAGCATCCTTGGTCTGAGTCGAAGGGGCACCCTTGATAGCCGGACTGGTCTCCGCAACAGTCAGTTCAACAGTAGCCGGAACCGAGATCGTCAGGATCGTGCCTTCATACATCATCAATGCGACTTCAAGACCGTCGATGATGAAATACTTGTTGAAACCGATCTGTTCCTCAGAAAGTTCATAGGTCTCAAATGTTTCCATATCCATGAAATAGTAGGTATTATCCGCATTGTATGAATACTGGACGTATTTCTTTTCGATCATCGCGGCTTCGAATTTGGTCGAAGCGTTGAAGTTTCTTTCCTGTGTCGCACCGGTCTTGAGGTTCTTCATCTTAGTACGTAAAATGGCAGCACCTTTACCTGGTTTGACATGCTGGAAATCTAATACCTGCCATGGATCGCCGTCGATAACGAGAGT
>JAEEGF010546874.1_pt1 | contig 14517 bp, 14 predicted proteins | sample 9134171 | NCBI WGS metagenome assembly JAEEGF01 (sample SAMN16246542, study PRJNA631951) | gut metagenome | biome: gut microbiome; feature: rumen; material: AP-attached | host: Bos | place: Iran: Karaj | collected 2018-10
GGATGACCTCTGGGATAACCTGAAATATTTCCTTGAGAAAATTATTCCAGTAGCTGCAGAGTGCGATGTAAATATGGCAATTCATGAGGACGATCCTTGCTGGAGCATTTTCGGACTTCCTAGAATTATCACTTGTGAGGAGAACTTAGATAGATTCCTTGGCCTTGTAGATGATTCACACAATGGAATTACACTTTGTACAGGATCTCTTGGATGCTCAGCCAAGAATGATGTTGTAAAGATGGCTGCTAAGTATGCCAAGATGGGACGTATCCATTTCGCACATTTGAGAAATGTACAGGTGTTGGATAATGGATTTGAAGAGAGAGCGCATCTATCAAGCTGCGGTAGCTTAGATATGTATGCAATCGTTAAGGCCCTTCATGACAATGGATTTACAGGATATGTAAGACCTGATCATGGTCGTATGATCTGGGGCGAGACAGGCCGCGCAGGCTATGGTCTCTACGACAGAGCTCTCGGCGCTACATACATCAACGGCTTATTCGAAGCTGTTGAGAAGGCCAGCAAATAATATGATGTTTTTTTGCTAGCCCGTAGCGTAGACTTGCTGAAGAGTTATTTTGCAAGTTGCAATGCGATAAATGAGTGTTCCTGACGGATGTCTTTCCAAGGAACATTTCGAGCCCCGGTACTTAATGAGCAACGCGAATTTAGTACCGCTGGTGCGAGAACGTAGCGGAAGCGTTCCTGGAAAGATATCTGTCAGGAACACGGATTAATGTATACAAACTATGGAGGAAAATAATTATGATGAATTTACCATTGAACACAGATTTAACAGGAAAAGTAACAGTTGTAACCGGAGCCGGCGGAGTACTCTGCGGTATGTTTGCCAAGGCATTGGCTCAGGCTGGAGCAAAGGTTGCAGTTTTGGATTTAAATGAAGAGGCAGCACAGAAAGTTGCTGACGAGATCGTTGCTGACGGCGGAGTTGCCAAGGCATATAAGGCAAATGTATTGGACAAGGAAAGCTTACAGTCAGTACATGATGCTGTAGTTGCAGACCTCGGAACATGTGACATCCTTATTAATGGTGCAGGTGGAAACAACCCTCGTGCTACAACAGACAAGGAATACTTCGAGGCTGGTGATATTGACGCAGATACAATTTCATTCTTTGACTTAGACCCAAGCGGAGTTGAATTTGTATTTAACCTAAATTTCATTGGAACATTGCTTCCAACGCAGATCTTTGCACAGGATATGGTAGAGAAGGAAGGATGTAATATCCTTAATATTTCTTCAATGAATGCTTTCACTCCACTCACTAAAATTCCTGCATATTCTGGAGCAAAGGCTGCAATTTCTAACTTCACACAGTGGTTGGCAGTACATTTCTCAAAGAGCGGAATCAGAGTAAATGCAATTGCTCCTGGATTCTTCTCAACAAAGCAGAATGCTAAGCTTCTCTTTAATGAGGATGGCACACCAACTCCTAGAACAGGCAAGATTCTTGCTGCTACTCCAATGGGACGTTTCGGAGAGTCTGAGGAGCTTATTGGAAGCTTGCTCTTCTTACTCAACAATGATGCTGCTGGATTTATTACAGGTGTTGTACTTCCTGTAGATGGCGGATTCTCAGCATATTCTGGAGTATAGGATTACATAAGAGGTAAAATGGGACTATATATTGGATATATAGTCCTATAATGTGTAAAATATAATAAGTATGAAATGTTTTTATAAGACAAGGAGAATGATTATATGATTACTTATATGGATGAAATGTTAAAGCAGGTAGAGGCATTCAAGGTAGTACCTGTTGTTGTTATTGAAAATGTAGAGGATGCTATTCCTCTTGCACAGGCATTGGTAAATGGTGGACTTCCAGTTGCTGAGGTTACATTTAGAACAGCAGCTGCTCCAGATGCTATCAAGGCAATGAGCGAGAAGTTCCCAGAGCTTTGCGTAGGTGCTGGTACAGTAATTAATGTAGAGCAGTGCAAGAAGGCTGTAGAGTGTGGAGCTAAGTTTATCGTATCTCCTGGTTACAGCGAGGAAGTTACTCAGTATTGTATTGAAAATGAGATTCCTATTTTCCCTGGAATCTGTACACCAACAGAGCTTATTAATGTGGTAAATCATGGACTTCCAGTTGCTAAGTTCTTCCCAGCTGCACAGTTTGGCGGATTGAAGACAATCAATGCACTTGGTTCAGTATTCCCACAGATGAAATTCATGCCAACAGGTGGAGTAAGTGAGTCAAATGTATTAGAGTATCTTGCTAGTCCAAAGATTATCGCTGCTGGCGGAAGCTGGATGGTAAAGGGCGACTTGATCAAGGCTGGAAAATTTGATGAGATTGAAGCTATGACCAAGAGCGTTGTTGAACTTGTAAAGAATGCTTAATTTTGAGGTGATTATAGTATGAAGAAGTTTATGGATGATGATTTTCTTCTTACAACAGAGACTGCTAAGCATCTCTATCATGATTTCGCCAAGGACTTACCAATAATTGATTATCATTGTCATTTGAGCCCTCAGGAAATTGCTGAGGATGCACATTTTGAAAATATTACTCAGGTATGGTTAGGTGGAGATCATTATAAATGGAGACAGATGCGCTCAAATGGTGTGGAAGAGAAGTATATCACTGGTGATGCATCTGACAGAGAGAAGTTCCAGAAATGGGCTGAGACTCTGGAGATGGCTATTGGAAATCCACTATATCATTGGAGCCATTTGGAGTTGAAGAAATACTTCGGATATGATGGTGCTTTAAATGGAGATACAGCAGAAGAAGTATGGAATCTGTGCAATGAGAAGCTGAAAAATATGTCAGCCAGACAGCTGATATTAGATTCCAATGTGGAGATGATTGGAACAACAGATGATCCAATTGATGATTTGAAATGGCACAAGATGATTGCTGAGGATTCTAGCTTTAATGTAAAGGTATGTCCATCATGGAGACCTGACAAGGCAGTGAATATTGACAAGGATGATTATATGGATTATATCCGTAAACTTGCAGATGCTGCCGGAATTGAAATCAACTCAGTTGCTGATATCAAAAAGGCCCTTTCCATTAGAATGGAATATTTTGCTGATCATGGATGCGTTGTCAGTGATCATGGTATTGAATATGTAATGTACAAACCTGCAGCAGATGTTGAGGTGGAAGAAATATTTGCCAAGAAAAAAGCTGGCGAGGTTTTATCCAAGGAAGAGAGCGATAAGTTCAAGATGGCTATTCTGTTACACTGTGGCAGAGAGTATCACAGACTGGGATGGGTTATGCAGCTTCACTATGGTGTTAAGCGCGACAATAATCGTCGTATCTTTGAGGCACTTGGACCTGATGCTGGAATTGATAGTATTTCAACAAGCGCGCCAATCAATGAGTTGGCTGATTTCTTGAATGAGTTGGATTATACCAATGAGTTGCCAAAGACAATTTGTTATTCACTTAATCCAATTGATAATGCTGCAATTGGCACTATTATCGGTTGCTTCCAGTCTGCTGAGGCAGTTGGCAAGATTCAGCATGGTAGTGCATGGTGGTTCAATGATAATAAGACAGGCATGAGAGAACAGATGACATCTCTTGCTAATCTGGGATTGTTGGGCAACTTTGTAGGAATGCTTACAGATTCAAGAAGCTTCCTGTCATATACTCGTCATGAATATTTCCGCAGAATTGCATGTGGACTTATTGGTGAATGGGTAGAAAATGGAGAGTACCCTGCAGATGACAAATCTCTGCAGAAGATTGTAGAGGGTATATCTTATAAGAATGCTAAGAGATACTTCGGTATTTAACATGAATATAATATGTATATTAGAAGGAGATAAAACATGGCAAAAGTAGTTACAATGGGTGAGATTATGCTTCGCTTATCTACACCAAACAACGAGAAATTTATTCAGGCAGATGAGTTTGATATTAATTACGGTGGAGGAGAGGCAAATGTAGCTGTTTCCCTTGCTAATTATGGACATGATGCTGAGTTCGTTACAGCAGTACCTGATAATGAATTAGGTGAGTGTGCAGTAGCAGCTCTTCGCAAGTATGGTGTGAAGACTGATAATATCGCTAGATGTGGCGAGAGACTTGGTATCTACTATCTTGAGACTGGTGCATCTATGAGACCTTCAAAGGTTGTATATGATAGAGCTCATTCGTCTATTTCTACAGCAACAGCTGCAGACTTTGATTTTGACAAGATTTTTGAGGGAGCAGACTGGTTCCATTTCACAGGAATTACTCCAGCTGTTTCTGATGCTGCTGCAGTTCTTACAGAGGAAGCATTAAAGGCTGCTAAGAAGCATGGTGTCAAGGTTTCAGTTGACCTTAACTTCAGAAAGAAGCTTTGGTCTTCAGAGAAGGCTCAGAAGGTTATGAAGAACCTTATGCAGTATGTAGATGTATGCATCGGAAATGAGGAAGATGCAGAATTAGTTCTTGGTTACAAGCCAGGAAATACAGATGTAACAAGTGGTGAGCTTGAGCTTGCTGGTTACAAGTCAATTTTTGAACAGATGGTTGCAGATTACAATTTCGAGTACTGCATTTCATCACTTCGTGTCAGCCATTCAGCATCTGACAATGGCTGGTCAGCATGTATCTATTCTAGAGATACAAAGGAATTCTATCATTCTAGAGAATATAGTATTCATCCAATCGTAGATCGTGTAGGTGGTGGAGATTCATTCGCCGGCGGTACAATCTGCGGACTTCTTGATGGCAAAAACTTCAAGGATGCTTTGGAATTTGGTGTAGCTGCTTCTGCATTGAAGCATACAATTCCTGGAGACTTCAACCTTGTAAGCCGTAAGGAAGTAGAAACTCTGGCAGGCGGAGACGGTTCTGGTAGAGTACAGAGATAGTCAATTACTCCTAAGATTATAAATACTTTTTAAAGCTCCCGAGTGTATTATTGCACTCGGGATTTTTACTTGCATCTGGTTAATACTAGATGGTATTGTAGTATAAGAGTGTTAACGGGCATATAGAAATGGAGACAACATGGCAATTAATTATAATGTAGCTTTAATTGGGTTTATGGGTTCTGGCAAAACTGCAGTTTCTGAATCCTTAAGGGAACAATTTGATATGGATGTTATAGACATGGATGCTGAGATAGAACGCAGGGCAGGTATGTCTATTTCAAATATTTTCCTCCAATATGGCGAGGAATATTTTAGAAATCTAGAGACTGAGCTGTTAAAGGATTTAAGCCGGGAAGAAAATATTGTAATATCCTGTGGAGGCGGTGCTGTTCTTCGAAAGGAAAATGTTGATTTTCTGAAGGAAGGCGGCAAGGTGGTATATTTACAGGCTAAACCCCAGACTATCTATGACAGAATCAAGAATACTCATAATAGACCTCTGTTGGAGGGAAATATGAGTGTGGAAAATATTGCAGATATGATGGATGGTCGCAGGGATAAATATGAAGAGGCTGCGGACATTATTATAGATGTGGATGGCAAAACAGTGGAAGAGATTGGAAGAGAGATTATTGATGCCCTGAATAAACCGGAGGGCGTGACTGCTGGTAAATCCGAGATAAATGGCGGGGCTTCTACAATAAATATTATTGATGGAGCTACCAGATTATATGGGCTTATTGGGAGCCCCGTAGCTCATTCTGCCTCTCCAGCAATGTATAATACAGCTTTTGGGGCGCTTGGAATTAATAGTGCATATATGGCATTTGATGTGGATGAAGAGCATGTGGCGGATGCCATGAAAGCTATGAAAATATTTAACATGGGCGGTATGAATGTGACCATGCCATGCAAGAATGAAGTTGTAAAATATATGGATGAATTGTCTGATGCTGCCAGACTTATGGGTGCGGTAAATACCATAGTAAATGATAATGGTAAGCTCATTGGTCACAATACAGATGGCTGTGGTTTTGTAGGAAATCTGCGTGATAATGGTGTGGATGTAGTTGGCAAGAAAATTGTAACATGTGGCGCAGGTGGTGCTGCAACAGCTATTATTGTACAGTGTGCTTTGGATGGTGCCAGAGAAATTAGTATTTTCAAGAGAGTTAATGCTACATTTAACACAACTGTAGAACTGGCAGATAAGATCATGAGTGAGCATGAAGGTGTGACAATTAATGTATATGATATTGCTGATGATGCAAAGATGGTGGAGGAAATGCTTTCAGCTGATATATTTGTCAATGGTACATCAGTGGGTATGCACCCAAGTGAAGAGGACAGTATTGTAAAGGATGCAAGAGGTTTTCATGAAAATCTCGTGGTGTGCGATATTGTATATAATCCACTTGAGACTAAGTTGCTTCAGGATGCAGCAAGTGCGGGAGTAAAGCAATGCATTGGCGGCAAAGGTATGCTTCTGTGGCAGGGCGTAGAGGCCTTTAAATTATATACTGGACAGAATATGCCGGTAAACATTGTGAAAAAGAAGCTGGAATTAGACTAGATATTTTTAATGAGTATTATACAGATAATAAAATAAAACCCTTTTAGTAAAGACCTTAGGTTACACTAAAAGGGTATTATTATTTCTAGCACATTTCTGGTTCTGGATAATCTACTCCGAAGCAGTCTACTGTAACAGAAACCATTTTCTGATCTTCAAATGGTTTGTTGCTCCACATATCCACATCGCAGTTGGCAATTTCGTCAACTACTTCCATTCCTTCAATTACCTTGCCGAAGGCTGCATAGTCTCCGTCAAGATGAGGAGAATCCTCGTGCATAATGAAGAACTGGCTTCCAGCTGAATCTGGAACTGCTGTACGAGCCATAGAAAGTACTCCGCGAGTGTGCTCTAAATCGTTGTGGAATCCGTTGCTGTTGAATTCGCCGGCGATACAGTAGCCAGGGCCGCCAGTTCCTGTTCCAGTAGGATCACCACCCTGAATCATGAAGCCTTTAATTACACGATGGAAGATTATTCCATCATAGTAACCTTCATTAATCAGGCTAATGAAATTATTTACAGTATTTGGTGCAATATCAGGATAGAGCTCTGCCTTGATAATGCCACCATTTTCCATTTCTATAGTAACAATTGGATTTTGTGCCATAGTATATACGTTCCTTTCCTAAATAAAATAACCAAGTTAATTATATGGTATAGGATTCTGTTCGTAAAGAATGGATTGGAAAATATTCATGAAATTTTACTGAAAAAATTATGGAATAATTTCAGGAAAAATGTATTGCAAATCTATGGGTCAGATGCTAATATATCAATCACCACGAATCAGTGGGAAGTCTTTTTATTCATGGCATATCGCCATTATTTCATTTTTATGCATTATTATTTTATGCCCGACGAGTTTTATGCGTTGGAGGGATGAATTATGCAAGAGATTATAAGAGAATATGGACCAGCAATTATTAGTTTGGTAGCAATCGGAGCAATGATTGGCTTAGTGACTTTGCTTATTGGCAAGGATTCTGGAAGTGTGGTTGGGCAGGCCTTTAGCAACCTGCTGAATCAGTTCTTTAATTTACCTGGAGCAAAGGGGGCTATGCTATGGCCAATGATTTAATTGATATTACTGAAGCCAGGGAATTCTTTGGGCCTCTATATATGTATATATTGGATGAAAATATTACTGATATAGATATAAATGGTGCTCTTGGAGAGGGTGGAGTATGGTTGACAGATTGTAATAATATCAGACGAGCCTGCTATAACCGAGGGGTAACCAAAGATTTCATTGATAATTTCTCTCAGAGAGTTTCTAACCTGGTCAGTAAATCTTTTAACAAGCTTAATCCGGTTTTGGAAGGTGAGACTTCTGAGCTTAGAATTACAATTGTCCATGAGTCAGTATCTATTAGCGGTAGAACTGTCAGCATTCGTAAGACTCCGAAGGTATCCAGATTAACTGCGGAGAAGATGCTGACAGAGGGGTATTGCAATAGGGAGATACTTCAGATGCTGGAGGGCTTTGTCAGAGACTATATGAATATTGTGGTGGTAGGTGAACCTGGTGTAGGCAAGACGGAGCTGTGTAAATTTCTATCAGGCTATATAAAACCTGATGAGAGGGTTGTGACTATTGAGGATACGCCGGAGTGGCATTACAGCAGTTTGTTTCCAGACAGGGATTGTGTGGAAATCAGAATTAATGAACAGATGGGATATTGCGAAGCTATTAAGACCTGTATGAGATTGAATCCTAAGTGGATTATGCTGTCTGAGGCCAGATCCAGGGAAGTGGTGCATCTCATTGAGAGCTTATCTACTGGAGTTAGAGGTATGACTACAATTCATACCTCTGATGTGAGAAATATTCCTGATAGAATCGAGAATATGTCAGGTGGAGAGCGAGACGCCAAGAGAATGGAAAATGATATTTATACATTTATCGATGTGGGAATACTGGTACGGAGGAAGTCTGTTGAGACATCAGTGGGTACCAAGATAATTCGTTACATAGATCAGATTTGTATCTTTGATAGAGCTGATGGCAGAAACTACACTACCATGCTTGTAGATGAGGGGAGAGTGTTGTATGAGGTTGAAGAATATAAAAGAGGAGCTTGAGACTTATGGTTATAAATTTGATTTATCCAAGACCATGATGTGGATAGCAATTGGTGGAATTATTGTTGTGGCAGTAGGTCGTATTTTCGGCCTGCCTGCCATGTATATGATTGCCTTGGCAGGAGGCCTTGGTTTTGTAGCACCATTTTTTATTACCTGTGTGTTAAAGGTGCAATTTGAGGAGAAACGATTTGCGGAAATCAATATCTACATGGAGCAATTGTTATATTCTTTTCAGAAATCAGGCAAGATTCTGACTTCCCTGAGGGATGTGCAGCAGTTGTTTGAGTCGGGAAATATGTATGATGCTATAGGTGAGTCCATCTCACATATGGAACATACTTATGATGGGGAAGATATAACTGGAGATGCTCTTGGAATATTGGAGGAGAGGTATCCTGCCAATTTATTATTTACCATACATAAATACTGTAATCAGGTTGAGATTAATGGAGGAGAGTCTGTAATGGGGATTAATCTGTTGCTGGAAGCCAGACGCATGTGGGCTGATAGATGTATGGAACTAATGAAGCAGAAGAGGCAGAAGGTATTACAGATTGTCCTGTCGGTAATCATATCAGTATTTATGTGTTGGATGCTTGTTACTGTAGGCAAGAGGATGAATATAGATATATGTCAGTATGCAATTACCAGAGTGACTATGGTTATTACCTTGTGGATTAATGTACTGATTATATACAGAGGATGTAAATCACTATCCAAATCTCTGTGTGAGACTAGAATGCCCGGGGAGGAGATATTAGACAAGATAGCTAAGCTACAGAGGCATAGTGAGACAGCAGGATTTCATCCTATGGATGGAGTGTTGAAAAGAGAAGTGACCAAGGCTTTGGAACAGGTATTTCCACAATGGCTTCTACAGGTGTCACTGCTTCTGCAAGGGGAGAATGTACAGGTGGCTTTGGCAAAATCCTATGAGGATGCTCCGGTTTTGATGAAACCATTTCTCAGGAAGCTCTTACAGGATTTGCGGGATAATCCTACAGATATGATGGCCTATGTGAATTTCATGCAGGAATATAATCTGCCTCAGGTGCAATCTACTATGAAGATGCTGTATTCCATATCAGAAGGAAGTGGCGGCATGGCATCTGCTCAGATAGAGGATATCATACGCAGAAATCAGATTATGTATGACCAGTCCGAGAAGATGAAAAACAGTGATGAGATGGCAGGCATGTATGCACTGTTTCTGGCACCGCAAGTAACTGCAGGAGTGAAGATGTTAGTGGATATGTTTGTAATGTTCTACGGCATGATGTCTGCTGGTTTTGTAATGGGAGGATAGTATATGGAAAGTGTTATAAAAGGTTTTGTGGGATTGTTTTGTATGGTTGCTGTTGTAGTTTTGGGCTATGGAGTGGTATCTATGGCAATGTCTAACAGAATGGCTGATACATATATTGATGATTGTGTAAATAAGATAGAGAATTCCATGTATTCAGATGCGGTTATAAATGAGTGCAAGGAGGCGGCGAAGGAACGGGGATATGAGTTGGATGTGAATTTATATAGAAGAGGTGATGTTGATACGCTACGGTATGGAATGATCAAAATAGAATATCACAATGCTTATGATCTCTTCGATGGCAATAGAACTTATATGGTAAGTAGGAACATATATTGAGTAAGTATATTAAGCAGAAATATATTGTATGTGGATAATAAGTTAGGGAGGATTCTATGGAGCTTATTGTAAATGAATATGGGGAGGCATTGGTTTATATAATAGTTGGATTGCTTGCAATGACTGCATATGGAGCAGTATTTGCAATGCTTTAATGGAGGTATGATTTGGAGACAATTATTCGTGAATATGGCAAAGTGCTTATTGCATCCGTTGCATCAAGTGTGGTGATAGCTTTGCTTATTATTGCTATCAAAAATATCTATGTACATAGATTTGTATATGCCAGTGAAGAGCAGAATATTGAGATGACAACAGATTTTGCAAACAGCCTGAATCAAGATGATTTGGATATATCATTTAACAGACTGCAACAGAGTCAGGCTTATGATGTATCAGATATATGTAATATGCCGGATGGATGTAAGGGAGATATAACGGGTATATATAAAGCCGGTGATGCCCGTGACGCTTATTGGTCTTTGCCAAATGAGTTAGAAAATATTTATGTAGATGGCAAATATGTATTTCATGAACCGGGAATATACAAGATATATATCAAAGTATGGAATGAACTGGGTGCAAGTCGAGAAGGCTATGGCAATATTATTGTAAATTGATTAGTGGGGGGAGTTATGAAGCAGATAGTATTCGGAGTGGTATCTTTTGGAATAATTGCATGCATTACGGCTATTGTGATGGTTGTGGAGACCATGGATATTAGAGAGACTCAGCTGAAGTCACATTTATCAGGTGTAATGAATGTATATATGGAGAAGCTGGTAGCAGGAGAACTGCCGCCGGATTATAGTATTGAGATTCTGGAACAGAATATTAGAGATGAACTGTGGGTTGATATAGATGGGGAAGAGAATCTGGCCAAGGATGATAAATTCAATCTGGATGTAGATATAATAGAATTCGATTATGAGAAGGGACTTCTGTCAGTTCAGGCAATAGAACATTATGCCAAATTAAATGGCAAGACAGGGGAGGTAGTTTGTGAGAAGACTGCCATTATAGATAGGAATGAGATGGAAGATGCTCAGGTATCTTATATGATAGGAGATGAGATATATCGTAAATATATATACCGAGGAGTAGCCAATGATGATGGCCTGGAAATATATCCTCCTGCGAATCCACAGATTCAGGGACTGAAATTTAAATACTGGAAGAGCCAGGGCTCCAATGAGCAGGTGGTCTTTCCTGTTAGAGTGAAAGGAGGGGCTACATATGTTGCAGTATTTGAATAAGTTAATGAGAAGAGGAATGTGCTTCTTGCTGGTGGCTATAGCAGTAATTGTAATAACTGGTTCTGGTAATTGTGTATATGGAGCGGAAACTATTGATGAGGAACAAAATGAGCTATTGGATGCAGGTGATGTACATGTAGAAGTATATAAGGCAGCAGGAAATCCTTTTGTGAGCTATAGTGATTTCTATGGAATACGAGTGGCGGATGTATATAATTACACCGGCTTGATTATGGCATGGCTTGATCTCTTTCAGCATAATGGTGGAGTGATAGTTCTGCAGAGCGATATTGTAAAAGGAACAGGAGACTGGAATAATCCCTTTGACGGTGGTTGGGATATTCCTGCAGGGATAAATATTGCAATAGATTTGAATGGCCATACAATTCATAATAATCCTCAGAGCCTATATGCTTTCGCTGGGAATAGCATGTTCAATGTGACAGGAGGAAACTTATGGATTTATTCGTCTAAAGGTACAGGTGTGGTAGACGGAGACTGCTGGTGCTACGACAAGGTAGAAATAAATGGAGAGCTTCGCAAGGTTGGGGCTTTGCTTGATTTGCGTCAGGGCAATATGACTATTGGTGAGGACATATTTGGTAATCCATCACCAGGAGGGGTTGTAGTTAGAAATAGTTATAATCTAAGTAGCTATGGAGTGCCGGAAGCTGTGAGTGGAGGAACTCTAATCAATGCATTTACGGGAAACCTTCGCTGCAGAAATGTTGCTTTTCAAAATTGTGACGGGGCAGCAGTATATGGATCGGAGGATACTATAGATCTGGCTGGCAGTCACACGGATTTAATAGATTGCAGCAGCTACAATGTGTCAGCTGTATATATAAATGGAAGTTCTGGTACGTCAAATGTAAATGTCTCTGGAGGTAATTTTGTAGTAGGCAATAAGTATTCTCTTGGAATTGTAATGCAGGCCAATAGCCAGGGGAATATTATAAGACGTGCATCTATAGAATCTAGAAATCTGGCTATTACTACTTCGGAAAATGCTAATGTAGAAGTATATGATTCTATTCTGAAATCCGCTGGGGGAACTGCGGCTGCAGTCAGTGGATTGTATAGCAGGATTCAAAATACTGTTGCAATAGCTCATGATGATGGAATAGATTGCTGGCTTGGAGATAATTATATATATGACTGTAATATTAATAACTGTGGGGGCTGGGGTATACAGAATATTTTCACAGGCAGCAGGCTTCATATGGGCAATAATACTATACATGATTGCAAAAGCGGCGGAGTGAACAATGGATATTATCTGGAACTATCTGGCAGACTAACAATGTATAATCTGCAGGGATATGGATTGCAAAATGGCAATGTATTGGATTTTAGAGATTATGCTGAAGTGGACTGCAGAACTATGATAAATTTGCTGCCTAATTGTTATATTAATATTACTTCTAATCTCTTGGGAAATGGCGCCAGGTATGGATTGATATCTAATTGTCTGGGAGTCATAAGTCTAAATGAGGGAGACAGAACCCTGGGCAGATTGTTATTGCAATATACCAATACGAATCAGACAAATTTACCGGACAGATTCGCCATGGGAATCAATCAGGTGGATAATTCCAATGGAGCAGTAGGTGCATGTATTAGAAATGCCAATGGATATAATTCCTATGGTGCATACAACAGAGGTGTGCTTTCAAGTGCCTATGTATTAAATTATACAGATGGATTGGTATATAGTAATGGCTGGCCTCTGGCGTTGGCAGTGGCTTCTCGAGGATATGGTGTAGCAGCCAGACTTCCACAGCCGGAGTTTATATTCTGGCATGAACCGGTGGCAATAAGAGGGAAGTCTGCATCAGCTTATTATAAGATGAGTGATGGTCAGGAATATGATCTTGGTTCTTATATGAAATTTACTGGATGGAACAGGACGGATTTCTGGGTAGAGGGCAATGAATATGTAAGTGCCAAGTGGACAGTGAATTATAATATGGATTATATGGCTTACAATCCTAATGATTATCTATTAGATGATAATGGCAATTATGTTTTGCCAGAGAATGGTGATATAGATAAATGGCATAAGGTAGTAAATGTTTCAGGAAATATTTATGGTGATACAGCATTTATAGATATTAATAATGTGTGGCCGGAGTATGAAAATAATACGGCAGGAGCATATGGATTCGTAGCCTGGGGTGATGATATTAATCAAAGATATACTGATGGTGATATATACAAGCCTGGCAGTAGAATAGGTTTGCTGGATTTGCTGGACAAGACTGTTAGCAGAGGCAGACTTGATATATCAAATCCGGGGACTATTGTAATATATGCTCTCTGGGATCAATATCCTCAGATTCAAGCCAGTGAATGTGATATATATGATACTGACATAGGTACTTCTGGAATATATGAGACTATTATGACTGGAGTGGAAGTAGTAGATAGAGAGGATGGGATTATCAAGGCAGCAGGTGAAGGCCATATATCAGATTGGATTGGTATATTAGGTGGAGATGAATTGATGAATCCACAAGGTATGTCAGGAGTTACTCATCTGGATTTGGGAATAACAGCAAGAGATGGATTTGGCAATATAAGTTATGGCACCATTCCTATTAATATAATAAGCAATGGCATTGTTTCTTCAGCTGGAGGAATGGAAGAGATGCATATCAGATTTATTGATGAGGATTATATTAAAGAAACCAGAGAGAGGGGCGGATTGATGGAAGGCTCAGTGTTCAGAGGGGATGCTAAACTTGAAAGAATATTCACTAATCGGTATAATTAAAGGAAATATTTTATAAAGCCTGCAAATAAAAAGTCAAGGCTAAATTAAAGAACATTGAAAATTTTATACAGGTTGAAAAGAAGGCATCAAAATAAGACCACCACAACCAGTGCTGGTCTGAACAGTTTTGTTGATTGAGATTAATTCGTTTCTGGAAGAGTGGCTAAGTATTCTTTCACTCGTCCATAGTAGATCCTAAGAAACTTGTTTGCACCGGCTGTCATATAGACATAGTAAGGCTTGCCTTGTGCCCGTTTCTTATCTAAGAACTGATAAACAGGATCGTCCTGTGGCATGGTTTTAATGAGTACATCCATTACCT
>JAEEGF010470775.1_pt1 | contig 14515 bp, 10 predicted proteins | sample 9134171 | NCBI WGS metagenome assembly JAEEGF01 (sample SAMN16246542, study PRJNA631951) | gut metagenome | biome: gut microbiome; feature: rumen; material: AP-attached | host: Bos | place: Iran: Karaj | collected 2018-10
TAAGTGACTTTATCCGCATTCTTCATCCAGGCGTCAAGTTAAACGCACCACTCAAGTACTATAAGAAATTAAACCATTCGAATTAAGATATGAAGATAGCATTAATCGGTTACGGAAAAATGGGTAAGATGATAGAGCAGATTGCCCGCGACCGTGGTCATGAGATTGTGAGTATTATCGATATTGACAATCAACAGGATTTTGACAGTCCGGCATTTGCGTCGGCTGATGTGGCAATAGAGTTCACAGCCCCTCAGGCGGCTTACGGTAACTACCTAAAGGCCTGGGCGAAAGGCGTGAAGGTGGTCAGTGGTTCCACTGGCTGGATGAAGGAGCATGGCGATGAAGTCCGCCAGGCCTGTGCAGATGGTAAGACGTTATTCTGGGCTTCGAACTTCTCGATCGGCGTAGCCATCTTCTCTGCCGTGAACCGTTATCTGGCGAAGATCATGAACCAGTTCCCACAGTACGATGTGGAGATGGAGGAGACGCATCATGTGCATAAACTCGATCATCCCAGTGGCACAGCTATCACTTTGGCTGAGGAGATTGTGGAGAATATCGACCGTAAGGAGGCTTGGAAGGAAGATACCACAGACAAGAAGTATCTGCGTGTGGATCATATCCGTCGTGGAGAGGTGCCTGGTATTCATACTATCCGCTATGACTCGGATGCTGATCTCATTACCATCACTCATGATGCTCACAGTCGTAAGGGCTTTGCCCTCGGAGCAGTTCTGGCTGCTGAATATACCAAAGAGCATCAGGGTTTGCTGACCATCAGTGATATGTTTAAATTTTGAAACGTAGGTTAATATATGAATAGGTTGCAACTTATCGGAATATCGTTGAGTCAAACCTATGTGAATGAAATTATGAACGATAATGGTGAAAAAGAAAGAATTCAATCCTAAAGTACAGTGGGCCAAATTTATTGGCGTGCTGGTGCTTTATCTGCTCTTCCTCTATTGGGTAGAGTCATGGTGGGGACTGCTGGTTATACCATTCATCTTTGATGTCTATATTACTAAGAAGATCAAGTGGCAGTGGTGGAAAGAGTCAGAACGACCCGTGAAATTCGTGATGTCGTGGATCGATGCGCTGGTATTTGCCTTGGTGGCCGTTTACTTCATCAACCAGTTCTTCTTTCAGAATTACGTCATTCCATCGAGTTCTTTGGAGAAGTCGCTGCTGACGGGTGACTATCTGTTTGTGTCAAAGGTAAGTTACGGTCCCCGTATCCCACAGACGCCGTTGACGATGCCGCTCACTCAGCATACACTGCCTCTGGTGGAGTGTAAGAGCTATATTGACTGGCCTCATTGGGATTACCGTCGTGTAAAGGGATTGGGAAAGGTGGAACTAAATGATATTGTCGTGTTCAACTTCCCTGCAGGCGATACACTCTGCTCTGCTCCGCAGTATCAGGCCTACGACTATTACCAGATGTGTTATGGTATCGGCTATCAGTTATATCCTAACCGTCCTGACCCCGACAAGTTATCAGCAGAAGAACGTATCAAATATTTCGAGACCATCTATGCCGCAGGACGTAACGAACTGTGGCGGAACCAGGCAGAGTATGGTGAGATTATCACACGTCCCACAGACCGCAGGGAGAACTATGTAAAGCGCTGTGTGGGATTACCAGGACAGACATTGGAGATCCGCAACCGTATGGTCTATCTCGACGGCAAGAAGAATAAGGAGCCTCAGAATGTCCAATACACCTATTATGTGAAGTTGAAGCAGGCTCTCCCTGAAGATCTCATGGATCAGTTAGGCATCTCGATGGAAGATCTGACCAGCCTGAATACATTGGGTTATATGCCGCTTACAAAATATGCAGTGACCACCTTGCAGGCCAGAAATGACATTGTGGAGAGTGTCAAACTGAATACGGAGGCCAATGAGCTGGAGATCTATCCCTTGAATGGTAATAAAGGTTGGACCCGTGATAACTACGGTCCTATCTGGATTCCGAAGAAAGGGGAGAAGATCCGTCTGACGTTGGACAATATCGCCATCTATGAGCGACCTATTCGCGTTTATGAGGGCAACACGCTGACGATTGATGACGGACGCATCTATATCAATGGTAAGGAGGCGCGTGACTATACCTTCAAGATGGACTACTACTGGATGATGGGTGACAACCGTCATAATTCTGCCGACTCACGCTACTGGGGATTTGTGCCAGAGGATCATATCGTGGGTAAGCCAATCTTCATCTGGTGGTCAAGTAATCCTGACCGTCGGAGTTTTGCAGGTATCCGATGGAGTCGTTTAGGACGTATTGTGGATGACATCAAATAAGGTCTTGTTGAGTACAACCTATTTCGGCCCGGTGCAGTGGTTTCAGAAACTGCATCGGGCTGAACATGTGATGATAGAACAGTGGGAGAGTTTCCAAAAGCAGACCTATCGTAATCGTTGTCTCATTGCCACCACTAATGGCGTCCAGTCTTTAACCGTTCCTGTTGAGAAGTCAGCAGCATGTATCAAAGAAATCCGAATCAGTGATCATGGCAACTGGCGCCATCTGCATTGGAACGCCTTGCAGTCCGCCTATGGGGAATCGCCGTTCTTTGAGTATTATCAGGACGATATCCGCCCTTTCTTTGAAAAACGTTGGACCTTCTTGCTTGATTTCAATGAGGCGATCCGTCAGAAAATGTGCGAACTTATCGATATAGCACCTTCTGTAACGTTCACCACAGCATATATCACAGACCCACAAGCCCTCGTCGTTAACGATTATCGGACTGTCATCAATCCAAAGCATCCTGCACAAGACGATGACTTTGAGACAAAGGCTTATTATCAGGTATATCAGATGAAACATGGTTTCCTGGAAAATCTCTCTATCCTCGATTTGCTTTTTAACATGGGACCAGAGAGTATTTTCTATCTTTGAGACATGGAATGAGACATTTTTGAAACATTTCTCTTTAAAAATGCCCTTATTTCATTTATTTTCTGTATCTTTGCAACACAATAACCAACTGCTCTATGAGGAAGCTACTTTTTCTGCTGATTGACTTGTCGTTCTGTCTCATGATGACAGGACAGACCAGACATTTCTATACATCTGAGAAACTCTCCAGTAATTTGATTACGTGTATTTGTCAGGATAAGGCAGGCTATATCTGGATAGGAACAGAGTATGGACTAAACAGATACGACGGTTACCGTTTTACGAATTATCTGCATGATGCGAACAATGCCTCTACCGTTCTGAGTAATAATATCACCTCCTTATTCGTGGATAAGCGGGGAAGCCTGTGGGTAGGAACGGGCACAGGTCTGGCGCTTTATAATAGTGATACGGAGCGATTCGAGCGAATCGCCCTTCCTTGTAAAGCTTCACCTCGTATCAATGATATCGCACAGGAGGACGATGGGCATCTGCTCATCGGTACAGCCGGCTACGGACTTTTCAGGGTGACTATAACATCCCGGAAGGCAGAACAGGTGGAAAACTACACACAGGGCGACGTCGATTACTTCAATCATATCCTGATAGATGATGAAGGAAACTTCTGGAAAGGAGGCTCTGGGGCGGATTTCACGTGCAGACGACCAGATAAGAGCATCCATTATTTCAGCTCACCCTATGGGCCTGTTACAGCATTTGTCAACTATCAAGGCGGTGTGCTGATGGTGTGCCAGCGTGGTTTATTGTACTATCGTGGCGGACAGCTCCTATCTGATTTCATCGATCTGAGTGTACTTGGTAATGAGGACGTGCAGTTGCGCGCAGTGCTCTGTGACAGGAAGGGAAACCTGTTTATTGGTACGTTAGGTAAAGGTCTTTGTTGGGTACCACAGGGATCGCATAAGTTGCGCCGTTACGAATATCCCAGTTCTTCATTTGATCTGAACACCAGCAATGTCTGGGCCTTATTCGAGGACGATCAGGACAACCTATGGGTGGGATGCTTGAAACGTGGTCTGTTGCTATTGCCACAGCATGAGCCTCAGTTCTCTACTTGGAGCCTTTCTGCCCTGAATGTGAAGATAGGTGGTTCTGTGACCTCGTTCTGTCAGGGTGATGATGGAATGACCTGGCTGGCTGTCCAGAACAATGGCGTCTATGGTTTTGATGCCAAAGGAAATGTGGTGGCTCATCCTGCTACACCGCCCAAGACATATTCCATCTATCGTGACAGCGGCGGTAGTTACTGGATCGGTTCAGGTGACGGACTATATAGCTATCAGCCTGCGACAGGTGCCTATACGAAGGTTGTCCATTTTGAAAGTGACTATATCAACACCATGGCTGACGATGGCTATGGGAAGCTGTTCTTTTCAACTTATTCAAAGGGTTTCTGCTCCTATGATGTGAAAACCAAGGCGTTCAGGAATTACGCCATGTCAAATAACGATCCGAACCGAGGACGTCTTCATAACAACTGGGTCATGGTGATGATGACCGACAGCCGAGGTTTATTGTGGATTGGTACCTCGTCGAACCTGAGTTGTTATGATCCGGTGAAGGACAGCTTTAAATCTCAAGGATGGGAGGTGCTGCTTGAAGGTAAGACCATTACTTCGCTTTATGAAGACATTGACCATCGTATCATTATCGGAACCGACACGGGGCTTTTCCTCTATAATAGGCAAAAGTCGATAGCAGAGCCATTTCCTGGGGCAGAAGCTTTGACGGGTAAGGTAATCAGTGGTATCGAGCAAGATCAGTTTGGCGACCTGTGGTGTAGTACGACCTTGGGTATCTGGCAGTATCAGCGCGACAAGAAGCAATGGGTCACCCATGTGAATGGAAATGGCTTGACTACCCGTGAGTATGTGCGTGGTCTGGCGATGCAACGTTCCACTGGTGATATCTATTTCGGTATCAGCGACGGTATCACGTCATTCCACCCGGCAGCCCTGCGCGAGAGCCATTCTTCTCAGGCAAAGGTACACCTGACGAGCTTGCTGATCGGCGATAATCCTGTGAATAGCGGTACATTATCGGATGGCGACCCTGTGATGAGGAGACCATTGGCTGAAAATCATCATTTCTCGCTTTCGTATATCGACAATACGTTCTCGATGGAGTTTTCGCTCTTTGACTATTCCAATGCAGAGAATGTGATCTTCGAATACAGGATGAATGGTTCAAAAGAGTGGTCTCAGACGGCTGTCGGCAGTAATGTCATCTCGTTCAGCCATATCCAGCCTGGTTCCTATACATTGGAAGTCAGAGCACATGAAAACGGCGTCTATACCGATTCCCAAGTCTATTACCTGGTGATCAGGGCACCTTGGTATCGTTCCGCGTGGGCGTACCTTATATATATAATAGGAGCCATGGGATTCTTAAGCTACCTTGGACTCAGTTGGCGACGCCAGACCCGACAACAGCTTGATGAGGAAAAGATGAAGTTCCTGATCAATGCTACGCATGATATCCGTTCACCGCTCACACTGATCATGAGTCCGTTGCACAAGCTGTTGCGCCGTGACTTTGATCAGGAGACAAAGACAGAGCTGAAGACCATCGAGCATAATGCCCAGCGCATTCAGAACCTGGTGAATCAGATTTTGGACATCCGTAAGATTGACAAGCAGCAGATGAAGTTGCAGTGTCAGGAGACGGATATGGTGCAATATGTGGGTAATATCCTGAAGTCGTATGACTATACGGCCAAGGAGCGGAATATTGACTTCCACTACAGGCCGACTGTTGACAAGTTGAATGTGTGGCTCGATCGCAGTGCACTCGATAAGGTGGTCGATAACCTGTTGTCGAACGCCTTTAAATACACCTACGACGGTGGTGCCATTGAAGTGCGCGTGGCTGAAGGAGAGAGGAATACGGCTGTTTTGCAGGTTGTAGATACGGGTATGGGTATCAAAGGTGATGCCAACAGGCTCTTCGATCGCTTCTATCAGGGCACCAGTTCCCGTTCAATGCATATAGAGGGAACGGGTATTGGTCTGAACCTCTGTAAGATGATGGTTGAGATGCACCATGGCACCATCGAGGCGGCCAACCGTGACGATGTACAAGGAAGTATCTTCACGGTACACCTGCCATTGGGCAAGGCCCATCTCTCTGCCGAGGAGATCCTGATTCCAGAGGAGAAGGAGCAAGGACAAAGGCAAAAAGCCCAGTCGAACTATAAGGTGTTGGTGGTGGATGACGATGTAGAGATCGGCGACTATATTGCGCAGGAGTTGGGTAGTTACTATCGTATCACCACCGTTACCAATGGCCGTGAGGCATTACGGGAGTTGCTCTCTACTGAAACCGACCGTCAGTATGATCTGGTGGTCAGCGATGTGATGATGCCAGAGATGGATGGCTTCACCATGCTGCGGATGATCAAGACGAATATGAACATCAGTCATATTCCGGTTGTGATGCTTACATCGAAGAGCGATGTGGCTAACCGTCTCGAAGGACTGGAACGGGGAGCCGATGCCTTCCTTGCCAAGCCGTTCGATATGGATGAGTTGCATGTGGTCATCAACAACCTGATCAGTAAGAACCTCCGACTGAAGGGAAAATATTCCGGTACGCAACAACAGAAAGATAAGGTTGTTGAGACAAATGTGAAAGGTAATGATGAGATCCTGATGGAGCGTATCATGAAGGCCATTAATGAACATTTGTCGGATAGTGACTTCAATGTGGAGATGCTGACCAAGGAGGTGGGCATCAGTCGTGCCCAGTTGCACAGGAAGATGAAGGAGATGACGGGTCTGCCCATTAGCGAATTCATCCGAAACATCCGTTTGGAGCAGGCTGTGAGACTGTTGAAAGAGCAGAAAATCAATGTGACACAAGTAGCCTATACTGTTGGTTTTAGTAATTTGGCGCACTTCTCAACCGTATTCAGAAAGCAATTTGGTGTCTCACCAACCGAATATATTGAGCAAAATTCACAGGCTGAAACATAAATTAAACGAAGTGAAACATATATAGAAGCCTTATTTTGGAATTCATACTAACTTTGCGCCACAATTTTCTTTAATTTTTTATTATTAACTAACAAAACCAAAAGTATGAGTTTCAAAGCAATGAAAACTACCATGTGTGTCGGATTATGCTTTATGGGCATAATCTGTGCACAGCAGGTGTCAGCAGCTTCTGAGAAGGTGGCTGCTGTTCAGCAAACGAGACAGGCAACTGGTCAAGTACAAGACTCTCAGGGTCCGCTGATCGGTGCTACGGTCATGGAGAAGGGTACCACCAACGGTACAGTTACTGACTTCGACGGTAACTTCTCTCTGAATGTCCAGCCGGGCGCAACGCTCGTTATCTCTTATGTCGGCTATGAGTCACAGGAAGTGAAGGCCGGTGATAACTTAAAGGTGAAGATGAAAGAAGATGGTCACGTGGTGAACGAAGTCGTCGTGATCGGTTACGGTACCCAGCGCCGTGAGGCTGTGACGGGTTCTGTGGCTAACATCGGTGGTGAGAAACTGAATCAGGTGGCTGCTTCAAACGCAGCTGAGGCTCTGCAGGGGCGTGTAGCTGGTGTGCTCATGACACAGACCTCTTCTAAGCCTGGTGCCGAGATGCAGATCCGTATCCGTGGTCAGCGCTCACTGAGTGCTTCTAACGACCCGCTGATCGTGCTCGATGGTATCCCCTTCATGGGTTCTCTTTCTGATATCAACCCTGCCGACATCAAGTCAATGGATATCCTGAAGGATGCTTCTGCAACCGCTATCTACGGTTCTCGTGGTGCCAACGGTGTGATCATTATCACCACCGTAAAGGGTGCTCAGGGCACACCTGCAAAGGTAAGCTATAATGGTTACATCAGCATCAAGACTCCATTCAAGAAGTATCCGATGATGGATGGTCCCACATTCAATAAGTTCCGTCAGGTTGCTGGTAAATACCAGAATTCTTTGGATGAGAATGAGAATACCAATACTGACTGGCAGGATCTGTACTATAAGACAGGTATCGGCTATAACCACGATGTCAGCATAGCTGGTGGTACCAATGGTGGTAGCTACAGCTTCGGTGCCGGTTACTATCATGATGAGTCTGTTGTTCCTACAGAGGGTTACGATCGTATCACCGTTCGTGGTAACTTCGACCAGAAGGTTGGTGAGTGGTTCCGCTTCGGTTTGACCACCAACAACAGTTTCCGCAAGACCAAGGGTGTTAATAATATCTATAATGTGTTGTCTTCAACTCCTATTTCTAGTCCTTATGATGAAAACGGCAATCTGAAGCGTTATAACGCCCTGCCTGCAGATGATCAGGTTGTGATTACCAGAGAGACTGTGGAGCGCGACGAAGAGGTATGGCTCAGTGAGAACAAGGGTATCGGTTCATATAATACTCTGTTCGCTGAAGTGAAGTGCCCATGGGTTGAGGGTCTGAGCTATCGTGTGAATATCGGTTTGAACTTTACTACTAGTAAGGGTGGTGGTTTCACCGGTACAGGTGTTAATAATAAGGATCCAAAAGCCATCAATAGTGGTTGGATCTCTGAGAGCCAGCAGCGTAACTGGGCTGTTGAGAACCTCTTGACCTACGACCGCGTCTTTGCAGAGAAGCATAACGTGAACGTTGTGGCTATGTATTCTGCTGAGCAGACCAGATATGAGTCAACAGGTGCTTCTGCAGATGGTATTCCCGCTGACTACTTCCAGTACTATGCACTGGATAAGGCTACAGGTTCTAATGTCAACCTGAACAACTATAACTACAGGCAGTACGGTCTTACTTCTTGGATGGCTCGTGCGATGTATTCTTATGATAATAAGTATATGCTCTCTGTAGCCGTTCGTTCTGATGGTTCTTCACGTCTGGCTGAAGGTCATAAGTGGCATACCTATCCCGCTGTCAGCGCAGGTTGGAACATCGCCCGTGAGGAGTTCATGGAGAAGCTCACTTGGCTTGACAATCTGAAGTTCCGTGTTGGTTACGGTGAGACCTCTAACCAGGCCATCGCTCCTTATTCTACCCTCGGTGGACTGGGTATCCGCAACTATAACTTTGGTAACGGTACCAATTATAATGCTGGTTACTATGTAAACTCACTGCCTAACACCGAGTTAGGTTGGGAGTACTCTAAGACCTGGAACTTTGGTCTTGACTTCTCACTGTTCAATGGTCGCCTTTCTGGATCATTTGAGTACTATATCCAGAAGACCAACGACATCCTGCTGAATGTGAAACTGCCTGATACTGCAGGTGTAAGCAGCTATACTGGTAACATCGGTAAGACTCAGAACAAGGGTTGGGAGTTCACATTGAACGGTATTATTATTGACAACAAGAATGGTTGGAACTGGTCGGCTGGTATTAACCTCTATCAGAACCGCAACGAGTTGACAGAGCTGGCCTCTGGTGAAAAACGTGATGAGGGTAACCTCTGGTTCGTTGGCTATCCAATCGACGTGATCTACGATTATGAGTATCAGGGTCTGTGGAACGAGAGCGACATTAAGGTTGGTCCTGACGGTAAGACCAATCTCGAGATTCTGGAGCCCGGTGGAAACCTGGGTATGATCAAGGTGAAATATACCGGTGACTATGATGCTAATGGTATGCCTACCCGTGAGATTAAGGCTGACGATCGTCAGATCATAAGCATGGAGCCCGACCTGATTGGTGGTTTCAATACAACTGTTGGTTACAAGAACTTCGACCTGACCGTGATTGGTGCCTTCCAGATTGGTGGTAAGCTGATTTCTGCCATCCACTCTGCAAATGGTTACCTGAATATGCTGACTGGCCGTCGTAATAATATCGATGTTGACTACTGGACAGAGGATAATACTGGTGCTAAGTATCCGAAGCCCGGTGGTATCCAGAGCGGTGATAACCCCAAGTATGGTTCTACTCTCGGTTACTTTAATGCAGGTTACCTGAAGTTCCGCACCATTACCCTCGGTTACAACTTCGAGAATCTGAAGGCCATTAAGGATTTGGGTATCAGTCGTCTGCGCCTCTACGCTAGCGTTCAGAACCCATTCGTGCTCTTCTCTCCGTTTAACAACGAGAGCGGACTTGATCCTGAGACCAACTCTTGGTCTAATGAGAACACGGCTGTAGCATATAACTTTGGTAGTCACAGGATGCCTATCGTCAGTTACAATACACCCGCTACCCGTAGCTTTATCTTCGGTCTCAACGTAACATTCTAAATTAAGAATTAATAATAAATAATTAAGAGTTATGATTACTAAAAATATTAAATATATTCTTGCTGCGGGGCTTGTGTGCTGTGGTCTTTCTACAACCATGACATCCTGCAACAGTGTGCTCGACGAGCAGCCACGCAGCCAGTTTGACCCGACGTTCTTTAGCGATCCGAAGGGTATCGAGGGCGGTCTGACTTCGCTCTATGCTCATATGCGCTATTTCTATGGCAATGGTTACTACCTGAATACTTTGGAGACTGGTACAGACGAATATACCTATGCACAGTCTGCCGATGGTAACTTTAAGGATGCCGACCTCTCCGGTGCTGGTTCTGTAACCCCTACTAGCACGGTGGCTGGTGGTGCTTGGGGCACACTGTTCTCTAACATCAACACCTGTAGTGGTGTAATCGAGAACGGTGAGGCTGCCGGTATGGATGCTTCCTTGTTGGCTGAGGCTTATTTCTTCCGTGCATTCGACTACTTCATTCTGGTGCAGACCTATGGTGGTGTGCCCCTGGACTTAGGTGCTGGTGAACTGAAGTTCAATACTTCTCCTACTCGTACCTCTGTCCGTAACACGGTGCCTGAGGTTTATGCAGCCATCTTTGCTGACTTGGAGAAAGCTTTGGCCGATCTGCCTGAGAATCCTCGTCTGACAGGTACTGCTACCAAGAATCTGGCTCGCCTGTATCTCTCAAAGGCATATCTGACCTATGCATGGTGGCTGGAGAACCCCAATAACATCCCCACCTATCCTGAGTGCAGCCGTGATGCTGGCCAGTCTCAGAGCTATTTCCAGAAGGCTTTTGATATGGCTAAGACTGCCATCGACAATCCTGGCCCTTATGGACTGCAGCCCACATTCTACGATGTGAATGTTGCTACCAACGACCGCAACTCAGAGGTCATGCTCTATGCTGATCATGATGAGGATGAGAAGTATGGTAACGGTGGTTCAGGTTACGGCTGGGGTAGCGGTGGCTCTCCTGAGAACTTCGCTTACTGGATGGAGACCTGGAACTACACAGAGATGACAGCTAAGGCTGCTTCTGGTGCTGTAATCAATCCCGTTCAGCGTGAGGCTGTTCAGGGGCTCGGACGTCCTTGGACCCGTATGGCTCCTGTAGCTGACGCCTTCATCGAGGGTGGAGTTTGGGAAGATGCTGTTAAGGCTATCGACTGTCGTTACGATGCAACATTTACTCTGAGCTACTTTACCAACTGGGATAAATCCGGAGGCACAGAGCCTTATGTAATCGGTGCCAATGGTTCTCAAATTAAGCCAGGTGAGAGCTATTTCAGTTGGGTTCCTGAGAGCGATGACAGCAAAATAGGTAACTATGATAAGAATGGCTATTATGATAATGATCCTAATTCAGAAGATTATGGATTGCCTAAGGGAGCTGATGGCAGGATGAACTTTGGCGAGATGGCAGGACGTCCAGATTTCGTATTGGCAGTAAACCATATCAGCCGTAAGAAGTATCCTATCAACTGGAAACTTGGTATCTATCGTACTGATAATGATGGTGGTCTTGGTTCAAAGGTGAATGGTGGTAGCCCCCGTCCTTGGAACGTTGCCAAATTCTCAGAGTTCTACCTGATTGCCGCTGAGGCAGCAGTGAAGCTCGGTAAGAATGACGATGCCAAGAAGTACGTAAACGTGCTCCGTGCTCGTGCTGGTAAGCAAACCTACTGTGTCAACAAGAGAGCTCCTCAGACTGCTGATTTCAGTGCAGAGATGGTTGCTGCTACACCTGCAACAATCACGATCGACTTTATCCTTGATGAGCGTAGCCGTGAGTTCTGGGGTGAGGGATACCGTTGGTTCGACCTCGTCCGTACCCAGAAGTGGGCAGAGCGTGCAAGCACTTACCGTATTGCAGGTAATGGTTACGCAACCAATGAACTGAAGACCGTTAAGCGCGATATTCCTGCTGGTTACTATCTCCGTCCTATCCCACAGGGACAGCTTGACGGTATGGAGATGACTCCAGAGGAGAAGGCTGCTTATCAGAATCCGGCTTACCGGAATTAATAATTCTCTCGTTTATCTTTTATGTAAGAGGTGCGCCAACTGGTGCACCTCTTCTTTTATAATGCCAATTTTTCACTCTTAAAGGGAAAATTTGCTAGAATTAAATCTGGCACTTCCTACATTTAAATGTAAAAAGTGCCAGAATTAAATCCCGCAAAAACTGCGTTTTGAGTGTATTTACTCGGGCTTGAACTCGTCTTTGCCTACACCACAGATGGGGCATACCCAATCATCGGGAATATCCTCAAAAGCTGTTCCTGGCTCAATGCCACTGTCGGGGTCTCCTACTGCGGGGTCATAGACGTAACCGCAAACTTCGCAAATGTACTTCATAATCGTAAGTGTTTAGTTATTAATAATAGATGTTATTCTCTCAACAATCCGCTCGGGCGGAATGTTATTCAGACAAGCATAGTCGCCGCGCTTACAGGGCTTATTGCCGAAGATGCTGCAGGGGCGGCAGTCAAGATCCACCTGAATGGCGTTCTCCTGGGACTGGTGATAGCCAAGGAAGCCTGCCATCGGATGGGTGGCTCCCCAGACGCTGACCACTGGGATGGCTGTCAGCGATGCCAGATGCATATTGGCGGAGTCCATCGAGAGCATCACGTCAAGATGGCTCATGAGAATCAGTTCCTGATATAAGGTCTCGCAGTGTTTGCCTACATATAGGCATTGCTGGTATTGATCGCACCACCGCTTAAAGTATTGTTCCTCCAACTCTCCTTGCCCGAAGAGGAAGATGCGGGCACTTGGTTGCTTCTGGATGAGTTGTGCGATGACCTGCTCCATCAGTTGGGGAGGATAGATTTTTCCCTTGTGTGCAGCAAACGGCGCAATACCGATCCATTTCTGGAAACTACTTTTCGGCCCGATGATGGCGGGCAGCATATTCTGGTTACCGCCCTCCGGTGAGAAGATGGAATGGAACTGGCTTATATCAACAGGGTAGCCCAGGCGAGCAAAGACCTCCGCATAGTTCTCAAATGATGAGGGCAGCTGTTGCATTACCTTATGTTTATATGAGGTGAGCTTGCGGCGCATACGACGGTGCTTGTCGATATGCTCCACACGGTATCTGCCTAAGTTGAAGCGCATACGGAGATAGTCGGAACGGAGCACATTGTGCAGGTCTGCTACCTTCGTAAACTGCTTAGCCACCAGTCGGCGATAGAGCGCGTTCAGACCTCTCACACCATGATACTCATGTTTCACATCGGCTTCCATGAAGTTGACATTAGGAGCAAGATCGTCGAAGAGCGGCCGGGCTGGGCCTCGGCTCAGAACCGTCACACGGATATCAGGGTACTGGTTTGCCAGTGCCCATACCACCGGAACGGCCATTGCCACATCACCGAGTGCTGAGAAGCGGATGACTAAGATATGCTCTTTTCTCACTTCTTATAGAGTATCGGATTAGTGCTCGGATCGTTATACATCTTCATCTGAAGATAAACCTTCATGTATTTGCGCCCCTCTTGGATATCTTCCAACAGCTGATCGATGGCCAGAGCGAGATCTACCTGCTGCTCTTTCAGTACGGCGAGCTTGGCCTGACACTTCTGGATATGTGCCGGCTCTGCGTCCTTACGCTCCACCTGCTCCTGCATGTGATAGATCTTAAGAGCAAGAATGCTCAGACGGTCAACGGCCCAGGCAGGACTCTCTGTGTTAAGTCTTGCATCAGGCTGTGGCACCACGTTGCTGTAAAGTGTACGGAAGTAGGCGTCAATCTCTTCCACCAGGTCAGTACGCTCCTGGTTGCTGCTGTCAATCCTACGTTTCAGCGCGAGTGCCTCCACAGGGGCAATGTGAGGATCGCGGATAATATCCTCATAATGCCATTGCACGGTATCGATCCAGCACTTGAGATAAAGGCTGTGCTCGATGGTGTTCTTGGCATAAGGGTTATGGATGGGCGTATTGACGTCATCAGTCAGATGGTAGTCACTTATCGCCCGATTGAAAATCTGATTTGCTTGCTTGGTAAACGACATATTAATTGTTTTATTCCGCAAAACTACAGAAACTTTTTCAAATAACCAACTAATTCCACATATTTTCATCTAATTTTGCATTTTTGTTGCTGGTAACGCACACAAAACGGGCTAAAATGTGCACAGTTTACCCCTATTTGTGCAATCGAACGTAAGATTTTCTATAAAAAGTTTGCGTAAGTGAAAGAAAATGTGTTACTTTGCACCCGATTTCAGCAATATGCTGGAAATTTTCAAGATAGCAAAATCATTATTAACATTTTAAAGTATTACAATTATGTCAGAAATTGAAAGCAAAGTAAAGGCAATTATCGTTGATAAACTCGGTGTTGATGAGGCAGAAGTAAAGGCT
>JAEEGF012413436.1_pt1 | contig 14514 bp, 11 predicted proteins | sample 9134171 | NCBI WGS metagenome assembly JAEEGF01 (sample SAMN16246542, study PRJNA631951) | gut metagenome | biome: gut microbiome; feature: rumen; material: AP-attached | host: Bos | place: Iran: Karaj | collected 2018-10
AAATATTCTCTGAAGTTTATTTCTAACTATTATAAATGCCGGGATGAGAAACGCATCTGCCAATATCCATGCCACTGGGCTGGCGAGGCAGATTGCGGTAAATCCTATCTGTGGAACGAGGAACATCGCCATAAGCGTTCTTCCAATCATCTCCATCACACCCGCAAGTACTGCAAATAATGAATATCCCATACCCTGAATAAGGAATCTTACGATATTAACAAGAGCCAGTGGAATATAGAAAAGGCTGTTGTATATCAGGAAAAGATGCGCATTATCAAGGCATGTTACTTCGCTTGCATCAAGGAATATCATTGCAAAGTTCCTGCCAAAGAAAGCCAGAACCACAAAAGCTATTACTGAATAAATACTTCCAATCTTAACTGCAGCATGAAGTCCTAATGTCAGATGATCAAGCTTCTTGGCTCCCACATTCTGACCGCCGTAGGTTGCCATAGTTGAACCAAGGGCATCAAACGGGATACAGAAGAACATTCCGACCTTGCTGGCTGTTGTAACAGCAGTAACAGCATCCTCTCCAAGGCCATTGATAGCTGTCTGCAAAATAACACTGCCAATAGCTGTAATTGAATACTGAAGTCCCATTGGAACACCCATGTTAAGCAGGATCACAAAATGAGATCTGTCCAGCTCCCAATCCACTTTGCCAAGCTTAAGGATATCAATCTTTCTGATAATGTATGCAAGGCATAAGCTTCCAGCTACAAGCTGAGATACTACAGTGGCAAAAGCCGCTCCTAGTATTCCCCAGTGGAATACCATGATAAACACAAGATCAAGACCAATGTTCACTACAGAACCGATAATAAGGTACTGAACAGGGTGCTTACTGTCTCCCAGCGCTCTTATGGTAGCCGACAGAAGGTTATACATATAAGTTGCCGGGATACCCAGGAAAATAACGATTATATATCTGTAAGCATATTCCAGAATAGAATCAGGTGTTCTCATTGTCACAAGAATCTGTCTGCAGAATATACTTACTAAAAATGTCATTACTACAGCAAAGATAGAGCACAGAATAATGGCATGGGTAAAGAACTTACGCATGCTCTTGTAGTCTCTTGCTCCAAATCTCTGAGCTATGGGAATAGCAAAGCCGTTGCAGACTCCCATGCAAAAGCCCATTATAAGGAAGTTAACAGCTCCTGTAGAACCCATACCAGAATAGGCTTCCTTACCAAGAGTCCAGGATACGATAGCTGTGTCTATTATGTTATAAAGCTGCTGGAAAAGCATGCCCCAAAAGAGTGACATTGCAAAGCCCATAATGAGCTTCATGGGATCTCCAACAGTCAAATCCTTGATATTACTAGTCTTAGACATTATATTCACCTTAACGACTAAAAATTCATAAATATATTATTTAGTAGCCAACGAAAACCTATACTACTACAAATTGTTTATTATTGTAAAGTGGTTATTAATTTTGTACAATGTACTTAAATTTTTCATAAGAAAACACGCGGAAATGGAGACATTATGGATAACATTAAAGCAGTAGTTTCTCTAGGTCATGACGCTCTCGGTGTTACAACCTCCGAGCAGCTTACAGCAACCAAAGTCGCAGCCAAGGCTCTTGCAGATCTTGTAGAAGCCGGATATCTACTTACAATCACACACAGTAACGGGCCACAGGTCAGCATGATACACAAGGCTATGACTGAGCTTCATAGAATGTATATCGATTACACAGCAGCTCCTATGTGCGTATGCAGTGCAATGAGTCAGGGCTATGTTGGATATGATATTCAGAATTCCCTGAAGGCAGAGCTCACAGGCAGAGGTATTTCCAAGGCGGTCAGCACAATCCTCACACAGGTTACAGTTGATCCTTATGATGAGGCCTTCTATGCACCTACCAAGGCAATCGGCAGATACATGTCCAAGGAAGATGCCGATAATGAAGTTAAAAAAGGAAACTTTGTAAAAGAGGATCCAGGCAAGGGCTACAGACGTATAATCGCAGCTCCCAAGCCAATAGATATAGTTGAAATAGACGCAATCAGAGCACTTGTAGATGCAGGTCAGATCGTAATTGCCTGCGGCGGTGGTGGTATTCCTGTAATCCAGCAAGGCCATGTACTTAAGGGTGCTTCCGCAGTAATTGAGAAGGATGCTATTGCTGGTAAGCTCGCAGCAGATCTTAAGTCTGACAAGCTCATCATCCTTACATCTGTTCCTTATGTTTACAAGAACTTCCAGAAGGAAGAACAGGAAGAGATTTCCAAGATGACAGTAGCAGATGCAAAAGCCTTCATAGAAGCCGGAGAATTCGGCGAAACAGATATGCTTCCCAAGATTGAAGCAGCAATCGAATTCCTTGAATCCAATCACGACGGCGAAGTTGTCATTACTTCTCTTAGCACAGTTGAGGATGCTCTCAAGGGCAAGGCTGGCACAAGAATTACTTTCGCCTGAATTACAAATAATGATTAATTAAAAATCCCACAGCAAACGCTGTGGGATTTTTAATTCAGGCATTAGTAGCCTGTTCAATGTTAAGCTGTGGGAGTTTGGGCTGAACTATATCTCCTCTGATCTCAATAAGAGGTGAAGCCTTACCTTCTATATAGTCTCTTGTAATAGTAACCTTTCCTATGTTCTCATCCTTAGGAATCTCGTACATGATATCAAGCATAAATTCCTCGATGATAGCACGAAGGGCTCTTGCACCAGTATCTTTTTCCAATGCCTTCTCTGCAATAGCCTCAAGGGCTGTGTCATCAAACTGAAGATCTACTTCATCAAGGGCAAGGAGCTTCTGATACTGCTTAAGTATCGCATTCTTAGGCTCTTTTAATATCTGTACCAGCATCTCTTTGGTGAGAGCCTGAAGTGAACAGATAATAGGGAGACGTCCAAGGAACTCGGGAATCATTCCAAATTTCTTGAGATCCTCAACAGTAACATTTGTCAGAAGGTTAGGATCATCTTCGTATTTATCCTTGAGATCAGCATCAAAACCTATTGATGTCTGCTTGTTAAGTCTCTGAGTAATGATCTCCTCCAGGTCTGGGAAAGCTCCTCCACAGATAAAGAGAATATTTCTGGTATTAACTGTAGCAAGTGGAACCATGGCATTTTTGCTGCCAGCTCCAACAGGAACTTCTACATTTGAGCCCTCGAGAAGCTTGAGCATTCCCTGCTGAACCGATTCTCCACTTACATCTCTTGAAGTTGTATTTTTCTTTTTGGCAATCTTATCTATCTCATCAATAAAGATAATACCGTGTTCTGTCTTCTCAACATCATTGCCAGCAGCTGCAAGAAGCTTACTTACTACGCTCTCAATATCATCTCCGATATATCCAGCCTCAGTAAGAGATGTAGCATCTGCTATAGCAAGAGGCACATCAAGAAGCTTGGCAAGAGTCTTAACAAGGTATGTCTTACCACTACCAGTTGGTCCCAGAAGCAGAATGTTTGACTTCTCAATTTCAATCTCGTCCATGGTGTCTGTTGCCACTCTCTTATAGTGGTTATAAACAGCAACTGACATAACCTTTTTAGCCTGATCCTGTCCGATAACATACTCATCAAGCTTGGCTTTGATCTTGTGAGGTGCAGGAATATTCTTGATATCAAAAGCTGGCTTGGCTGCAGATTCACTCTTTTTCTTGATCTTCTGAGTATTAGGAATTCCACCGCCCATGTTGAAATTACCATTAGTAAGATCACCCATGTTAAAGAAGCCAAAGTTTGGCATACCAGTCTGCTTGTTGAGCTCATTCATAAGAGTTGGATTGTTAAGCATGTTCTGGTAATCAAACTGGCTGACAGTATCCATAGTCTTGTGCATACAGTCATTGCAGATGCTGATATTGTTGGGAAGATGGAACATCTTGCCAGCCTTGCTCTCAGGTCTTCTGCATACAAAGCAGACATCCTCATATTCTGTCTTGTTCTCTTCGCCCTTATCTGATTGAGAATCAGTCTTATCTGTCTCAACAGTATCCTGAATATCTACTCTCTCATCATCAGTTACTTCTCTGAAATCGAAATCATCATTTCTGTTATCTGTCATTAAACGTTACTCCCTTATTCCCTAAAAAAGAAATTGCTATGGATGGCTCCTCGTCATCCATAGCAACCATATGTCTCTAATATAATCAGTGTCCGCCAGATCCTGAACCAAAATTACCTGATCTGTCTTCTGGCTTACCAGGAGACTGCTTACCATCATACTGTCCGGAACTTCCACCATTCTCACCGGCATTAGAATCCTGAGTATTTACTGAGGTTGCTGCTCCTAGTGTAACATTATAAGTAAATTCTGTATACTCTGAACCATTCTGCCTCATTACAGTAACTGGAACAGTAGTACCAATTGCGTAATACTGAAGCCTTGTCTGAAGATCATCCATTGAAGCGATCTCCTGGCCATCAAACGCAACGATCACATCGCCCTTCTCAATACCTGCAGCAGCGGCACCACCACCATTTGAAACCTCTGCAATATATACTCCCATAGGAAGTCCATATACTGAAGATACTTCAGATGTAACGCTTACACCAGAAATACCGATGTAACCTCTTTCTGAATCAGAAAGCTTAATCTTGGTCTCTTCATTCATGAGCTGCTCAATGATAGGCTTAGCTGCAGAAATAGGAATGGCATATCCCATACCTTCTACTGTATCTCCGCCAATCTTGTTGGAGTTTATACCAATAACTTCGCCCTGAAGATTAAGAAGAGCTCCACCTGAGTTACCAGGGTTGATAGCTGCATCAGTCTGAATAAACTCTCTTGTGCTGCCATCATCAAGTTCTACCTGACGATTAAGAGCTGAAATAACACCTGTTGTAACTGACTGACCATAGCCAAGAGCATTACCAATTGCTATAGCTGGTTCGCCAAGAACGAGCGCATCACTGTCACCAAGAGTTGCAACCTTGATACTGTTCATAGTGTCATTAGAAATGTCATCCAGCATAACTGCTATTACAGCCAGATCCATATCTGAATTAGTACCCTTTACAACAGCTTCAAGTGTTGTGTCGTCATTAAAGATAACCTCCAAAGAATCAGCTCCCTCAATTACGTGATAATTGGTTGCTATCAATAACTCTGAATCGTTCTGTCCAACTATAATTCCGCTTCCTGATGCTGTAGCTTCCTGAGTCTGAACATAGCCAAAATAGCTGGCTGATGCTGTGTAGTTGTTGTGGATAATAACCATTGCTGGCATTACCTCTTCTACAACTGCAGTAACATCTGTGACAACGGCCTTGGTCTCTGCAGATACTGTAGTAGTCTGCACTTTCTCCTGTGTTGTCTCTGTCTGAGCTATCTGTTCCTGCTGCTGTGGTTCCTCCACAGCCTGAGTAGTCTCTGTAGTCTTGTTTGCTACTCTGTTAGCGATTGTGTAATAAGAAGCACCAATGCCTCCTACCAAAAGAGCAAGTATTGCGATAGCTGCTACAACAATTGCTGCTGTGTTCTTCTTGGCAGGTTTAACAGTATTCATATTAGCATTATTGCCTGTAGCATACTGGTATGTACCATATGTACTGGTCTGCTGCTGATTATTATATGAATATGTGCTTCCTGCATTGCCATATCTGTAAGTATTCTGGCTCTGCTGAGTATTACCATAGGAGTAAGGATTATAAGAATAGGTATTGCCTGCCTGCCCCTGTCCACTTCCATAATTACCATAATTCTGTGAATAGGTCTGTGAGTAATTCGGTGTAGTTGTGTTCACTGAATCGCCCTGGGGATTATTCTGAGAATTCTGGTAAGTACTTTCGTTAGTTTTTACACCACCCTGTTCCATCTTGTCATCTTCATACATGATAACTACCTTCTTCCTTTCTGGATTATGGCTTAAGTATAGAAAGATAATGTGACGGAATTGTGTTTTAATTATTATAAAAATATAATATTATTTAATATTCTTCTTCAATTACCTGAATTTCCATGTAATCAAATGGAATTTGTTCGATAAATGCATCCTTGGTGAATCTGCACTTGGAATGTCTCTGAAAGTCTTTAACCGTGGTATCCAGCCAGATTGGCTTGGACAAATCCAGCTCGTAGCAAGCCTTTTCGATAGCATTCATGACCTTGTGTGTCCTAGTGTCCATGGTGCTATCACAGATAACTGTATCCTTTATAAGATGATTATCATCAATTAGTTTAACCCATAATCTAAACATTGATCTGTATTCCGCAAGCTGAAAGTCCCTCGAGGAAGCTCTCCTTTGTCCTATTAATGATTAATTCCTGTGGAAAATCTATTTCCTGTAACATTTTCTGCGCCTTATCAGTACGGCCAATCTCAAGTGCCATGTGAGCATCAGTATTAACACAGATAGAAACACCAAGCTCTGCACATCTTACTGCTACGTCTCTGCAAACCATCTGGTGATGGCCTTCCCATGAAAAGCTGTGCTCATTGATCTCTATAGGCTTATGAAGCTCCTTGGCTCTATTAAGCACTTCATCCATATCAAACGGAACTTTGGCTCTTCCAATATGACCTATGAAGAACACCTTGGGATTCTCAAGCGCCTTAATATACATACGGGTATTCTCAGCTATGCTCTTACCCTCTGTATGTCTCTTGGCATGGATGGATGCTATTATAAAATCCATTTTCTCAAACACCATCTCATCGAGGCGCCTGGCTGGAACATAAGGATCTCCTATTACAGATTTATCTATAAGGATATCGTGGCCAAAGAAATTACCGTCCATATCTACGATATCTGCCTCGCATCCTCTAAGGAGTGTTACATCATTCCACTGTCTGGGCCAGTTATTACAGCAAAAGAAATACTGATAATTTTTGACGTTGTCATAATCTCCAAAGAGCATATCGCTGAAGTGATCTGTACTAGCCAAAAGCTTGATGCCATTCTCTCTGGCTGCCCTGATATTCTCTTCTATTGATGAATATGCATGTCTTGAAAATAAAGTATGTGTATGGGTATCGCATTCTATTCTATACATTTGTACTACCTCTTTTAATGATCTTCCCCACAATACCCCAACATTATATAAACACAATAGCTATCCACGATAGTTCGCAGATAGCTATTTAAGAATATCATTATATTATTGTTTCATCAACCAAACCGAAGATTACTCTTCATAACCGTTAGGATTCTGGCTCTGCCATCTCCAGGAATCAGCACACATCTCTTTGATTCCGTTCTCAGCCTTCCAGCCAAGTTCTCTCTCAGCCTTGTCAGCATTGGAATAGCAAGTAGCAATGTCACCAGGTCTTCTCTCTCTGATAACATAAGGAACCTTAACTCCTGTAGCCTCTTCGAAGTTCTTAACAATATCAAGAACGCTGTAGCCAACACCTGTACCAAGGTTGTAGATATTAAGTCCGCTTCCTGGTGCAAGCTTCTGAAGCGCCTTAACATGTCCAAGTGCAAGATCTACTACATGGATATAATCTCTAACACCTGTTCCATCTGGTGTGTCGTAGTCGTTACCAAATACGTTGAGCTCTGGGAGCTTACCTACAGCAACCTGTGTAATGTATGGCATAAGGTTGTTAGGAATTCCGTTAGGGTTCTCACCAATTGTGCCGCTCTTGTGAGCTCCAATAGGATTAAAGTAACGAAGAAGTACTACATTCCACTCTGGATCTGCCTTCTGAATGTCAGAAAGAACCTGCTCAAGCATTGACTTGGTCCAGCCATATGGGTTAGTACATGTTCCCTTAGGGCACTCCTCTGTGATTGGAACGAATGCTGGGTTGCCATATACTGTTGCTGATGATGAGAAGATGATGTTCTTGCAGCCATGCTGTCTCATAACATCAACAAGTGTAAGTGTTCCAGTAATATTGTTGTCATAGTATTCCCATGGCTTCTGTACTGACTCGCCAACAGCCTTAAGTCCTGCAAAATGAATAACACTGTCAATCTTCTCGCTTGCAAAGATCTTCTCAAGACCTTCTCTGTCTCTGATATCTGCCTCGTAGAAAGGAACTTTTTTACCAGTAAGAGCTTCTACTCTTCCGATAACCTTCTTGCTGGAATTAGCAAGATTGTCCATTACTACTACGTCATAGCCTGCATTCTGCAGTTCAACTACTGTATGTGATCCGATATAACCTGCTCCGCCTGTAACAAGAATAGCCATAGTAATCCTCCGTATCAAACTATTTGTTTTGTTATGACATCATTGTATATTCGAACTTCATAATACGCAACGCAGTTATGTTGCATATACCTGTCAAAATGTTAAATCAAAGTTCGATGCCGTTCAGTTTGCAAAGCTCTCTTGCAGATTCTACAGAGTCTACACCCTCTTTATTCTTGATAGGAGCAAACTCATGCTCTCTTACAACTTCGTAAGGAAGGCATGTATCAAGCTCATGAATCATATCAAGAACGAGCTGCTCGAACTTGCATCCGTTAGGAGCCTCTGGCTTAACCAGATTAGCATTCTCATCGATATATGGAATCTTCTTCTCAACAACATGAAGAGGAAGTGTATTCTTGGCAATATCATTAAGAGCCTTCTCGTTAAAGAGATAGTTGAGGATAACGCCATAGTTGTATGCTGGATCTCCGTTAGCATCCTTGGCATCCATCATCTCCTGTGAAAGCTCATAGTACTCAACGATAGATGGCTTGCCATCCTCGAGGCACATTACGCCAACCTTCTCATCTGGAGCGTTCTTCCTAACAACCTTAGCGCCACATGAAACACCAGCATTAACTGTTGCTCCAACGAAGCAAGGATCACAGATTCTCTGAAGAACATTATCTACAGCAAAGATATCGATCCACTCGATGCCCTCTTTAAGAAGCACATCACGAAGGCCTGCCTTGAGCATTGAAGAATACCAGCCAGCATTTCCGTTAGGAGATGTAGAAATCCTGCCCTTGCCTTCCATGTATACCTTACCGTTATAGTCAGAAGCTGGAGCCATGTCCTGCTTGAAGAATGTAACCTTATCCTCTGGATAGCCAAAGAAGTTGTGCTCCTTGAGGAAGTTAACAGTAGCATCATTATTCTTCTCACTTGTCATGATGAAGAGATGAATGTAAGCTCCATCTGCCTGGTTAACTGTGTCCTGAAGATTCTCAATAATTCTCTGGAAAATATATACAGGCTTAGTAAGTCCGATATCATACATTCCCTTAGGATTATCTGAGCCAAGTCTTGTGCCCATTCCACCTGCAAGAAGTACTGCAGCTACCTTGCCAGCCTTAATTGTCTCAACACCGATCTTTCTGAATTCTTCTTTTCTCTCCTCGATCTCAGAAACCTGCATAGCAGCAAGTGGAGAAAACTCCCCTCTTCCCTCGCTCTTGCCAAGGTTCTTGCAGTTCTCAAGTACTGCAAAATCTGTCTCCTCGATCTGTGTAAGAAGATCCTTCTGTTCAGCCTCTGTAAGCTCATCGTAGTATTTAAGGACGTGTTCCTGTCCATACTGCTGAAGTTTCGCCTTTGCGCTCTGTAAATCCATTTCTATTCCCTCACTTTTGAGTTATCGTTTCTATTTTTTCGCCGTTACATTGTATCACAATTAGCTGTTTTATACTAACTTATTAATGCGAAAAGAGCTTACGTTTTTTGCGTAAGCTCTTAATAAGTTTCTAAAATATATTACTGTGGAGTTCCTGTAGTTGGCTGTGCTGGTGCCTGTGCAACAACTGTAGGATCTACAGGAGCAGGAGTTCCAGGAACCCATCCGGCAGGAGCAACTAAAAGTCCATTCTTATCAAATGTACATTCTACGTTATCGAGAACTGCTGATACCTTGGTGAGCATTCTACCGTTGTTGGCATCGAAGTATCTCCATCCATCAGGAAGCTGAACCCATCCAACAACCATATGTCCATCAGTAGGATCAAGGTAGTAAACGCCATCTTTGAGAGATGCAAGTCCAAGTGCCATGAGACCATCCTGTCCAAAGTAGAAGGCTCTTCCATCTATTGCACTCCAGCCCTTGACCATCTTACCATCAGCGCCGAAGTAATATCTTGCTCCAACATCGCCTGACCAGCCAGTAAACATAACACCATCGTTACCAAAAAGATAAACCGACTTGTCGATAGTTGTAAGACCTACTGTAGCCTTGTAATCTGGTCCAAAGTAAAACATCTGTCCAAGCTCGTTGGCAAACCAGCCTGTGATGGCTGCTCCGTCAGCTCCGAACATAAACTTACCGATCTCAAATGCAAGCATTCCAGTCTGCATTACACCGGCTTCATTAAAGTAGTAAAGCTTGCTGCCAATCTGTGTAAGACCAACATGCATCAGATAGTTATCATCAAAGTAGTGAACACCATCTGCAAGAGGAATAAGTCCCTTCTGACATACACCATCTTCGCCTGCATAGCAGATTGCTCCGCCTACATCTATAAGACCAGTTCTTCTGACACCGTTGGCATCAAAGAAATATCTTTTACCATCTATGTCTGCAAAACCAACCTTGGCAAGTCCGCCCTGAGTAGGATCGAGATAATAGATTCCTGACTCATCCTGGAACCAGCCGGCGTTGATAACACCGTTTGCATCTGCGTGATATCTGCCGTTTGACAGATTGAGCCAGCCAGACATCCTTCTGTAATTGTGGTAGTAGTAAATGTTACCGCCGTAGCTGTTGAAGCCCTCAGGAATCATGCGGCTGAAATAATCAACATAGAGATGGTTGATATCAACCCTTGAAGGAATACCTGCTATTGAACCATGGCTTGTTGACTGCCACATAGCGTAGTCACCAGGATATTCGCAGGCATTGCCATACTGAGCAACCCACTTAGGCGATGATACAACAGGCATTCTGCCCATAAACCAGTTCTTGCTGGCATAAACCATTGGCTCATAACCATTTGCATATATGATTCCGCAGAATGTATCTGCGATAGCCTGAAGCTGCGCAGGGTTAAGTCCCTTCTGACAGGAATCTTCTATATCTATTGCTATAGGGAAAGATACTGTATAAGGAGCAATCCAGGCCAGTACAAGATTGGCCTCAGCCGCTGCCTGCTCAGGAGTTGTAGCATAGGAATAAATATAGATACCTGTTCTGATACCTGCAGCATTGGCGTTAACAATATTATTAACGAACTGCTCGTCGATACCCTTCTTGGTGGTACCAACCCTTATCATTGCGAATTTAACACCGGAATTCTTGACCTGCTGCCAGTTGACACCTCCCTGATATTTGGAAACATCAACTCCCATTGCGATCTCTGGGCCTCTTGCAGAAACTTCCACTTTGGCCGCAGGTGATAAAGACAGGAGCGCCACTGCCCCAATAAGCGCACCTACAGAAAGTAAGGCTTTCTTTAAACTTTTAAACATACTTTTCCCCTCATTTTTTAAGTTTTTCTTAACATGTAAATTATAAGGGTTAGCCGTTTACTAGTCAACGCAAGAAAAAAGAGGCCATATAGGCCTCTTTGAGCATTTTATTTGTCCAGATATTTGATTATTCCGTATGCTCCGGTTCCTGCATGAGCATTAAAAGTAATGGTTGTTGGCTCATCATCAAGATCTGGGAGAATCTCATAAGCTCCTCCGTTCTTAACATAAACCATAGCATAGGTATTATTCTCGCTTCTAAAGGCAGTAGGAATCGAAACCTTTGTAGTTACCTGCATTTCATCATTCTCATAAGGATATACCTTGGTTGAAAAGTATCTGCTGACAGTCATCTGGAAGGTAGCTCCAAGCTCAGCATTCTGAGATTTAGCAATTATATCCATGGTCTCAACTGCCTGAGGTGCAGTATATTTGTACAGATCCCAGGTTGACACAAAGAAATATTCAAGGACCATGAAGTTAGCCTGCTTCTGAAGATCAGCAAGTGATGAAACCACTGCAAGTCCAGGAATGCTGTAGGCATAATAATGTCCATCCAGAGTGGTCTTAGTAATAACTCCGTTAACAACTACAGTATTGTTCTGAGGAATCACTACGTCTGGCTCTTCCTCCACTACCTCTGCAGTAGTTGTAGTCGCTGTATCTGCCTCAAGAGCAGCCAGAGCAGCTGCAGCGCCTGCACTTGATGGAGCGCCCTTTCCAGCTTCTGCGCTATCTGAATTAGCAACCTTGGACTGGAGAGATGCAGCAATTCCTTCTGTAGCCTGTGCTGATACTGCTGTGAAATCCAGTGACACTATACTTACTATAGCTAAAAGAATCCCTAAGGATCTTCTGATCATTTGTCTTTTCATCTGTAGCCCCCGTATTCTGTGGCCTCATCTGTAAGACCACTATCTATCATAATAGTAACACCCAGTCTCCACATTATAAAGAAAAATATTAGCAAAATATGTAAATAACTGGCAACTAAGTGATAAGCATTTTCCCGCGTAAAAGCTTACAATTCTAAGGTAGATTATATGAAAGGAAACACATTTTGTAACATGAAAAAGAAACTATTAATGGCGATGATACTCACCTGTGTATCGCTCACCGCCTGCGGAAATGATATAGAAAGGGCAATTGCAGAGGAAACTTCTTATTCTGCAGAGGCAGATTCAGCAGATCTTAGCAGTGAATCAGCTACAGAAAGTACAGCTGAAGCTTCAGCAGAAGATGCTTCCAGTGCTTCATCCTCTGATAGCAGTCAGGAAGCAGCCAAGGCTGAAGCCTCCGAGCAACATGCAGAAGTTGGAGAAATGGTCCTTCCTAAATATACAGCCCTTAGAACCGGTGAAGGCTCTGGTACAATCGAACGAATCACTTACACAACCTATGACTACGCTGGTGATGGAAGTGAGTACACCAAGGAAGCTAACGTATACCTTCCTGCAGACTACAGTGCGGACAAAAAATATAACGTCATGATCCTTATGCATGGAATCGGCGGAAATGAAGATGAATGGGGCATGAACAAGAGCACCTCCAGAGTAAAAGCTATCATGGATAACCTTGGATACTACGGTGATGTTGAACCGTTCATTGTTGTAACTCCAAACGGAAGAGCCGGTAAAAAAGGCGGCGAGAAAGGTTCTGGTTATCAGTCCTTCTACCTGTTTGGTCAGGAGCTTAGAAATGATCTGATTCCATATATCGACTCACATTACAGCACCTATGCCGATTACGAAGAGGGCTATGACATCTCTGCAGCCCGCGATCACAGGGCTATCGCAGGTTTATCTATGGGTGGTATGCAGACAATCAACATCGGTATCGGAGAATGTCTTGATATGTTCAGTTATTTTGGCGCATTCTCAGCAGCTCCTACCAGTAACATAGCTTCCAAAACAGCTTCTATTGTTGCTGACAGCGAATACCCTATTAACTATTTCTACAATATATGCGGCTTACAGGATAGAACAGCTTATGCCAGCTCATCAGCTGCTGCCAAGACTCTTCCTGCCCTCTGCGACAAGCTTGTGGACGGCGAGAACTTCATGTGGCAGGAAGTAGATGGTGGACATGATTTCCATATCTGGTATCTTGGTTTCTACAATTTCGCACAGCTGGCTTTCCATAAAGCCTGAGTAATATTATGGATTAACGATATTTCTCATTTCTCCGCGCATAAAAGCTTCTACATTCTTTTTAACTTCCTCAAGGCATCTGCGGCGAGCTTCAGTGCTTGCCCATGCCAGATGAGGAGTTACAACAAGCTTACCACTGTCCTGAATTTTCAGAAGTGGTGAATCCTTAGCCATTGGCTCGGGATTTAATACATCAAGGCCCGCAGCCTGTATCTTGCCTTCTGAAAGGGCATCATACAGATCCTGCTCACTTACGACAGCACCTCTGGCAACATTTATGAGGATTGCTGTCTTTTTCATTTTATCGAAAGCTTTTTTATCAAAAAGATTTCTTGTCCTGTCACTGAGAGGGCAATGGATAGAGATCACATCGCTTCGGCTGAGAAGCTCGTCAAACTCCACTCTCTCATAATCTGTGCAGGTACTATTTCCTGATGCTGAGTAAAAGATAACCTTAGCACCGAAAGCTGTTGCTATCTGAGCAACCTTCCTGCCTATGTTTCCCATTCCTACTATTCCGTAGGTCATTCCATCAAGCTCATTAAAAGGAATATCAAGACAGCAGAAATGTGATTGATTAGCATAGCTGCCATCCTTAACAAATTCGTCGTAGTGGCGCATATTCTCCATAAGATAAAAGAGGAGCGCAAAGGTATGCTGTGCTACAGAAGCAGTTGAATAGTTGACTACATTGGCAACCTTAACTCCATGTCTGTCGCAGGCAGGAATATTTGCATTATCAAAGCCTGTGGCGAACTCGCAGATGAGCTTAAGATCCGGTGCATCATCCAGTATCTTATCTGTAATGGCACTCTTATTGATCAAAAGAACCTGTGCCCCAGCCAGTCTTTCCCTGGCATTATCTTCTGTAATCTTGTCATCATAATATGTTACTTCTCCCAGCTCATCATAGAGCGTATAGTCCATATCATTTCCAACACTATCTTTATCAGCTACAACAATCTTCATGCTATTCCTCCTTGAATATGTACTAAATAAGGCGCACACCAAATGGTGTACGCCTTAAGATTATCATTTATGTATCCACTTATCAAA
>JAEEGF011484634.1_pt1 | contig 14513 bp, 16 predicted proteins | sample 9134171 | NCBI WGS metagenome assembly JAEEGF01 (sample SAMN16246542, study PRJNA631951) | gut metagenome | biome: gut microbiome; feature: rumen; material: AP-attached | host: Bos | place: Iran: Karaj | collected 2018-10
TCTCACGGGTGATATGGTCTTCGCCTCTGGGTGATATTGTTCCTGTCTCACGGGTGATATGCCTCCAAAGGCAGAGCTGAAAGTTGGCATCTTTTTTGTTCTACCCTTCCACAATCCCGGCTTCTTCGGAGGCCGGGATTTTTGTATTTTTTCTTGGCGAAAATGCTTGATTTTGCCGGTTTTTATGGAAAAATCGGAACATTTTTGCGTATCGCTCAAATCTGCGATCTTTTCAAAATCGGCTGTTTTTCAGCGGTTTTACCTAAAGTTTTACCATTAGAGGGTATTTTTAAAAGGGAAAATAAAGGGAAAACAGCGATTAACGGGGAAAGTCTTCCTTTTTTCTGCTATCCGGTTTTCTTTTTGACGTACCGTTTGTCAGCTAATGGCTCTGCGGCGATCCTCTATGCACTTGTGCTGACAGGCCTTACGGCTGGGAAAGTGTTTTGGATGAAGCGCTCCAACTTGTTTGCACTGTTGATTTGCATTTGCTTTGAAACGTGGCCATATACCTCCAGAGTAAAAGCGGCAGTCGCGTGACCAAGGTTTTCTTGAAGCGTTTTGAAATCTACGCAGTCCCATGTACTTCGTCTGATCGGAAGCGTACTCCTCCGGTGTGACCTGCCCGTCATCCATCAGATTCTGCGCGGTGTCCTTTGTGCGGATCAGCGCCTTCTTCATGTGCTCGGCAACAACTTTACTCCGATCAAGTACCTTGATGTCATGAATGCTTTCCTTCGTCTTGATGTCAGCCATGGATAACACAATTACCTCTGCGGAAACGATTGCCAATATATTGTTTCACGCAATTCCTGAAACCATGCGTGCTGTTTTCTTTGGCAGGGGCGGTTTGCCGCCAAATGTAGGGCAAAACCTCCATGGAACTATTTTCACTATTTTTTGGAAAACGAAAAGATGCGGCTTTCGGAAGATTCGTATTCGATGATGGCAAAGCTTTCGGAATACTAATGCGTGTAATCAAGAAAGCGAATGGCATTTCCCAAATCATTTTCAAGGATTTCTTTCATTTTTCTTGCAAAGGGACAAGGATATCCTATCGGCGTCCCTTTTTGAATACAAGACGCAAAGGCGATCGTATCAGCGCCGCGTTCCACCAGTTTATTTGCTCGAAGGATTGCTTTCTTACCGGGACAACCTCCGCAGTTGCAGAAACCAACCAGTTCGATTTCTTCATCGATCCCTTCGAAAACGCCCTTGTGTTCTTTGACCATTCTAAAATCGGTCGTGCCCGGACAATAGTCTTCCGTTTGCATACATCTTATGATACCAAGTTTCATTTTCAACTCCTCACTTTGAGAGTAGTACTGCTCTGTCAATTTCCGGCGCAGTGATGCTCGGCACAGTGATCATGACCGCAATCGCCGTCATGGTGCTCGTGGTGATCACAACGGGCGTTGGGATCATATGCGAGGTTTCCTCCCGCAAGTGCCTGAGCCGCCTCATCGGCAGAACCCTGAACGCCCGCGTAGAGCTTGATTCCCGCGTCGGCGAGCGCCATCTGCGCGCCCATGCCGATACCGCCGCAGATCAAGGCGTCGACCTTTGCGGTCTGAAGGAATCCCGCCAGCAGCCCGTGGCCGCTGCCGTTGGTGTCCACAATCTGTTCCTTGATGATTTTTCCATCCTCGACGTCGTACAGCTTAAACTGCTCCGAATGACCGAAATGCTGGAAAACCTCTCCGTTTTCATAAGTGACTGCGATTCTCATAACATGATCTCCTTTATTCTTTAATGCTTGTGGGATATCTGCCGGGGGGAAACGATAGTTGCCGCCAACGATCAGAAGCCGCCTTCCGTTTACCAGCATGTCCGCCATTTTTGTTCTGGCGCTCTCATAGATCGCCGTCACAGTCGTGCGGGAAACGTTCATTCTGGATGCGCATTCCTCCTGATTGAGGCCCTCGTGATCCAAAAGTCGAATCACCTCATATTCGTCGACCGTCATGGCAACGGTGTCGGTAACCTCCATGTCATCCGGCGAAAAGCTGCGATACATGGGCAGTTGGCCGATCTGTCTGCATCGTGTGGGGCGCGGCATGGGCTTCATCCCCTTTCTGCATTGTATTATAGCGCCGTTATTGACATATGTCAATAAAAATCTGTCGGCGGCGGATCGCTGACGCCGGGAACACAACGGAATTGTGCTGCCATTTGCAACATCTGCACGGGAGCCGTATAACGGCGCGTCTCGCTTTATGCGCTTTTTTTGCTGTTCCATACACCTCCACATTGTTGTATTCCGCATCGCTTTCAAGACCCCAGATTATCACGGCAAGCTGTTCGCGTGTAAGAATCTGGCCCTGGTTGGCAATCATGTATTCCATAATCCGCAGTTCTTTCTCCCCAAGCCTAACGCTCTGCCCGGTTTTCCTGCAGGTCAGCGTTGCCGTAGTCGTATCCAGCGCCAAATCACCAAAACACAGGCTTCCGTCCTGAGAACGAATATTACGGCGGCACAACGCCCGAACACGGGCAAGTAATTCCCTCGTTTGAAACGGTTTTGTGAGATAGTCGTCCGCGCCGCTGTCCAAGCCGGTGACATTGTTGTCCAGCCCGCTTTTTGCCGTCAGCATAAGAACCGGCGTTTTGACGCCTTTGCCCCGCGCGGCGCGGACGACCTCAAAGTCGTTTTTTTCGGGCATCATGACGTCAATAATGGCGGCGTCATAGACATTGCTCTCCAAGGCCGCGAGCGCGGATGCTCCATCCGCAAAGTGATCTACATCGTATTTTTCAAGACGCAGCAGCTCAACCAGCGCCGACGCCATACGCTTTTCATCTTCAGCAAGAAGCAGTTTCATTTGATCACCGCCTTTCAGGATGATTATAGCATAAAACATTGAGAAAAGATTGAATACCGGAAATATTTCTGAAACGATCCCTTAAAAAGGCCCTCGGCATCGGCTGTCTGCCGCTGCCGGGGACCTGTTCACTGTGTTTTGAGCCAGCTCACATATAAACATGGATGATTCTCTGCGTTCTGAGACCGCGATCGTTTTTTCTTTCCCCGGGAGGGCCGAAGCCCTCCCGGGCGTTGGTTTTTGCTTGGAAATCGGTGATTCTTGCCGGAAATCAGGGCAAAATCAGCGCTTCACGGGCCAATCGGAGCAGCGCCCCGTGAGTGGTTTGTCAACACAGAGAACCGGCCTCTGCGTTTCCCTGTGTTTACAGGAATACGGAAATAGAAATTTTTTTATCGGTTTTCCTTGATTTACAGACTGATGTCTGTTATAATGAACACAACCTATAGAGAGTGCGCGAGAGACAAGCTCGTTGACCGCACAGCAACCTGCCTGAAGGTAAGGTGCTCCAGCTTGACCGATAGGCGTTTGTTTGAAACAGACACCTGTCGGAAACGATGGGTGTTTTTTCGTCCTCTCTGTTGGTAATACCACAAAACGGAGGACTTTTTCATGAAAACCATTACTGAAATCTCTCAATTCAACGGACGTGTCTATGTCCACCTTGCAACCAGGGACCTTGCACGTCAATTCTTGAAGCAGGCAGAAGAAGAAGGTTTTACCTTCTGCGACGGGGTTAAACCTACCGACAGAAGAGCAACTGAGGTTATGGCTGTTAATCCAGATCACACGATTAATTATGTAGGGATGGTTGGACATCTGGCATATCAAGGACATGCGCATGATATCGGAAAAAGACAGCTATTACGTGTAGAATATGCTCTGGTCTAAAATCAATAAAATGTATTTTGAATTTGGTTCCCCAATCGAGCGCTTGACTTTTTTCACAGCCTTGAGTATACTAAGCCGAGACACGAACCATCAGAATTCAGAGATACGCTTGGATTCGGCGGTTTTATGGAGCAAAACTTTATCGGCAAGAGGAATCGCTATGATCGAATATGTTACCTTATCGAACGCCGCGGCGCTGGACGAATTCGTTTTGGCCCATCCGAACGGCCATTTTATGCAGACCTCGCTCTGGGGCCGCGTCAAGACCGACTGGCCCTGGCACGGGCTGATCCTGCGCGGCGCTGACGGGCAGATCCGCGGGACCGTCGCCCTGCTGGAGCACAAGATGCACCTGGTCGGCACCCGCTTTTTCTACGCCCCGCGCGGACCGGTCTGGACCCGCGGCGACGATCAGACCTTCCGCGACCTGATCGATGCGGCGAAGACCTACGCCAAAAAGCACGGCGGCTGCTTCCTCCGCTTCGATCCCGAGGTGCCCGAGGAGGATACCGCCTTTGCCGATCTGGCCCGCTCGATGGGCTTCTCCATTGACGCTGCAACGGACTTCTCCCTCTATCAGCCGCGTCTGGTCTATATCAGCGACCTGACCGGTCTGACGCCGGAGACCCTGGAATCCATCTATCACCGCACCTGCCGGACGAAGATCCACCGCGCCCAGCGCGGACCGCTGGTCGTCCGGACCGGCACGACCGCCGACCTCGACGACTTCCACGAGATGATGGAGGCCACCGCCGCCAAGAATCATTTTTCCGCCCGCTCCACGACCTACTTCCGCGAGCTGCTGGAGGGTCTGGGCGACCGCGGCGTCCTCTTCCTGGCGGAGCTGGACGGCAAGCCGATGGCTGGCTCCATCGCCTGCTACGCCGGGCAGACGGCCTCCTTCCTCTACGGCTGCTCCCTGCCCAGCGAGCAGAATCTGAACGGCACCGAGCTTCTGCAGTGGCACATGCAGGCCGAAGCGATCCGCCGGGGCTGCACCCGCTTCGATTTCCGCGGCGTGGAGGGTCTGCCCACCGAGGACAACCCGGTCTACGGTCTGCACCGCTACAAGCAGGGCTTCGGCGCGAAGTACGTCGCCTGGGTCGGTCAGATGGATCTGATCGTCAAGCCCCTGGCCGCCAAGCTGACCTACGCGATCATGAACCGCCGCAAGACCGGTCAGATCGTCGCTCCGGAAAAGAAGGACGAAGCGCAGCAGACGGAAGCAAAGTAATTCGTGAAAAATATAGATCGCCCGTCGGGCGGTGGGAGCTCCGCCGCCCGACGGGCGATTTGTGCTTATGTCAGTCGTCTTCCTTCTCGAAGGCCTCCACGGCCTTTTCCAGCAGGTCGCGGATGGGCAGATTCTGCGGGCACACGCCCTCGCAGAGACCGCACTTGAGGCACTCGGAGGCCTTGCCGTGGCCCTCGGTGAGGACGGTCCTGTAGTAACGGGGCTGGTTCCAATCCTTGAACTGGCTGTACTTGTTCAGGCAGGAGAAGATATCCGGGATCAGGATCCCCATCGGGCAGCCGTCGGTGCAGTAGCGGCAGGCGGTGCAGGGGATCAGATTCTGGGCGCGGAAGAGGTCGCGGACCTTCTCGATCGCCGCGCCCTCCAGCTCGTTCAGGGGCTTGGGCTCGACCATGAAGGAGAGATTGTCGTTCATCTGGTCCAAGTCGCTCATGCCGGAGAGGACCATCGCCACCTGCTCAAAGCCCGCGGCGAAGCGCAGAGCCATGCTGGCAGGCGTCTGACCGAGCTGCTCGTAGAGCGTTACGGCGTCTTCGGGCAGACCCTTGACGAGCGTGCCGCCCTTGATCGGCTCCATGACGATGACCGGCTTGCCGTGGCGGACGCAGGTTTCGTAGACGCGCTTGGAATCCACGGCGACGTCGCCGTAGTCCAGATAGTTGAGCTGGATCTGGACGACCTCGACCTCCGGGTAGGTGGTCAGGATCTTGTCCAGGACCTCGGCGGTGTCGTGGAAGGACAGGCCGACGTGGCGGATCTTGCCCTCGCGCTTGAGCTCGAAGGCAGTCTCATAGGCGCGGCAGGCCTTGAATTGCTCAAAGTTCCGGGCGTTCTGGGCGTGCATCAGATAGAAGTCGAAGTATTCCACCCCGCAGGCCTCGAGCTGGGCTTCAAACAGGGGCCGGATCTCGGCCTCGGTCTTGAAATAGCTGCCGGTCAGCTTGTCGGTCAGCAGGTACTCGCTGCGGTCGTGGCGGCTGGTCAGACAGCGCTTCAGGGCGGTCTCGCTCAGCCCGCTGTGGTAGCCGTGGGCGGTGTCGAAGTAGTTCAGACCGGCGGCAAGGAAGGCGTCCGCCATGCGGCTGATCTGGTCGTAGTCCAGCTCGTCCCCGATTTTCGGGAAGCGCATGCAGCCGAAGCCGAATTTGCCGTGGATCTCCGGGAAGAAGGGATTGTTCATGCAGAATCGCTCCTTTTTATGTATTGTCATGGAAATACCGTTCAAAATACGCCGTCGCCTCCCGCCGGTTGCGGAAGATCTCCTCCTTCAGCGCTTCCAGATCGGGGAATTTGCGCTCCGGGCGGAGATAGCGGTAGAACTCGACGGTCAGCTCCTTGCCGTAGAGGTCGCCGTCAAAGTCGGAAAGCCAGGTTTCGACGGTCTGCCGGTGGCCGCCGACGGTGGGGCGGGTGCCGATATTGCAGACGCCGGTCCGGCTCTGACCGTCCACGGTCCCGCGCACGGCGTAGACGCCGCGGGCCGGGAGCAGGATCTCCGGCTCCGGCAGGAGGTTTGCGGTCGGGAAGCCGAGGGTATGGCCCAGATGCCGCCCCGGCTGAACCACGCCGCTCAGCGTGTGCGGGTGGCCGAAGAAGCGGATCGCGGCCTCCGTGTCGCCCGCTTCGACCAGCGTTTTCAGAAAGGTGGAGGAGACCGTGATCCCGTCCATCGTCAGCTTTTCGATCACGTCGCAGCCGAGACCGCGCGCCGCGCACCAGGCGGAGAGCTTCTCGGCGTCGCCCTCGCCCCGGAAGCCGAAGCGGTAGTCGTAGCCGCAGACCAGATGGGCCGCGCCGTAGTCGCAGACCAGGGCTTCGGCAAAGTCGGTCCAGCGCTCGTGGCGGAGCTCGTTGGTGAAGGGCAGGACGAAGACCTCGTCCACCCCGTACAGCCCGCGGATCAGGCGGATGCGGTCGTCCACCGAGGTCAGCAGGCGGCCGTCCTTGCCTGGGCTGCGGTCAAAGGTCAGGGCGGCGGCGGAGCATCCGCTTGCCCGGGCAAGCTGCGCCGTGCGCGAAAGCAGGGCGCCGTGTCCGAGATGGACGCCGTCAAAGAATCCAAGCGCGATCACACGGTTCATGTATGGGACCTCCGAGGGAGATTGGGCGATTGAGAATTGAGAATTGAGAGTTGAGAATTTGTCGATACGCGCCCCTACGCGCCCGCACGGATCGACAATAGAGCCGCACCGAAAAAAAACCGAAAAACGGTCATGCTCTGCCCGAAAAATCGGCGGCTCCGCTTGCGGACCTACACCTCAAAGAAGCTCTTGACGGTCTTCAATTCTCCGTTGGCGACTTGGGCCAGCAGGAGAAAACCACCGGCTTGGTTATAGACGCGGTATTCGCCGTCCTTGAGCTTTGGGGTATGCAGGGGCGCGCCGTTGCGCAGCTTGCGTTCGGCGTTCTCGGCAACGGTGAGGGCGGGACGGTCGGAAAAGAGGCTGTCCGTGGGCAGGAGCAGGGCCTCCGGGTTTTCCGCAGCCAAAATCTCCGCCATTGTGTGACTCCGGGTGACGTCGTACGCCCCGGCGCGGGTGCGCCGCAGGGCGGACAGACATCCGCCGCAGCCGAGGGCCGCGCCGATATCGTGGCAGAGGGTACGGACGTAGGTCCCCTTGGAGCAGTGGACGCGCAGCCGCCAGTCGGCGCCTGCCCCGCCCAGCAGGTCCAGGGCGAAGATCGTGACGGGCCGCGGGGCGCGTTCCACCGCCTTCCCCTGCCGGGCCAGGGCGTAGAGCTTCTGGCCGTTGACCTTGATCGCGGAATACATCGGCGGGATCTGCGCGATCTCTCCGCGGAAACTGTCCAGTGCTGCCTCGAGGCGCTCCTGCGTTATGTCAACTGCACGTTCTTCCAGCGTCCGGCCCGTGACGTCCTGGGTATCGGTGACGAGACCCAGGCGCAGTCCGGCCTCGTAGACCTTGTCGGCGTGTTCAAAGAAGGGCACGGCCCGGGTCGCCCGCCCGATGAAGATCGGCAGAACGCCGGTTGCCATCGGGTCCAGGGTGCCGCCGTGACCCACGCGTTTTTCGTGGAAGACGCCGCGCAGCTTGGCGGCAACGTCCTGGGAGGTCCAGCCTGCGGGCTTGTCCACGATCAGAATCCCGTTCGCCATTACAGTTTCACGTAGTCCGCGAGGACTTCGAGCAGGGCGGAGCGGATCGCAGGGATGCCGCCGGGCACGGAGGCCCCTGCTGCGGCGGGGTGGCCGCCGCCGCCCAGCCGGGCGCAGATGGCGGCCGCGTTGAAGGCGGCGCTGGAGCGGAGCGAGAGCTTGCCCATCCCGCCGTCCACCTCGCGGAGCATGGCGGCCAGCTCCACGCCCTCCACGGAGCGTCCGAAGCCGGAGATGTCGTCCACGTCGTCCTCGGTCAGACCGAGCTCGTCCATGACGGCGTTCGGGATCGCGGAGACGGCGACCTTGCCGTCCGCGAAAAACTCCATGTGCTCGGTCAGATAGGCCTCCAGACGCAGGCGGGCCTTGCGCTTGATCTCAAAGAAGGTGCGGTTGATCGGATGGACCTCCGCTCCGGCTTCCATGCAGGCTGCGGCGCAGCGGAAGGTTTCGGCGGTCACGTTGGAATAGCGGAAGCAGCCGGTGTCGGTGGAAATGGCCACGTAGAGGGCCTCCGCCATCGACCGGTCCAGGCGCGCGCCGAGCAGAGGGCAGAGGGAAATTAAGATCTCCCCGCAGGCGGCGTGGGTCTCGTCGGCGTAGGTCCGGGCGGCAAAGCCGCTGTTGGTCCCGTGGTGGTCGATGGCCAGGTCTACCTTCGCGTCCTCCATCCCGTAGGGAAAGAGATTGGGCCCGGCGACGTCCACCGAGACGAGGGTCCCGCCCCCGGTCCCGGTCAGACCGGTCCAGTAGGGGGCGAACTTCGGCGTGATCTGGGGGTTGGGATAGACGGCCGCCCGCTTCCCGATCGCCCGAAGCATCCGGCAAAGGGCGGCGGCGCTGCCCACGGTGTCGCCGTCGGGGCGGCGGTGGGTCAGGATCAGATAGTCGTCGTGGGTTTTCAGATACTCCGCCGTCTCAGGCAGGGTCAGTTTCTTGGTCATCGGGTTCGTCCTCCGGGATGTCAAGGGTGGAGAGAATGTCGAGGATCCTTGCGCCGTAGGTGATGGAGTTGTCCTCTACCCAGACCAGCTCCGGGGTATAGCGCAGGCTCAGACGGCTTGCAAGCTCGTGCCGCAGATAGCCGCCGGAGGATTTGAGGCCCTTGAGGACCTCCTTGGACAGGCTCTTGTCATAGACGGAAACGAAGACCTTGGCATAGCGCAGGTCCGCGGTGGTGTCCACGCGGGTGACAGAGACCATGGTTTTCTGAACGCGGGGATCCTTGAGGGTCCGCAGCAGGTCGGAAAGCTCCCGCTGGATCTCCTCATTGATCCGTCCGATACGATTGGAAGGCATGGTAATGGCTCCTTATGATCGCGGCGCAGGCGGAAACCGCATACGCGGGTGGATGTCGTATGAAATGGGATGAAGGGCGGGGCTCTGCCCCGCCCTGTCTGAGCTTAATCGCGGTATTGCTCCATGACGAAGCACTCGAAGATGTCGCCCTCCTTGAGGTCGTTGTACTTCGCAACGGACATGCCGCATTCGAAGTTGGCGGCGACCTCCTTGACGGAGTCCTTGAAGCGCTGCAGGGAGCCCAGCTCGCCGGTGTAGATGACCACGTTGTCGCGCAGGACGCGGACCTTGCTGTCGCGGGTGACCTTGCCGTCCTTGACGTAGCAGCCGGCGACGGTGCCGATCGCGCTGACCTTGTAGAGGACGCGGACCTCGGCGTGGCCGATGACGACCTCGCGGTACTTCGGGGCGAGCATGCCCTTCATGGCGGACTCGATCTCCTCCAGGCATTCGTAGATGACGCTGTAGAGCCGGATATCCACGTCCGCGCGCTGGGCGGAGACCGCCGCGGCGGCGTCGGGCCGGACGTTGAAGCCGACGATGATCGCGTTGGCGGTGGAGGCCAGCAGGATATCGCTCTCGTTGATCGCGCCGACGCCGCTGTGGATGACCTTGACGGCGACCTCGTCGTTGGAGAGCTTGGAAAGGTTGGCCTTGACGGCCTCGGCGGAGCCCTGGACGTCGGCCTTGACCAGGACGTTCAGCTCCTTCATCTCGCCCTTCTTCATCTGGTCGAAGAGGTTTTCGAGCGTGACCTTGGAGCGCTGCTTTGCCAGCTCGTCCTTGGCCTTCTGCTTGCGCTGCTCCACCAGCTCGCGGGCCATGCGCTCGTCCTTGACGGCCTCAAAGGCGTCGCCCGGCGCGGGGACCTCGCCCAGACCCGTGATCTCCACGGGGACGGAGGGTCCGGCGTGCTTGATCGAGCGGCCCTTGTCGTCGGTCATCACGCGGACGTGGCCCACGGAGGTGCCGGCGATGATGGTGTCGCCCTGGTTCAGGGTGCCGTTCTGGACCAGCAGGGTCGCAATCGGGCCGCGGGTCTTGTCCAGACGGGCCTCGATGACGGTGCCCTTGGCGGAGCGGTTCGGGTTGGCCTTGAGCTCGCGGAGCTCGGCGGTGAGGATCACGGTCTCCAGCAGCTCGTCGATGCCCATGCCGGTTTTGGCGGAGATGCGGCAGACCTCGGTGTCGCCGCCCCATTCGGCGGGAACCAGATCGTGCTCGGTGAGCTGGGTCAGGATGCGATCCGGGTTGGCGCCCGGCTTATCCATCTTGTTGACGGCCACCACGATGGGGATCTCGGCGGCCTTGGCATGGTTGATGGCTTCGATGGTCTGCGGCATGATGCCGTCGTCGGCGGCGACCACCAGGATCGCAACGTCGGTACACATCGCGCCGCGGGCGCGCATCGAGGTGAAGGCCGCGTGGCCCGGGGTGTCCAGGAAGGTGATCGGATTGCCGTTGATGCGGACCGTATAGGCGCCGATGTGCTGGGTGATGCCGCCGGCCTCGCCCGCGACCACGTTCGTCTTGCGGACGGCGTCGAGGAGGCTCGTCTTGCCGTGGTCGACGTGGCCCATGACTACGACGACGGGGGGACGGGTGACCAGCTCTTCGACGGTGTCCTCGTGATCGTCAAAGAGGCGCTCCTCGATCGTGACCACGACTTCCTTCTCTACCTTGCAGCCGAGCTCGGTGGCGATGTACTCGGCGGTGTCAAAGTCGATATTCTGGTTGACGGTGGCCATGACGCCGTTCTTGATCAGGCACTTGATGACCTCGGCGGCGGTCTTCTTCATCCGGGAGGCCAGCTCGCCCACGGTGATCTCGTCGGGGATCTTGACGGTGAGCGGGGTCTTCTTGATGGCCTCCAGACGCAGACGGCTCAGACGCTTGCGCTCGTCCTCGCGGGACTTGGCGCTCTTGCCGCCCTGCTGCTTCTTGTTCTTGTTGCCGATCTTCTGCTTGCCGCCGGTCCGGTTCTGGTCGCGCTCGGAGATCAGGGTGTCGGCGTGGTCGTCGAAGCGGGCCGCGTTGACCTGGACCGCGGAGGTGTCCACCACGCGGCGCTCGCGCTTGCGCTGGGGCTCGGCGGGCTTCTTCTCGGCGGGCTTCTGCGCGCCGGGCTTGGCATTCTGGGCAGGAGCGGGCTTCTTGTCGTCGGGCTTGGCGGCGGGCGCGGCCTGGGCGGCCTTCTTTGCCTCGGCCTCGCGCTTTGCGGCCTCCTCGGCCTTCTTCTTCTCCTCGGCTTCCTTCTTGGCGAAGGCCGCGGCGAAGACCGTCTCCACCGAAGCGATCTGATTCTGCTGGGTCAGAGAATCGAAGATCACGTTCAGCTGGTCCTCCTCCAGCACCTGCGCGGTGCTCTTGGGCTTTTCAAAATATTTTTCCACGATTGCGGCAATATCCTTCGGAGCCATTCCGAAATCTGCGGCAACCTCCTTGATGCGATACTTCACAAAACTCATACAGCCACCTCCAGCTTAACTTTTCCGTGTTTTCGTGTGCCGACCGTTTTCGGCACGATCCTTCACCCGGCGGACCCGTTCCTCCAGATCCGCCATCAGCGCGGCGTCGGGCTCCGGCAGGGTCCTGGCAAAGGCCAGGGCCAGAGAGACGTCGGTGAAGGCCGCGACAGCCACGGAGGGCCGTCCCAGGGCTGCGCCCAGGGTCTGCTTGTCATAGGCCAGCGTGATCACGCGCTGGCGGGTCCCCTCCGTGCGCGCCAGAACGCGGCGCACGGTCGCCGGACCGGCGTCCGCCGCCAGGAGGACCAGTCTGGCGCGATGCTCGGCAAGCATGGCGCCGACGGAGTCCTCACCGGTCTGGAGCTTGCCTGCCTTTCGCGCGATGGAAAGCAGGCCGAGGGTCTTATCTGCGTTACGTTCCATGTTCCTCCTCCATCTGCCCGGTGAGGGCGTCGTAGATTTCCGGAGGAATCTCCACCTCCAGCGCGCGGGCGATCGCCCGGGAGCGCAGGGCTTTTTTCAGGCAGTCGGGGTCGTGGCAGACGTAAGCGCCGCGTCCGGGCGCTTTGCCGCGCAGGTCAAGCGAGACCGTCCCCTCCGGAGACCGGACGACGCGCACCAGCTCGCGCTTGGGCTTCATCTCCCGGCATCCCAGACACTGCCGCAGGGGTATTTTCTTGGGCATGATCGGCGGATTTCCTCCTTTCATCGGAAATGCTTCGGTTTCGGTCCGGGCTGCCCGCAGGATCGGGAAGCCCGAAGGCAAATTGGATCGGAAGGCGATCAGGCCTCCGGCGCTTCGGCGGCGCTGGCGGGCTTGATGTCGATCTTGTGGCCGGTCAGACGGGCGGCCAGGCGGGCGTTCTGGCCCTCCTTGCCGATGGCAAGGGAGAGCTGGTCGTCGGGAACCAGAACGCGGAAGGACTTCTCGTCGGAAAGCGGCGTCACGGAGATGACGTCGGCGGGAGCCAGGGCGGCGGCGACGAACTTGGCCGGGTCCTCGTTCCAGACCACGATATCCATCTTCTCGCCGTGCAGCTCGTTGACCACGGCGGCAACGCGGGAGCCCTTCGGGCCGACGCAGGTGCCGACGGGATCGAGATTCGGGTCAACCGCGTGGACGGCCAGCTTGGTGCGGGAACCGGCCTCGCGGGCGACGGACTTGATCTCCACCTCGCCGGAGGCGATCTCGGGCACGTTCAGCTCGAACAGGCGCTTGACCAGACCCGGATGGGTCCGGGAGACGATGACCTGCGGGCCGCGGCTGGAGCGGCGGACCTCAACCACATAGACGCGGATCAGGTCGCCCTCGATATAGGTCTCACCGCGAACCTGCTCGCCGGAAGCGAGCCAGGCGTCGGTGCGGTCGTTGCCCTGACCGATGCGGACGGTGAGATCGCCGGTGTTGGGATCGACGCGCAGAACGGACCCGGTCATGATCTCATGCTCTCTGGAGGAGAAGCGGTCAAAGATCATGCCGCGCTCGGCCTCGCGGATGCCCTGGATGATGACCTGCTTGGCGGTCTGGGCGGCGATGCGTCCGAAGGCCTGGGTCTGGATCTCCTCGTTGACCAGGTCGCCGAGCTGGCAGTTCGGATCGATCCTGCGGGCGGCCTCAAGCTGGATCTCGGTGGCGGGGGTGATGACCTCGTCCACGACCTCCTTCTGCGCGTACATCCGCAGGGCGGACTCGGTGAGCTCTACGAACACGTTGTCGGTGTAGCCGGCGCGGTCCTTTTTATAGGCGGCAAGCAGGGCCTGGGTGATCTTATCGACCATGTAGTCCGCAGGGATGCCGCGCTCACGCTCAAGCTGCTTGAGCGCTGCGAAGATTTCGGTATGGGCATTGTTGGTGTTGTTGGTTGCCATGATCTCTTCCTCCATTATCTGTATCAGTCAAAATCCGCTCTGAGCCGCACCAGGGCGACCTGGGATTTGGAAAACGTCAGGGTCTCGCCGCCGTATTCCACGGTGACGTCGCCGTTGTCATAGCCGCGCAGGACGGCGGGATACTCCCGCACGCCGTTCAGGGGCCGGTAGAGCTTGACCAGCACCTTCGCGCCGAGAAAGGCCGCAAAGTCGGAGGGCCGTTTCAGGGGCCGCTCCAGTCCGGCGGAGACGACCTCAAAGCGATAGCTGCCCTCGATGGGGTCCTCGCGGTCCAGGATGGGGTCCATCGCGTGGGAGACCTCCACGCAGTCATTGATATTTACGCCGCCGTCCTTGTCGATATACAGGCGCAGGAACCATTCCCCGCCTTCGCGGACGTATTCGACGTCCCAGAGCGTGCAGCCGTGTTCTTCGACCACGGGCTGGGCGAGGGAGCGGATTCGTTCCGTCACTTTCATCTGTTTTGCCTCCGCAGGTGGATCAGTGGATTTGAAATGGATTTTACATAAGGAAAGAGAGGCTTGACGGCCTCTCTAACTTACTTCCTACCTAATTACGGGGGGATTATACCACATCTTATATAGAAAAGCAAGTATTTTTCAAAAAGTTTTTGAAAAATACTTGCTTTTCTAACCAGTCAGTTGGGAAGCTGGGCGCGGCGGACGTGCTGCTCGAACCAGTCGGTGATCTCCTTCAGCCGGCGGAGGCGATGCGTGGGCTTGCCGGAGCGGGAGAGCTCGTGGTTTTCGCCGTGGAAGAGGCAGAGCCGG
>JAEEGF011798230.1_pt1 | contig 14510 bp, 9 predicted proteins | sample 9134171 | NCBI WGS metagenome assembly JAEEGF01 (sample SAMN16246542, study PRJNA631951) | gut metagenome | biome: gut microbiome; feature: rumen; material: AP-attached | host: Bos | place: Iran: Karaj | collected 2018-10
ATCCTCTCCGTGCTCCTGTACCTTCTGTTGGGTGCCATCGGCATCCCCGTTTTTGCCGGTTTTTCCGGCGGGATCAGTGTGCTGCTGGGACCCACGGGGGGATACCTGATTGGCTTTATTGCCATCGCATTGCTTTTGACAGGATGGCGCCGCCTGTTTGGAAATTGCCTGAAGTCAGCCGGCATGCTGATCGGCCTGCTCATCTGTTATCTCTTTGGCACACTCTGGTTTATCTGGGTCTATGCACGCGGTGGGAATACTGTCACTTTTGCTGTTGCGCTTGGCTGGTGTGTAGTGCCCTATATCATTCCCGACTTGCTGAAAATCGCCCTTGCACGGCTTATCGCCGTGCGCCTCCGTCCCGCCTTGAAAGGAGTTCACCGTACATGAATATTGTTATTATGGAACCGCTTGGCATTTCAGATGCCCTTCTTCAAAAGCAGCTCGAGCCACTGCGCACTGCAGGACATCAGGTAACTGTTTATTCTGACCGACCGTCCTCTGTCGAAGAAAGCATTCAGCGGGCAAAGAATGCAGAAATACTCATTCTGACCAATTCACCTTTCCCTGCCCGGGCAGTAGACGCCTGCCCCTGCCTGCGTTATCTGGACGTAGCCTTTACCGGCATCGATCATATTGCAGTGGAAAGCTGCCGTGCAAGGGATATTCTGATTTCCAACGCATCCGGATATTCAGATCAAGCTGTCGCAGAACTGACCATTGGTATGATGCTCAGCTTACTGCGCCGTATGCCTGCCTGTGACAAAGCTGTACGCAGTGGTGAAAGCAGCAAAGTATTGACAGGCCGTGAGCTGGGCGGAAGGACCGTGGGAATAATCGGGTTTGGCCGCATCGGCCAGCGCGTTGCGCGTTTGTGCCAGGCATTTGACGCACGTGTGATTGCAAGCGATCCTGCTCCTTCCGAGACCGCACAGGCGCTTGGCATCCCATATCTTCCCCTGGAAGAGCTGCTGCGCACATCCGACATCGTAACCTTGCACGCACCTTCCACGCCGGTCACAGCCGGGATGATTGGTGCACAGCAGCTTGCACTGATGCGTCCAAGCGCCCTGTTTATTAACTGTGCCCGCGGTGCTCTGGTCGATCAGCAGGCGCTCTGCGACGCGCTGAACGAAGGCCGTATAGCCGGAACGGCAGCCGATGTCTTCCCACAGGAACCGCCACTGCCGGCAGATGCGCCGCTGTTGCATGCCAGGAATGTCGTGCTCACCCCGCATGTCGCTTTTTCAACAGAAGAAAGCATGCTCCGCCGTGCCAAAATCATATTTGAAAATCTGGACGCTTATCTTTCCGGAACACCTATCCGTCTTTGCTGATGGGTAAAGCAAACCACATCTTTTTTGAAACGCAAAAAGGCCGCCTGTGATCACAATGTCTGTGTGATCCAGGCGGCCAAGATTTTTTAACCGACAATGCGTTCCAGACACGCTTGCGCTTCCTGTACCTGCGAACGGGTAACTGCTGAAGGATCGCCGTATCGCGCTGCGATATATAATTCGCGAAGCCGCGCTGCCTCTTCCTTCTCCCTCGTTTCCTTATCCAGTATCTGCGCGGAGGTATCTGACGCACCTACAGTCATCCCGCCTTCCTGGCGATATTCCAGATAGGTCTTATAGATGCGGCGCAACTGGCGTGCATTACCCACCACAGGCGCTGTGCGGCGGCGACGGCGGCGCTTGCCAGGCTCAGTTTTCTCGGTCTCCTCAAATTCAGGCTCTTCTCTGCTGAGCGGTTTCATACGCCATATGCGGCGCAGTACCAAGAACAGCACCAGTGCCAGTACCAATCCCAGGATCACCCAGCCTCCGATACTCGCCAGGCGCTCTATCAGCATCCTTTCAAAGTTTTCGCCCTTTCCTGCAATAATCGAGCCGTCTTCGCCCTCTGCTTCCCATTTGTTATTGTATTCGATGGCCGTTTTCGTTAAGACCTGCTGCAGGCTCATGCTTTCAATGGGTGCCCTTCCCGTGGGAAACAGTTTATGCAACAGCCAGTTTATAATAACCCCCAGCGGCCGCAAAACCGCCGTCAGGCCCCAGTGGGTGAAGCGCAGTACCACGAACAAACCTATCGACACTCCGACAGCCAGCAAAGGAAAGCCTGCTACCGACAATGCATTGCGCCATTTCCAGGACCAGTTCATCTCCCTGCCCATCTGCATGCGACGCATGGCGATCACTCCCAGAAACAGGAAAGCAAACGCATAGATCAGGCTATCCACAGAAATCATTCTCCCGCTGTAGATAGTGGAGTTAGCAATATTTGCGGCAATAAAGAACAGACAGACGACAAGCATAATGGTAAAGGCCTTGCGGTATTCATCGAGCGGCATGGCATAATTACCCATCGCCATCACAACAACATAATAAATCCATGCCACAGCCGGAATCAGCAGCAGCCAGCCGGGCTGACCGATCAGGAAGCTCAGTGCGGGCAGCAACGCGATCGCTCCGCGTAGTACAGGGTTTGCGCATCGTACAATGACAAAACCCAGCAGCAGGCACGCCACTGCAAACAGCGCCATAGGCAGCCGCCACACTTGAAAGGCCTTGAAAATACTAAGGACAGAAAAGAAAAAGCAAATGTCCCCCGTCACACGAATCACTGATGTCTGTCTCATGAATAATCCTCCTCAGCACACAAAACAACAGGTGCAAGATCGACATGACGTGCCAATCGTCCCAAGGCAATGCGGCAGTCATCATCCAGCGTTGGTGTTATAACAATATAGGTACAGTTAGGCTTACGGTGCAGCAGGCATTGGTTGACAAGTGAAGGAAACCCGATATACCCTGTCAGTCGCGATAACCCGATACGTTTCTGAATGAAAAACAGGTGGCCCATTCCCAGTCCGGGCTTTAATGAAAACAGATCGCCATTGCTTTTCATTGAATATGGAATCTTCTCTCGCTCAAGCAACAGGCAGACAGAGGTCGTAAGTGACAAGCAGCGTTCCATAAGCGAACGGCTGGTGGGATCTATATTGACCAGCACCTCTGCTATACGGTCGGCGGTGAAGTCGTTCTGTCGCACGATCAGCTGACCAGTCTTGGCTGTCTGGTTCCAGGAAATCTGCTTCATGGGCTCATGCCCAGTATACTCACGATAACCCAGTATCATTGTTGGGTCATCCTGGATAAAGCGTTGCACAGAAACATTGCCCATCTCGCCACCTAATGCATGAATGTGCGGTATATCACATGTAGCAGCTGTACAGATGATATGTACGCCCATCATACCAGTGCGCAATACTGGTTTAAGTCCCAGGAAATCACCGCTCTCCAGATAGTATTTTCCAAGCTCATGATAGCCGCGGTTTTTAACTGAAAATCTCAGCTTGCCAGAAAACTGCCGACGTGGACCCAGGTAAAAATGATGGGTTATCCTTGTAACAAAGAAATCCTCCGTCACATGAGTACGTCGGAATTTCTCGTCTTCCCGCAATTCATACTCACCATTCAGACAAACTGTCAGTCCCGCATAAAGCAGTGGAAACACACTGGTATTGCTTACTGTATAGCGGAGCGTCATTATTTCCCCGGGCGCCACAAGATCACTGTCCAGCGCAAAGCGCACTTGCAGATGTCTCAGGTCTTCACGGCGGCTGATTATTTCTACCAGAGCAAGCAGGAGTATTGTAAAGAGTATTACAAAAGAGATCATAATTTTTCCAGCGGGACGGGGATTTCATCCAACAGATTCTGAATATAACGCACATTGTCCAAATGACTCTGGTTCACAAGCGTCAAGCGGTGCGGAAGTACACATACCGCTTCACGTTTCACATCCTCGGGAATCACATAGTCTCTGCCCTGCAACGCTGCGTTGATCTGGCACGCACGGAAGAGCGCCAAACTGCCACGGGTGGACACACCGGCCAGCAACAATTCACTGCGGCGTGTTGCTTCCACCAGATCCATCATGTAAGCAGCGATATCGTCGTCCACACGTACCTGTGCGAAGTCTGCGCGCAATGCCTCAAGTTCACCGGGTTCTATTACAGGCTGTAGCTTTTCCAGCAGCTGACGGCTATCAGGCCTGCGCAGTACGCTGATCTCCTGTTCCCGTGTCATATACCCCAGCCGCAGGCGCATGAAGAAGCGGTCCAGCTGTGCTTCGGGAAGCGGAAATGTACCGTAAGACTCGATCGGATTCTGGCTGGCCATTACCATATAGGGTTCTCGCATAGGCCAGGTTACGCCATCAACGGTGATCTGCTTTTCCTCCATCGCTTCGAGCAATGCCGCCTGACTGCGCGGAGTGGCACGGTTGATTTCATCCGCCAGAATGATCTGCGCGAAAAGCGGACCCGGCCGGAATTCAAACTCACCTTTCTTCTGGTTGTAGAAGTTGATGCCAGTCAAGTCTGAAGGCATCAGGTCAGGCGTGAACTGAATACGTCGGAACTCTCCGCCAATGCTTCGTGCAAATGCGCGCAGCAGCATGGTCTTGCCCGTACCGGGAGCATCTTCCAGCAGGATATGCCCTGAGGCAATCAGGCAGACTACGATCTGTTCGATCACATCTTCCTTACCGACTATGATGCGGCTGCAGTTTTCAAGTATTTTTTCTTTAAGACGTACAAAAGGCTGCGTCTGCATGCACAAAGCTCCCTTCGTTTCTTTACGGGCATTATAACACAATGCATAAAAAAACGCTACTGCTGTTTATTTTCCCATCTTTTTTTCATGAATTAAAACGCGGTGAAAGTGTAAAGACTGATATCCGCATGGTTATCTATACGCAACAAGCACGGAGACTACAAAAACGCGTCCTGAGCTCGGATTCCCCGGTTCTGGACGCGTCTTTCTTTTATATATGATTTATGTCATTCAGTCAGTCTGTTTCTCATTGAGCTGCTGCGAATATCGGTTTGAGATAGGAAGTATATGTCTTATGTTTCAGTGCCAAATCTGGTCATTCCGTTCCAGAAGCGTAAGAAGATAAACGAATTCCTCTTTATACGGATCGCCGGTGACCAGGTTGCTGTCACGGGCCAGTTCCAACGCACTCGTGTAGCTTGCGCTTCCCTTATACTCGCTGTCACGCAGGAGCATACCGGTCTCAACTATCGCAGCAGCAAATTTCATTTGATCAGACATTTTTTCCATCGGATCACCCTCCAGAGGATAGGACCATAGTCTGCTCACCTGCTCATCCGGCTTTTTTGCACGAATATTCAAAGTCAGCCATTCGTCTGTTTCTTCTTGGACCCCAGACTGCTGGTACTTGCTCTGCAGTACATCCACCTGGAAATCACTGCCAACAGGCACGAGTTCATACAGGAATGTCACCCGATGCCCGCTGCCGATCTCACCTCCGTCTTTGGTGTCGTCTGCAAAGTCTTCGGCTGACAATATCCGGTCTTCATAGCCGATTAAGCGGTAAGCGCTTATTTTCGCAGGATTGAAATCTAGCTGCAGTTTTACATCCTTGGCAACCTCAACGAAGGTACCGCCTGCTTCGGTAACGAGCGCACGCCGCGCCTCGAAGATGGAGTCCAGATAATAGTAATTGCCGTCGCCATAGTCTGCCAGGGCTTCCAGCTTATTATCTTTATAATTCCCATACCCAACACCAAGCATGGTCAGGCGCACACCGCTCTGTTTCTTTTCCATTACCAGCCGCGCCAGATCACCCTCGCTGGTCATGCCCACATTGAAATCGCCATCTGTCGCCATCAGGATACGATTCACACCTCCGGGTACGGCGTATTTCTCTGCCAGCTGATAGGCTGTCTGGATACCGGCTGCGCTATTCGTGCTTCCTCCAGCCTCGAGACCGGAGATTGCTTCCATAATGCGGATCTTATCCGCGGCAGGCACGCCTGAGAGCACGACCTCATCCCGAGACGCATATGTAACAATGGATACAGTATCGGTAGGCTGCAGTTCATCCAGCAGCATTTGGAAGGCGCGCTTTACAAGGTCCAGACGGTCTTCTCCAAACATCGAGCCGGATACATCGATCAGAAACACCAGATTATGCTGAGGCCTGTTTTCCTCTGTTACGGTCTGAGCCTGCAAGCCCACCTGCAGGAGCAGCGTTCCCTCATTCCAGGGGCAGGATGCCAGTTCCATATACACACCAAGGGGACTGTCTCCTTCCGGCTGCGGGTAATCATAGCCGAAATAATTGAGCATTTCCTCAATGCGTACGGAATCCTTCGGTACTGTCCGGCCTGCCAGGATCAGTGAACGAAGCTGCGCATATGAAGCTGTATCCACATCCGCTGCAAAGGTAGAGAACGGAGCTGCAGACACGCTCTGGAATCCATTCTCCCGGATATATGTATACTCGTTGGTGTTCCATGTATTCATCTTCATACCAAGAGATGCCGTAGGTGCAGCGGCATAGTAGCTATAGTTGCCTGTTTCAAAGACCTCCGTTTCCGCATCACCAAGTTGCCATTGCGGATAATTGTTTTTCCGGGCATTCTCTGAGAACAGTGCATTCCACGTGCGGCTGTCCGCCATACCGGTAGCCAGCAGACTGTTGCTGCGTTGGAATGCAATCAGCGCTGCTTCTGTTTCGTCGTCAAAAGTACCAGTCGCATCCCCTGTCATGTATCCCAGTTCAATCAATCTCTCCTGCATCTTCAACACGTCTGCGCCTGTATCGCCCTTTTTCAGAACGGTGTCCGCAAGCCCGGGCAGTATGAACATCATCAGCATTACCATAGTCAGCATCCCGGCAATAATCTTTATCTTATTCATGTCATTTTTCTCCTTTTCAGGTCTTTTCATTGCATTAGACGCACCTGCATGAAAAAAGTTCCGGGAAACCGAAAGATTTTTCCGGGTAACAAAAGCAACCGTTAAACCATTGCCAATTCTTTTGAAAAAAACAACTTCCTCTGAAGATTTCTGGCTTAAAGACTGCCAGTTTTTTCAGAGGAAGTATTTCAGATATTTGATTGTGTTTCTTATACTTTTTTTCGCAAAGCATTAACTGCACAGACCATCTGATTCAGACTATGTTTATCATATCATAAAATCGGTTATGTGCCTGACCAGACAAGCCGTCCACCAAGATAGCATTCAACTACCCTGATCTCATGCAGATGCTTGGGTTCCACCGCAAACGGATCTTTCTCCAGCACGGTAAAGTCAGCCAAATAGCCCGGGGCAATCTTCCCTTTTGCAGATTCCTCAAAGCTGGCCTCTGCACTTTTTATCGTGAAGCTGTCAAGTGCTTCCTGCACCGTGAAAGCCTGCTCCGGCAAATACGGGCCTGTGCCATCCATTGAAGTGCGTGTTACAGCGCATTCGATGCCTTTCATCACGTCAGGAAGCTCCACAGGGCAGTCGGAGCCATTGGACACACTGACGCCGTTCTTCATCGCCGTTTTCCAGCTGTAACTGGTAGATGCCAGTTCTTTTCCCGCACGCTTTTCAACAATATGATTATCATAATCCAGGAATACGGACTGCGCGTATACATGAAGTCCCAGTCTCTGAATGCGCTCCAGTTGATCCGGCCTCGTGATCTGACAGTGAACAATGCCATGGCGGTGATCCGCCCGCGGGAACTCGTTCAATTCGCTTTCCATCGCATTCAGCACCTGATCCAGGCACGCATCACCTATAGTATGGACTGCAATCTGCATCCCGTACTTGTGCGCACAAGAAATCAGGCTGTTCATCTTCTCGTCCGAAAACAGCGTAAACCCCCGTGTATCCGGTGCATCGGCATAAGGTCGGCTGAGATAAGCTGTCCGGCTACCCAGCGAGCCATCCCCAAGCAGTTTTATCGGTCCGATACAGAACATATCGCTGCCCGTACCGGTCTTGTTTCCTTTATCTACAAAGTTTTTCAGTGCATCCACTTCCGTAAACTGCGCTTGCTCGTATATACGGGCAGTCAGTTCACCGCAATCAGCCATTTCCTGATAAACTTCATTGATCAGCTGCCAAGGAACTCCTGCAAAGACCTGATAGTCATCCGTCTGCACGCTGGTAATCCCATAACTGTTCACAGCTTTGCACGCAGCACGAAGCATATCCCGGATCTCCGGACGGCCGGGCGCTGGCAGGACAGACTGAATCAGTTCGATTGCATTATCATAAAAGCGTCCATCCGGCACACCATCTTCGCGGCCTATAGCACCTCCGGCTGGTGGCTCAGTCGCAGCAGTAATCCCAGCCAGTTCGAGTGCCTTGCTATTGACGACACAGCAATGTCCGCAGGCACGCGTCAACAGAATGGGAACTTCTGAAGAAACGGAATCCAAATCATACCTATTGGGCATCCTGTGCACATCCGCAAAATAGTCCTGATTCCATCCACGTCCAAGCACCCACTGCCCTTCCCGCGGGGGATTATCTTTAAGATATTCACGCATATAATTGAGCATCCCCGCCAGGCTGTCCGTATGTGCAGCAAGCTGCGCTGAATACAATGATTTACCAAAGCTGAGCAGATGCATATGTGAATCGTTGAACCCGGCACAGACAAAAGCTCCTTTCAAGTCTATACGCAGGTCAGTGTCCGAAAGTGATGAAAGAATCTCGTCATTACTTCCCGTCATCCCAAATTGTCCGTTTTCAACAGTGAATGCTTCACACAGAGGAAGCGTTCCGCTATACACTTTCGCATTATAATAAGCTGTTTTCAAAGATATCCCTCCTCACTTTCCGGTCCTGCAGCAAGGTCATGCCGGTATACAAATACCGTTACATGAATAATATGCGCTATTCTCCGTCCAATGTCAAGCCAGCTCGGCAACTGTTTTCTATTCGTTCCGAAAAACAATATTGCTCTCTGCGCTTAACCTTTTCCGACAAAAAGTCTTCTCGATCTTGAATATTACTTTAGTTACATACTCTTGCTCATATCCTATTATATTTGATTTTGAATAAACTTTAAAAAAATATTGCAGGAAATAGTTTTTAGGATTAGAGTAGCATACAGGAGGACGATATCAAGGAACTAACTTATCAACTATAGTCAGATTTATAATATCAACTCTTTAGGAAGAGATAATCGAAAGAAAATGCACAATTCTTACAGAGAATAAGTGCCTGCATTCCCCAAAATGTATATTCTATTATCCTTATGCCAGGAATAAGCCGGAGGTTCAATATGAGCTACAATACAATTATTAGTGAAAATACCCAGTGGATTGATTCCGTTTGGAAAAAGCTCGATAAAAAACTCTCTGTGACTTCCTTGAAGAGCCGGGACAAAATACCTTACACAACCCAAAACGGCATTCATGACAACCGCGCCGAAGGAGAACGCATTACTTCATGGACAAACGGATTCTGGGGTGGCCTGATGTGGCTGATGTACGCCGGCACAGGGAAAGAAGAATACAAGACTACCGCAAAAAAAGCGGAAAAATTAATGGATAATGCATTCAACTATGTTCATCGGCTTCATCATGATGTTGGATTTATGTGGCACATAATGTCCGGAGCATCCTACCGTCTGACCGGTGATATGGAATCCAGAAACCGCGATATTTTGGCTGCACAGCTACTTATGGGAAGATATAATGTAGATGGTGGATATATTGTCGCCTGGAACGGTGAAGAGAAAAGGGGTTGGACAATTATCGATACCATGATGAACATACCTTTGCTTTATTGGGCAACTGAAGAAACAGGTGATGAGCGTTTTGCAATGGTCGCAAAACATCATGCAGATATGACGCTGCAAAATCATGTTCGGCCCGATGGTTCGGTAGTCCACATTGTTTCTCACCATCTCTCAAATCCTGATGTCATTGAGACATTTGGCGGTCAAGGTTATGGCGTTGGTTCCTGCTGGTCCCGAGGCACCGCCTGCGCTATCTATGGGTTTGTCCTCTCTTATATTCATACCGGTGATGAAAAGTATCTGGATGCTGCCAAGAAGATTGCTCATTATTTCATCGCTAATTCAGCTGGCACGCACTGGCTTCCCAAAGTGGATTTCCGTGCTCCAGATGAACCGCTCTGCTACGACTCCACAGCATCGGTAATCACCGCTTGCGGACTTATCGAAATTGCGAAGCATGTTCATGAGTATGAGCAAGACCTCTATCTAAATGCCGCAATCAATCTTCTCAAAGCTGCGGAATGCAACTGGTGCAATTGGAATGAAAACGAGGACTCAATTCTTCAGAACGGTACTGTCCGGTATGGAACCGAACCGGAGCCAATTATTTATGGAGATTTCTTTTTCACGGAAGCAATTCTGAAGCTTAAAGGCAGCGAGTTCCTTCCCTGGTAAGCAATCACTCCAGCATCCAAATGCAGTCTTTGTCTGCGGGTAAGAAAAGGAACTGGAACCTCTCCTTGCTATTTGTTCAAATACAGTTAAACCGCATCTTCAAACATTCCATACCATTTTGATGACAAAAGGAGTTCGCAGCATGAACATCGCTATCGACATTGACGATACCCTTGCCCAGACCTTTGAATACTTTGTGCCTTTCGTAGCGGAATATTTCGGTGTGGATGAAGCTGAGCTGTGGGAGAGGAACATTTCCGTAGATAATCTCCCTTATCCGTGGAGCAAGGAGCTTCTTCCTTTCTGCAGGCACTATTCCGACCGTGTCGTGCCGGATACACCTTTTAAGCCAGATGCTGTCTGGGCCGTGGATGAGCTCCGCTCCCGCGGGCACAAAATAGTGATCATCACTGCCCGGACCACTTCACACTATACTGATCCCTACGCGACGTCCGCAGAGGAACTAAAGCGTGCAGGAATTCATTACGATAAGCTGATCTGTGCAACCGATAAAGCAAGTGCATGTATGGAGGAAAACATCGACGTTCTGATCGATGACTATATCCCAAACTGTGACGCGGCTGCCAAGAAGGGCATTGCTGTCATCAACATGGTGAACAGGCTTAATCGGGATGAACAAACTTCACATCCGCGGGTAGAAAGCTGGAGGGAAGCAGTCGATGCAGTCATACAACTCGAATATGACCGTACAGCAAACAGGAAAAATATCCTGCTGATTGGTGATTCCATCCGCATCGGTTATTGTGAAACAGTCAGGAATGAACTGGCAGATATCGCCAAAGTAGTATATCCTGCTGAAAACTGCCGTGATTCAACCTTCATTATCACACGTCTGCATGCCTGGGCACAGGAATTTGACGCCGCACGCATCGATGTTGTGCATTTCAACTGCGGGCAATGGGACGCAGCGCACTTCAATGGCTGGAAGGACTCACTGACACCCACCGATGTTTATGCGCGCAACCTCCACTGGATCATCTGGGCATTACGTAAGGAATTTCCAAATGCCACGCTGCACATGGCTACTACGACACCAATGAACCCGATCAATGAAACACTTCCTGCTCAGAACCCACGTACGACTACGGAGATCAGATGCTATAACACTATTGCTCTGCGCATCGCAGCTGAAGAAGGGATCCCTGTGAATGACCTGTTCTCGCTGGCTGCCGGATGGCCCAGTACAGACTATAAAGATACGTGCCATTATACGGATGAAGCATTCAGAAATCTTGGAAAGGCCGTCGCAGAATATCTGAGAAAAAGCATCAGTAAATAACCCTAAAAAAGCCGTCTCAAAGGACGGCCTTTTTATACACTATATAATTTTCTTCTCATCTGTTCAAAAGCCTGCGTATACCTGCTGTCAGATCATTTTTTGAACCAGTCATTGACCTGGTTCTGCATGTTGGAGCCTTTGGGTCCCGGAACACCGTGCAGTTCTGCCGCTTCATACTGGCGGTACTGCTGCCAGTACAGCTGGCCGAAAAGGTTCTCCTCTTCCTTCCATTCATCACGGAAGGATGCCATACGCTGGCGCAGACTGGTAACTATTTCAATACCTGTGTTCGTTCCTGCCATATTGTTCATCTCCCAGGGATCATCATTGAGATTGAATAGCTGGGTCAATTTGATCTGTTCGGAACGATATTCAAGAAGCTTCCATCCATGGCTTATCACACCGCGCACGCGCGCCTGGAACACGAGATACAGCTCTTCGCGTGTGATAGTCTCCGGATTCGTAAACATTGGTGCGAAACTGATTCCGTCTACACTGGATGGGATATCGATTCCGCACAGATCGCACAGAGTCGGATAAATATCAAGCAGATAAACATAACCATCGCGGCGTTCTCCGGCCGGGATGCCCGGACCGCACATCACCAGCGGCAGTTTCACACTGTGTTCATACAGGTTCTGCTTACCCATCAACCCGTGCTGTCCGACAGCCAGCCCGTTGTCACCGCAGAAGACGATAATGGTATTATCAAGAATCCCTTTGTTCTCAAGCGCCTTTATGATCTCGCCAATCTGGCTGTCTATATGGCTGATCATTGCATAATAATCGGCTATATGCTTACGGATCTTTTCAGGCTTGCGCGGATAAGCTTCGGTCGTCTCATCGCGGCCGTTGGCTGTCCAGCCAAAGTCAAAGGAAGGCATCTCCTGGAAATTCGGAGGCAGTGTTATTTTTTCCGGATCGTACATATTCCGGTATTCGGCGGGCATGGTACGCGGATCATGCGGAGCAAGGAAAGATACGTAAAGGAAGAAAGGCTCTTCGCCATCATATTCGTTAATGAACTTAATTGCAGAATCGGAGAACAGGTTCGTTGAATGCTTGCCTGCGTGAATGCGGTCGGCTATGACCTGTACCGGGACGCTGTTCGCAGAGAAATTTGGGGTAAAGTTGATCACGTGGTCATAGACACCGTCAGCACGGAAGTCACAGACAGGAACGTTCCAATGATCCCACATGCCACCGAAGAAGATGTTTTCGCCATCATCAAAGCTGCGGGCAAAGCTCTCTGTTCCATTATGCCATTTTCCGGTTTCGTAGCAGTGATAACCCGCTGAGCGGAAAGCTTCTCCCATGGTGATATGTTCTTTGGGGATCGACTTGCCGCAATCGTCAAGATAGAAGATATACTTGCCGGAGTTGATCATCGCTCGGCTGGGCATGCATACTGCTGAAGCGGTTCCGCCAGGAATATGTGCATTCATAAAGGATGTGCCGCGCTCGACCAGCCGGTCCATATTGGGTGTGACGATTTCATCATTGCCCAGTGCATGGATCGTGCCGTAGCGCTGGTCATCCGTCAGAAGAAACAGTACGTTCGGCTGTTTGCTCATGATATTTCCCTCCGGATTCCTCGTTCTCTGCAGGATTCATTATAACGCAATTGCCTGTCCCGAACAACTGTGGATTTTTTCTATGCGAATTCACGCTTTGTTCACACCTATGTAAAATTTAAGCGTTATTGTGGTATTGCACCGAAAGGAAAAGGTGCCTGAACAGATAATTGGACGCGAAAGGAGCGTATTGAAATGAAAAACCGTAAAATGCTATGTGTCTTTTCTCTGGCCCTGGCTTTGATTCTGGCGATCGGCCTGGCACTGAATGCCAGTGCTTCCAGCGGGTCTCTGAGCAAGAGTGAAATCGATGCAATCGTAGAAACCACGACAGATGCTTCCGCGGTAGTAAGTCCTTTTACTGCTGCCGTGAAGGCTGTGCGTGACAGTGTAGTCCTTGTCAGGAACTACCAGGTAAGCCGTTCAACCGGCATCTCCCCCTTCGGCTGGGGATTTGACTACGGTTATGGGTTCGGATATGGCGACGGATACAATGGTGGCAATTCCGGCACCGAGCGCCTGGCCGGCACCGGCAGCGGCTCTGTAATCTCGAACTATGGTCATGTACTGACGAACTACCATGTTGTCGAAGATGCCAGCCGTGTGACTGTGTTTGATGGTGAAAACGAGTATGCCGCCGAAGTCGTCGTTTCAGATGAAGCTTTGGACATCGCCGTCCTGCTGTGCCCCGAACTGAATCTGCCTGCCGTTGCTCTGGGTGACAGTGATCAGCTGCAGGAAGGTGAATGGGCAATCGTCATCGGCAATCCGCTGGGTGAAGACTTCTTCCGCAGCACCACAGTCGGCGTCGTGTCCTCGCTTGAGCGTAAAGTCGAAGCCTCTGTAACCGATAAGTACGGCCGCAAGAGCACCACGGAGAATGCCATGATCCAGGTCGACGCTGCCATCAACAGCGGCAACTCGGGCGGCGGCATGTTCAACGTGCTCGGTCAGCTCATGGGTATTCCTTCCCTGAAGTATACCAGCAGCTATTTCTCCAGCACCTCCATTGACAATATCGGTATGTGTATCCCGATCAATGTGGCCAAGCCGCTGATCCGTGAGGCATTGGAAAAATACGATGCTGAAAACGTGCAGAACTATCTGGATGAAAAGTCCAAAGCCGAAGACCGCAACAATACCGGCACTGATCTGACCGACAAGCCGCGCCTGGGCGTAAGCATCAGAGCATTGGACGGCAACAATACCGCCGTTTCACGCGGTGTCCTGCCTCGCGGCTGCATCGTCCTTGAATCTGAAGCCGGTTCCCCCGCTGAAGCGGCTGGTATCCAGGTTGGCGATATCATCGTGGAAGTAGATGGCACCGTGATTACCAGCACTGCTTCCCTGCAGCAGATCATTATCGCGCATGATGCGGGCGATACATTGCAGGTGAA
>JAEEGF010267393.1_pt1 | contig 14504 bp, 9 predicted proteins | sample 9134171 | NCBI WGS metagenome assembly JAEEGF01 (sample SAMN16246542, study PRJNA631951) | gut metagenome | biome: gut microbiome; feature: rumen; material: AP-attached | host: Bos | place: Iran: Karaj | collected 2018-10
TCTTCTGAAGGCAATGAATCCTTCAGGTCATCCAGGTTGTCGGTATTCGGGGTGACGATCTCCAAATTGTCTGTCGGGTTCATCGAAAGCAGCACCTTCAAATCCAGCAAATTGTTCTCAATATTAATGCGCGTGTCGACCACGTTGTTCGAATCACTGTAGTATTGCGCCTCGAGCAACAACAGGTCGCTTTCGAGAATAGTACCCACATTATGACGCACACGTCCTTGCTTCACCTGCTCGCGGCTAGTGTTGAGCACTTCGAGTTGGTAATTCAACAGTTCCTGGTTGCCGAGAATGGTGAGGAAACTCTGCAAAATCTGAGTGGCAAGCTGGTTGTCGTATCGTTCCAACTGCACTTCGTTACGCTCCACGTTTAGGCGGCTCTGCTCAATAATATTGTTGATGTTGCCACCCTGATAGATAGTCACAGAGGATCCTACACCAACATTGCCTGAAGTGGACCAACCGTTTTCGTTGTTCGACAGGTTTTGTCCAATCGAGGCGCTTAAGTTGGGAAGCCTTTGCTGTTTTGATTGCTCGTAGGTTGTCTCCAACGACTTGCCTGTCAACTCCATCGATTTGCGCTCGTAGCTGTTTGCTACAGCAAAACGCAGGCATTCCTCCAATGAAAAACGATAAGATCGGCTTTCCTGCGCCATGACAGAGCATGCCAATATTAAGAGGAAGAAGGTTAGTATTGTTATGCGTCTTGTCATATTATTAATTAAAAAAATCCAGATCAGTTAATAAAATCAACTTGACCTGGATAAAACAATTTCATTAACTTCATTAACTATGCAAATATAGCATAGCTATCGCTATTTCTGTCGATTAAATCTATAAAACAGAAAACTAAAAGCGTAAAACCGCAGAAAGACAATCGAAGTGATTAGGAGTTATTCTTGCTCCTTCTTTCTTTTTCCAATAAGATAAGCACCGCCAAGGCAGCCCAAAACAAGGATTCCACTGCTCAAAGGCGCGTAGTTTTCCATGGAAATTTCATCGTCGTGGATAGAGACACTATTAAGATCATTTTCCGACGCACTAACTCCACCACGCAAGCTCTTTTCCAACGCCTCATCGTTGTCAAAAATGTGCTGCGCCTTAACACTTTGCATCATCGTTGGACCACACAGCATTGCCAAAACGGCCATAACGCTAATGATTCTCTTTTTCATTTGTATTGTTTCCTTTCTATATTTGTTTATTTATTGATGCCCTTTTTGGACTTTCATACTTTCATATATAGATTGCTCTAGATATGAATTATGCTGCAAAAATATGGCTTTTTTGTGATATTTTACAACAATTTTACTTTTTTTTTCTACAAAATTATTACATAATTGATTATCAATATGTTAAATAAAGATGTTTTTCGTGATGGTATATAGATTATTTCTGAAAAAAGGATAGAAAATCATCTCCTGTTTTATTCGATATTTTTTGAAAAAAATTGCCTACCATAGAATATTTTGTACATTTGCAGTGTCCCAAAAGAATCTTGTCAAGGGACAACGAAAAAGGCAACATTATCAAACCAACTAATAACTAACTTAAAATTAAAACGTTATGAAAACAAGTAACAAGTTTTTCGCCGAATTAATCGGCACATTCGTTTTAGTGTTCGGCGGTTGCGGAACTGCCATTTTCGCCGGTAGAGCCTTTGGATTCCTTGGCGTTTCCATCGCATTCGGCTTGACCGTTGTGGCCATGGCATACGGCGTCGGCCACATCTCTGGTGCCCACCTCAATCCCGCCGTCAGTTTCGGTGTGTGGGCCAATGGCCGCATGAGCTTCAAAGACATGCTCATCTACTGGGTGGCTCAAATCATTGGTGCCATCTGCGCTGCCGCCCTCATCTATGGTATTGTGAAATGCGGTAACATCGAGCCGGGCAACTTCGCTGCCAATGACTTTGGTGCCGACCTCGCCAAGTGCGGTCCGAACTATTGGGACATCAACATGTGGGGCGCTTTAATCATTGAAGCCGTCCTGACCTTCGTGTTCCTCATCGTCATCCTCGGCGTCACCGATGATCGTCACGCCAACGGCAAGTTCGGCGGTCTGGCCATCGGTCTCACTCTGGTGCTCATCCACCTCATTAGCATCCCGCTGACCAACACCTCTGTCAACCCCGCCCGTTCCATCTCACAGGCCATCTTCGCTGGTGGTTCGGCTCTCAGCCATCTGTGGGTCTTCATCGTGGCTCCGCTTGTTGGCGCTGGCCTCGCTGGTCTGGCTTACAAATGCCTTGGCGGCTGCAAAAAGTGCGAGAAATAATCTTTGCCAAATAGACTAACTACAAAAACTACTGGCCGTTTCATTCGCTGGTGATTCCGGCAAATGGAACGGCCTTTTTGATTGATTAAAACAAACAATTATGAAAAAGACACTACTATTGCTTGCCCTCTTCTCCCTCTCTTTAGGCTTGACTGCTCAACAACCTGCCACTCGAGCTTTCATCGACGAAGACGGCATCATCCAAACCGAAACCGTATACACTCAACTACCTCCGGCAAGCCGCGATGGGCTGAACCCCATGCCGGGCTTCCCCTTGAGTTTCGGCTCCAACACCACCTATAAACCTATGCGTGGCCTGGCCTTGGCCGACCTCAACAATGACGGCGCCGATGAAATCATCCTCTGCCACAACGAGCAAATCAACGTCATCGACGGACAAGGCAACTTGCTTTGGACACAGGCCCTTGTAGGCGGCATGGCACAATACCCTGCTGCCGTCGGCGACATCAACAATGACGGCATCCTCGAAGTCGTGGCGCTCACCGCATACGGCAACGCCCGTGGCGGTATCAATGTCTTCGATGCCAATGGCAACATACTGCTATCGCAGGTCACCAACAACAATCCACTCATCTGCGCCCCTGTCTTGGCCGACATCAACAATGACGGCTTGTTGGAAATCATCTTCAACGGCCGTGGAAAAGCCTCGGCCGGCATCTCCGCAGGCATCTATGTCTGGAACCTGCAAGGCGAAGAACTCCCTGGCTTCCCCTTCGAGATGCCTTCGACACCTTCTTTTACGCCCACCTTAGCCGATCTTGACGGCGACGGCTTCTTGGAGTTATTCACTGCAACCACCTCAGCACTCTACTGCGTCAGCCATACAGGCGAGGTGATTTATACAATTGATAGTCAGGAAGCTTACAAGTATTCCTACCAATCGCCGCTCATAGTCGACCTCGACGGCAACGGCGAGTGGAACCTTGTCGGAGCCTGCCATGGCGACAATCCACACCATTACATCCGCAACGCCCACACGGGTGAATACCGTGAAGGCTGGCCCAAACCCGTTTCAAGTTGGACCTATTCTGCTCCGACCGCGGTGAAAAACGGCGACAACCACGCTATATTCATGGGTATGTCTGGTGAAGGCAATGTGTTTTACCAATATGATGCCGATGGCAACGTGGCACCTGGCTTCCCACTCAACCTAAGTGCAGGCATTGAAGGCTTCGTCGCGGTGGCCGACATCGACGGCGACGGCGAAAACGAAATCATCACCGACTTCAACCTGATGGAGGGAGGCTTGGGCTACATCCGAGCTTGGGAGATGGACGGCACCGAGGTGACCGACGGCTTCCCGCTCCGCCCGCAAGGCCTCTCCTACATGAACGGGGCCAACTTTGGCGACATCGACGGCGACGGCCAGTTAGAGCTGGTCACCTTGACCTATGTCCAAAACTTCTCACCCGATGACCCTGTTTATGTGACTGCCTATGCCCTGAATCAATCCGTTAAAAACCTTGTTTACGGCACCTACAAAGGCAGCAATGACCGCATGGGATGGCTTCGTGAGGAAGAGGTGGTTATCAGCTGCAATCCCGTTCGCGACCTTTACGCCGAAGCCTTTGGAGACATCCCAGAAGTGGCTCTGAGGTGGACTGAACCCGAGTCAGGCTCAACAGGAAATCTTTTAGGCTATAGGATTTTGAAAGACGGGATTCTTTTGGAAGAATTGCCCCAAGTACAACAGGAATACTTCGACAACGATGTTGATTTCGACGAAACTCATGAGTACATAGTTATCGCCATTTTCGATGACGGTTGTGAGGCCGAGTCAGACCCGCTCTCTGTGACTGTGATTTGGGATGCCATCCATGAAAACGGAAAGGAAGCCAAGATTTATCCAAATCCCGCCAATGATGTCCTTCATGTGGAGGGTAACGAGGTCATTCTAGTGGAAGTGTACAACATCATGGGCCAAAGTGTGCTGAGCGTCAACGAAAACTTCAAGTCAATCAACATCAGCAGCCTGCAAAACGGAATTTACTTTGTTCGTCTCAAAACCAATGATGGCGAAAAGACCGTAAAACTGGTGATTGAAAAGTAAGATGGCTGGTATCTACATCCATATTCCTTTCTGTAACTCGAAATGTGCCTATTGCGGGTTCTATTCGCTGCCATCATTGAAGCTGAAAGATTACTTCTTGGAGGCTTTGAAAACGGAGATTGTTGCACGAAAGGAGTACCTTCAGCGCGGGCCTCATTGCGGGCTTGACCCGCAATCCCCCGCGCTGAAGGGTAATCACGACTTGCCCATCATCAACACCATCTATTTCGGTGGCGGCACGCCTTCGCTGCTTTCCAAAAAGGAAATTGGCGAACTTCTGAACCTTATTAATGCTACCTATCCTGTCGTGAAAGACCCCGAAATCACCCTTGAGGCCAACCCTGACACGCTGTCATTGGAATACCTCGAAGGTCTTCGCAAGATTGGTGTCAACCGACTTAGCATCGGCATCCAGAGCTTCTTCGACAACGACCTGAAATACTTGAGCCGTCGCCACGACTCGCAACACGCCCAGCAATGCCTCGACTGGGCAAAACAGGCAGGGTTTAACAACATCAGCATTGATTTGATTTATGGTTTGCCCACCTCCGATGCAGAGCAATGGAACAAGAATCTGGACCTCTTTTTTGCATTGGAACTCCCACACCTCTCAGCATACGCACTCACCTTGGAACCCAATGCCATTTTGACCAAACAAATCGAATTGGGAAAAGTGCAACCCGTCAGCGAGGCAGATGCCTTACGCGATTATGAAATCCTATGCCAACGTGCCGCCGAAAACGGCTATCTGCATTACGAGATTTCCAATTTCTGCCGTCGTGGCATGCATTCCAAGCACAATGCCAGTTATTGGTTTGGGACACCATATGCAGGCTTCGGGCCTTCGGCGCATTCCTACAATGGAACCTCACGACAATGGAATGTTTCCAGTGTTGAACGGTATTGTGAGGCGTTCTCTGCCGCATTCCGTCATTGCGAGGAGGCACGACAAAGCAATCCAGGGAATAAGCTTCCTTTTCTGGATTGCTTCGTTCCTCGCAAATGCTCCGCATTCGACGGAGTCAATGGCGCAAAGCGTGTCCAAGACCCAATATCAGAGATTGAACGATTAACTCCCGAGCAGCAATACGACGAATATGTCATGCTCCGCTTGCGCACCCACTGGGGCATCGACTTGAAATGGCTCAAACGCGAGATGGGCGAAAGGTTTTCTTCTTACTGTGAACAACATGCCCAACCTTTGATTGCCCAAGGTAGGCTCTCACAGACAAGAGAATTCCTCTACCTCACCGACAAGCAGATGCTCTTCGCCGATGGAGTCGCTGAAGAATTGTTCTGGGAATGAATCTTTTTATTCCAAAACATAAAACCAATCGATTTCTTTCCTATTTTTGGACTTTCAAAAACTCAGCAAAGGTCCCTGAACCCATGGTCCCTGAGGCCACTCGAAGGGTCGAAGGGCCGATTCAATTATCAATTCTGCTTTATCATGCTTAAATTCAAATCATTACTCCTATCTGCTCTTCTGCTCATCGGTCTGAACACGATGGCACAAGATGAAAACGAGCGCCTCGTTGGCGCCAATTGCACCAGCATCATGGTGGGCAAAAAAGCCTCCACCGACGGCTCGGTCATCACCTCCCACACCTGCGACGGCCGCTACCGCACCTGGATGCGCTGGGAACCCGCCGCCGACCACGAAAAGGGCGAGATGCATAAAGTTTACAAAGGCACCATGCACACCGAAGACCCCTTCGACAACCGCAAGGTGGAACTGGCTGGCGAAATCCCACAAGTGGCACACACTTACGCTTATCTCAACACTGCTTACCCTTGCCTCAACGAGAAACAATTGGCCATTGGCGAAACCACTTTCTCAGGTCCTGACACCTTGGTCAACAACAAAGGCATGTTCATGATTGAGGAACTGGAACGCGTGGCCTTGATGCGCTGCGACAATGCCCGCGATGCCATACAACTCATTGGCAAGCTGGTGAAAGAATACGGCTATGGTGACGGTGGTGAATGCATCACCATTGCCGACAAGAACGAAGTCTGGCAAATGGAAATCCTCGGAGAAGGTCCCGATAAAATCGGCGGCGTGTGGGCTGCCAAACGCATCCCCGATGATGAAGTGGGCGTTTCGGCCAATATTGCCCGTATAGGCAAACTTGAGCGCAAGAGCAAAGACTTTTATTGCTCCGACAACTGTGAGGCTGTAGCGAAGAAATATGGCCTCTGGGATGGCAAGGGCGACTTCATCTTCTGGAAGGCTTTCCGCGCTTCCTATGGCGGCGGCAAGAACTACAGCGACCGCGAATTCTTCATCCTCAGCCAGCTGGCACCCTCATTGAACCTCAACCGTGACATGCCTGAACTGCCCTTCTCCGTGAAACCCGATGAGAACGTCGACGTGCGCAAGGTGATGGAACTCTTCCGCAGCACCTACGAAGGCACGGACATGGACATGACCCGCAACATAAAGATGGTCGCAAAGAAACGCCAAGACGACGGTTCTGTGGTCGAAGACACCATCATCAGCCCCGTGGCCAACCCCTGGGTGAGTAGCGCGATGATGAACACCATTAATTATCTCGCTCCTGGCACCATCAACTTCCAACGCACCGTGGCCGTAGCATGGAGCAGCTACCATCACATCATCCAATGCCGCGACTGGATGCCCGATGAAATCGGCGCCATCTGCTGGATGGCCTGCGACAACCCAGGACAAAGCCCACGTATTCCCATTTTCTCAGGTTCCACTTCTTTGCCCGAAGGCTTCGACAAATGCGGTCAACTGCGCTATCGCGATGAGGCTTGGGTATGGCATTACCGCAAGGCCAACAAGCTGGCCACCGTGCAATGGGGACGCACCAAACAGACGCTTCTTGGTACCGCCAACCGTTTTGAGCAAAAGGCTTTCGATGAGATTCCCGCCGTTGAAGAAAGGGCAAAAGCCTTGCTTGCTGAAGGCAAGAACAAGGAAGCCACCGAAATCCTCAACCAATACACCTCCGACTTCGCCGCCTCAACGCGCCAAGCTTGGAAAGAAATGGAAAACAAGTTCTGGTATTGGTTCAGCTTCGGATTTTAAGCCACCATACGCCAAAAAAGAAAGGGGAAAGCGTTGCTTTCCCCTTTCTTTTTAATGTTGGTTAACTGTAATGCTAACACTATTCCCCATCTCACCACTCAACTTGACATGTCCCGTTCTTGGTCGAAAGCCTTCCATAGCATCAACCGTGACGGTAAGGATCTTATTTCCAAAATCACTCAAAGGATCACAATGGATCCACTCCACATCGGTATTCACCGTCCACGATTGGTTTGATGACACCTGTATTTCGAAACTACCACCTTCGGGGCGGACATCGAGTTCGGTTATATCGGTTTCCAAGGTGTCAACCTTACCCTCCTGAACGACAATCATTGTGCCCAGCACTTGTCCATTATGAATGGCTCTCACAAAACCTATCCTTTCATTAGGATCAGAATTGCTATTCACCACAATGTCAAACGTGGCATCACCTTCGCCTGAACTGTTAATCAAAGTAATCCAGCTGCTCACCTGTAGCTGCCATGAAGTGTTCGAAGTCAGCTGCACAGTATACACGCCACCAGTAAAGGAAACAAACATGGTATCAGGCTCAAAACTAGCCATAATCGGCTCATCTCCAGGTGCTTGACTTGCAGTTAACTGAGCATTCAAGACTCCCGACTTGATTCTAAAATCCATTGTTCTCGGCTCTAAAAGTATATTAGGCTCAGCCGTCAGAACAACAGTGGCATTGCCCGTCCCCGACTGTTGTGAGAGTGACAACCAGTCGCAATCCAAATCAAATCCCCAATCAGCGTCGCAACTCACGCTAATCTCTCTCTCGCCACCATCTTTTCCAAATTGGAATACGAGGGGTGAAACCTCAAGGAAATGCGGGTTGGGAGAAGCTTCCTGCCTGATGACAAGCACAGCCTGAGCACCTCCAACCGTATTAAAAACGACATTGGTCTGACGCACTTCATACATGGGGTTCTCCCCTACGGTCACGCTGATTTCAGCAATACCCTGTCCTTCATTTTGATTCAACACAACCCATTCTTCTCCAACAGTGGCTATCCAGCTGTCTTCAGCGGTCACCGCTACAGTCTTAGTTTCACCAGTGCAAGCAAAACTAAGGTTTTCAGGAACAACTTGAATGCTTGAAGACGGTGACACCGACTGGATGACATTTACCTTAGCAGAAACTGATTCAGGACCACTTATGACAACCTCTCCTTCACGGTTACCAACATGATCGCCTTCCATCGGGCTAATGGTCAATGTAAGGGTTGCGTCATTGGAGCCATCCATCATCGAACTGGTCACCCACTGAGGTGTTATGACCTCCCACTCGACATTGGACGACACCTCAACTGTGAACTCGCCCCCTGAAGCACCACAAACAATGTCCAAAGGGTTCACATTAACATAATACTGAGGTGCATTCTGAGTCAAAGTCAAAACGGCAGTGTTATCTTTGGTGCTGGCTGTGATTTCAGTTGTACGGCTCTCTCCTGTCGTATTTGGAGCAACAGTCAGGGTAAGTGTGGCATCGCCGTTTCCCTTCATCGAGGAAACCATAACCCATCCCTCGGTCATAGCGATGGTCCATTCACCATTCGACTTCAGCGACACCTCTATGGAGCCTCCTTGTGCGTCAATCTCTTGCGTTGCTTGGTCAAACGACACTTCAACAGGCTTACGGCAGCCCATAAATGCAAAAGCAATGGCTGCGACAATCAATAAAGTAAGTTTTTTCATAGGATTTGTATTCTGTTTCTAATTATTTCTCTTTTCCCTAAAACGCAAATTACATCAGATTAGTACGTTGAAACAAAAAAAGGTGCGCCGATAAAGCCGACGCACCCATTTCTCTAAACAGCAGAACCTTAGAAAATCTCGGTTCTATTGTCCTTGATCTTAACGTTGTTTCTCAAAGCGTTGTACACACCATTGTTCAACACTCTGTTGGAGAACTGGCTGGTCTTCTCTCTGATGATGCTGCTATAGTCAGTAGTCTCTTCAGGAGCCGCGAACTTCACGTTCTTGATGATGAAAGCGCTAGAGTTGCCGGCAACGGGACCGACTTCCTCACCTTCCTTCATGCCCATGAGCATACCAACAATGTCGCCCTCAACACCAAAGTTGCTCAACACACGCGATTCAATATTGACATCGGAAACCGTGGTGGATTCAGCACCAAACTCGTTCACCATTCTGTTCACATCGTTTCCACAAGCCTTCATCTTCTCGACGGCCATCTCGCCCTTCTTCTTGTTGAGAATTTGGTACTTGGAACGCTCGGCAACGACCTCCAAAGGAGCATAACCTTCATGGATGATGCCTGTCAAAGCGGCTACGACTAACTGATTGTTGTCGAGTTCAAAGATCTTGTCGGAGATGTCGCCCTTCTTGGTCTTTTCATCGAAAGCCCAACGGACAATTTCACGCGGACTTTCAAGACCTGTGATTTGGTAAGTCGACTTCTGGATGCCAGGCATCGTACGCTTGGTGAGACCTTGCTCCTCGATCGCCTTATTGAATTGGTCGTAAGTTCTGTTTTCAGCAAAGAACTTGTTGGCCTCTGCATAAACGTTCTGATAGGTCTTCGTGCTCCAAGTGATTTTGTGCTCCACAAAAGCAAGACGCACCTTAGGTTGAGCCTCGGTTTTTCCAGTGACCTTCACAATATGATAGCCAAAGGGTGTTTCCACAACGCCCAACGAACCCACAGGATTGTTGATCACGTATTCGTTGAATGCAGGAACCATAGTGCCATCGGTGAACCAATCGAGGTCGCCACCTTTTTCCTTAGTGCCATCGGTGTTGTATTCAGCGGCCAGTTCGGCATACCGCTCATCGTTATTCTTCATGGCTTTCAATTGAGCCAACAGCTCGTTGGCCTTGGCTTCAGCTTCCTCTTTGGTAGTGATGGTGTCTTGGCTGCTCATAGCACCCTTGTAACCAATCAGGATGTGGCTGGCACGCAGCGAATCAGGACGGTTCTGCATGTCAACGATACGCACCAAGTTGAATGCGTCTTCATCTTCGTAAGGACCATACACATAGCCTACGCCATTGCCATTGTCGAAGATAGCTTGCTCAATCTTCTCGGGAACGTCCTTGCGACCCAACCAAGTACTATCGTAGCGCTTGTCAGAGTTGTAACTGTCGTTCACATAATTGGCAGCGCTTTCAGCAGCCTCAAATTCGGGCTTTCTTTCCTGCACGAATTGCAGTGCTTCCTGACGGTCTTCCAATGAAGGCTTGATTTCAAACAATACGTACTCGATGTCACGTCTCTCATCGGTCTCATAGCGGAACTTGTTCTCCTCGTAGAAAGCCTTGTTATCAGCATCGGTAACAGTCACCGTCGAATCCGGAATGGTAGTATAGCGCAAGGCTATGACATCAGCCGAAGCCTTCATATTCTTGTTTTCATAGTATTTCTTGGCCAAAGGAGTGGGAAGGAAATAGGATGCCTTCACCAAATTGTCGAACTTGGTCTCCAAGCGGTTTTGCTTCAAGGCTTTTTCGAAATCGAGCCAGCGGTTGTAATACTCAGCTGGAAGGTTGCTGAGGTTTTGAAGATACTCAGTCACCTGTTGTTTGTCAACATTGCCGTTACCATCGCCAAAGCTCTGAACCACCCACTGGTGAGGTTTTTCGCCAGTGATTTGGTCCATCAGTTCCTCAGTGGTGATGCCGATACCAGCGGCCTCATATTCCTTGGTCATGATGTTATCCTTGATCATCTCTTCCAAAGTGCTGTTGTAGATACCATAAGTCTCGGAGGAAGAGAGGTTGTTGTTTGAAGACCTTCTGTTTTCAAGATTCTTTTCCTTGAGTGCTTCATAGTCTCTCACCGAAATCTTGTCGCCATCAACAGTGGCCACGGTGGGACCCGTGTTTCTTCCCTGACTTTGGAAAAGGTCTTGTAAGACAAACGCTAACAATGCGATACCAATGATTGCAATCAGCAATCCGGAGCGTCTTCTGATTTTTTCAATTGCTGCCATAATTCTATTTTCTAATTACTATTAAACTTCAATTTTGAGCGTGCAAATTTAGTAAAGATTTCAACTCGCAGGGACAAATGTTCCATTTTTATTTTCCAAAAGCATCAATTTTTGCTTTATATTTCTAAAACAATTTGAAAATCAACTACTTATTTTGAATTTTCAACTCCACTTCATCCAATTTCATATGGGAAGCTTTCAAGATTTTGACCTGATAATTGCCGATTTTGAGCACTTGTCCCTGCTCTGGAATGCTCTCACAATAATGCAAAATCATGCCCGCCAAGGTCTCATAGTCATCGGAAACGGGCAAATCGAGCTTATAGGTGTCGTTGAGGTAGTCAATCTCAAGGCGGGCAGAAAAGACGAAGGTGTTGTCGCCTACCACCTTCTCAACCTCATCTTCCACGTCATATTCGTCATCAATTTCGCCAAAGATTTCCTCCACCACGTCTTCCATCGTTACGATACCGGCGGTGCCGCCAAACTCATCGACGACAGCCGCCACGCCTTGACGTTGCTGGATGAAATGCTTCAAAAGCCTATCGGCGGTATAGGTTTCGGGGAAAAAGTCAATCTTCCGTATGATGTCAGCCAAAGCCACTTCCCTATGCTCTGCTACAACACGCACCACATCGTTTAAGTGGACGTAACCCACTATATCATCAATGCTCTCGCCAATGACAATCAGTTTCGAGTGTTTGGTCTCCTCGAAACGGGCTTTCACAGCTTCAATGCTGTCGGAAAGCTTCACTGACTCAATCTCGTTGCGCGGTCCCATACACTCGCGAAGCTTGACCGAACGGAACTCCATCACATTCTGGAAAAGCTGTATCTCCTGCTGCATGTCCTCATCGGCTTCCTCAGGGTCGGCATATTCGGCGATGTAGTCGTTGAGGTCGACGGTGGAAAATCGGTATTCCTGTCGGTCCACTTTGAGGCGAAGGATGTGTCGGATGATGAACTCCGAGATGCCCGTGTAAACGAGTATCAGCGGATAGAGCAGACAATAACAGATGAAGGTCGGCAAAGCGAAAAACGAAAGGATGGCATTGGGATTAATACGAAACAGCATCTTGGGCAGGAACTCGGCCACCAGCAACACAAGCAACGTAGAAAGGATGGTTTTCGCCAACAGCACCATAAAATCATTGTCGAGAGAGATGTATTGTAGCCAATGGTTGACAGGTGCATCAAGTAGCTGCGACATGCTCATGCCATATACAATAAGGGCAATGTTGTTGCCCAATAGCAAAGACGTGAGGAAGCGCGACTGGTCTTTCAGAAACAACCTAATGATTTTGGCAGAGAAGGTGTTTTTGGTCAGCTCCACCTCAAGTTGCAGGCGATTAATACTGTTGAAAGCAATCTCAAGCCCGGAACAAAGGGCTGAGAAGAACAAAGTGATGGCGACGATAACCCAACTTCCCATAACTCAATCCTCCTCATCCACATCGAGCAAGGCACTGCCCGAATACATGGTGTATTCCGAAAAATCCTCACGCGCCACAAGGCTGTCAGCCTCAATCTGCTTGTCAGGCGTGACAATCTTGACGTGCGATCGGGTATAGATCATCTTCGAATCTTGATACCAAAACAGCTTGTCGGAATACATGGTCTCGTTGCTGCCAAAGTTTTGCACAATCACGTTGCCTTGGGCTTCAATTATTCGCATCTTTCCATAGTCCTTACCGTAGTCGGCATGAAGCTCCGTGGTCTTTTCACCCTTGTCGTACATATACACGTCGAAACCAAGGGGAAACTCCATAATATCATCTTCGGTCTCCATACGTACCATACGAGGCGTGTGCAACTCAAGATTAATCACACCCGAGTCGCTGCGATAGAAAACCACGCTATCGGCGATGATGCTAGACAGCGTGTCGTCCGACCCCATGGCTTGCACAATGGCATCGGGGTTTGAACACGAAAACAACATCACAGCCACGAAGGCTGTGATGTTGAGTATGATTCCTATTTTCAGGATGTGTTTCAATTACTTTCTAGCTCTGATGGTGGTTGTTTCACCAATCCAGCCGCCAACATTGAAGGACTGGCCTTCACTATAGTCGTTGAAGAAGATGGTCTCTGCCTTCGGGAAACCTGCAGTGTAGGAGCTGATCATGCGGTTAGCTCTGTCGGCGATTGAGGAGTCGATGGATTTGGCCTTCTGGCACTTGTCGACAGCAGCCCAATACACGGCACCCTTTTCAATATCATCGTTGAACTGTGAGGCACTTGCGGCATAAAGTTGGGCGATGATGAGGTAAGGCTCACCTGCGGTCGGGTCAACCTGTGCAGCTCTTCTTGCGATATCGCGGGCTCTGCTTAAGCTACCCATGTTCTGGTAGCACATAGCCAAGTTGCGGTAGGCACGATACTTACGGTCGTTGTTGTCGGTCTTCGTGGCTTGCTCGAAGAAGGTGGCAGCTTCACTATACTTCTTGTCCTTGAAGAACTTGATACCCAAGCTGTAGGAAGCCTCGGGGCTGGGTTCCAGCTCATTCAGTTTGACAGCGGCATCAAGGAAGAGCTTCGAGTCGGTGCAATCCTTCTTATCAAGGATGGTGGTGATGCGCTTGAGCAATGTTACATCGTCAGGCGTCTCCTTCATCTTGGCGCTGAACACCTTGATCAGGTCGTCGCAAGAAGCAAAAGGAGAGAACAGGTTGTCGAGGTTGTTCTTCACACCCTTGTTGATGTTGATGTTCTTTTCATTCTTCTCCATCTGCTTTTCGAAACCTGCTACAGCTTCGGAATCGCCGCTTGCCAAAGCCTCTTCCTTGGCAGTCTCAAGTTCCGTCTCAGTCGTAGCCAAAGCACCGATGTTGTTATCAAGCACTTCGGAGAGCTCCTGATAGACATTGATGATGGTCATCTTCTCAGCCTTGTCGTTGTTCACCATGTCGATGGTAGCCTTGAAGTAAGCATCGATGTAGGCGCCCTGCAACTGTGAGGCATCAAGATCAACGGCGGATTTCAGCACGTTGTAGGCCTCTTCATAGCGGTTCTTGTTGTAGGTGTAGATGAGCAAGCCTTTACGGCCCATGATGCCAGCCACCTGCGATTTGCCCGTCTTCGGGTCGACCGGGAAATACTGGGCTCGGTTGTCCACCATCATGCAAATCGTATC
>JAEEGF012138070.1_pt1 | contig 14503 bp, 10 predicted proteins | sample 9134171 | NCBI WGS metagenome assembly JAEEGF01 (sample SAMN16246542, study PRJNA631951) | gut metagenome | biome: gut microbiome; feature: rumen; material: AP-attached | host: Bos | place: Iran: Karaj | collected 2018-10
TAACATCAAAAATATTATTTTTTATGAGGAAATTTTTATTCTCTTTTTTTGTGATTGCATTTGCTTTTAGCTCTGCAAGCGCCGACAACTATTTCTCGTTGCGCACCACTAATGACACTGTGGTCAACGGAACGCTTAGGATTGATCCAAGCCATGCGGAAAGTTATGCAAAAATGTACATGACAGCCCATTTTGACGGCTATCTTGACCATTGGTACATCACCATGGCTCACCCTGATACCATGCGTTTATATGTCAACCCAGCGGATGCATATGCCATTAAAGAAGGCTCCGACATGAATGTGCCCTACATCAACATTTCAGGGGAAAATGCCGTGTTTAACGCACAACTGTTGACCAAAACACCTAATCAACCCAATGGAACCAATACATTATATTCTTATTTTTCTTCAACCATTTCGGATTATGGCTACTGGGACCAGTTCAATAACAACACCTATATACCCTATGGTACAGTTAAGTGGGCTCAAGGATACCATAGCAACATGATTGAATTCAGTCTTTGGATTCCTTATGGAATACTGGACGGTGACATCACTCTAAATGCATCCTTGAGTTCAGGTCTGGACTGGCGTGGCGTGCCAACAGTCAACCAGAATTCCTGCATCACCAATATCCATATCCATGTCGGGTTTAAGAGAGGCGACGTCAACGGCGACGGATTTATGAATATCCATGATATCACCCAACTCAATGACTGGTTGGATAATTTCTTCCAGGGTGCCAATATATATCACCTTGATGCCAGCGATGTGAATGGTGACGGTGTCCTAAGCATTGCTGATGTGACTACACTTACTGATATCATATTAGGGGTATAATTCATATGCGTGATGATACAGCAATTTGATATTCAATTACCATACATTAATTAAAGAGAACAAGTATTGTTATGAGGAAATTTTCTTTACTTTTTGTTTTGCTGCTGATGGCGATGCCGTCAGTGGCCAATGCCGAGACGGGCGACGTGAACGGTGATGGCGAAATCGGTATCAAGGATGTCACACAACTCATTGACATGCTTTTGAAAGGTCAGGCCAGCGCTGCTGACAACCCCGCATCCGACGTCAACGCTGACGGCCATGTCACCATTGCTGACATGATGGAATTGATTGACATCATTCTATATCATGGCACTGAACCCGAATACGTTGACTTGGGCCTGCCCAGCGGAACGTTGTGGGCCACGAAGAACATCGGCGCTAGCTCTCCCGAGGAGTACGGTGATTACTTCTGCTGGGGCGAGACCGCTCCCAAGGACACCTATACCATCTACAACTATAAATGGGGGTCCACTTATCCGCGTGTGAAGAAGTACTGCACAAACAGCCAGTGGGGGCCTGTTGACAGCCTCACGGTGCTGGAGCCTGAGGATGATGCGGCTTACGTGAACTGGGGGCCTTCATGGCGCATGCCGACAGATGAAGAGATAAAAGAGCTGAGCAGGTATTGTCACCCGTGGGTGTGGACAGAGATAAACGGTGTGTACGGCAAGTTGGGCACCGGTCCCAGCGGCAGGACGATATTCCTGCCCGCCGGCGGCTACCGCTTTGACAGTGAATATGACGAAGGGGATGGTTTATACTACGAAGGGGAGCAAGGCTACTATTGGTCGAGCACACTCGGACACACTGGTGGCCCTGATGCATACTACCTCCTCATCTATAACTCGACCCAGCTATGGAGTGACAACATAACACGTAGCACGGCCTTTAATGTCCGTGCTGTGCGCGATTAGTACCCATCTTTACACGAAGAAAAGCGCAAACGATAGCCGGAAGAAAATAACCGAGACTCATTGCGCTGAAAAACAGCACAACGCAACGTGCCTGCCGTCCCATCCACGGCAGGCATTTTTTACACTATGCTCGCTATGCTCGCAGTTTAAAGTTTAGAGAGGCATCAATTAGTTTCTAGTCCCTAGTTGGTATCCGCACACAAAAAAAGAAGACAAGAAATACAAGAAATACAATATAATTATTTAATAATCAATAAATTGTATTTGTTGTCTTTATTGTCTTCAATTTAAAAAACAACTTAAACAACTTGAACAATTTTAGCCTGAAACCCTGTTTCGTCAGCGTTGAAACAAACGCGGATGCCAACTAGAGACCAATAATTGCGAGTCCCTTGCGAGCAATAATAAAAACTTAGCGCATTTGCGGCTTAGCGTGAGCCCAAAGAATGCTGCAGCCCAATAAGTTTTCGTAATAATTGAACGCGGATGCCAATTAAATTCGCGCAATTCGTAGTTTTTTAAGAAGTATGCGGATGCCTAATCAGTGAAATTCGTGAAATTCGTAGTTTAATGAAGTATGCGGATGCCAACTAGGGGACTATTATTCATCTATGAAAAAGGGGGATTTGTCGCATTTTTATGCCCGATGGGGCGATTTCACGGTCCTATCGCGTATATCCGTGTTAAACTTGGTACGTCATTTGTCGTCTAAAAGACGTAAAGAATAAACAATGTTGAACTTTTAAAACAACACGATTATGAAAACTTCTGTTACAAAAATGATGATGAGCTTCGCGCTCATGGGATGCCTGATCATCGGCGCATCCGACGCTTCGGCCCAGGGCCGCGGTCGTTCACAAGGAGGCAGCTCCAGCAGCAGAAGCCAGACGGCAGCTGTCTCACGTTCCAACAGCAACTCAACGTCACCGTCGGTGAGTCGCAGTGCAAGCCCCAGTGTGAGCCGCAGCGCAGCCACCACCCCGCAGGTTGACCGTTCCAGCAGCATCTCGAGCAGCAGAGCATCCACCTCTCCCAGAGTTGACCGCTCCAGCAGCGTTTCGAGCAGCAGAACAACCAGCCCGCAGGTGACCCAGAGAAGTACAAGTACAAGCACCAGCCGCAGCGGTGACAACGGCACCCGCATCAATCGTGGAGCCACCACCCGCGGCAACAGCACCACAGGTTCGGTCACCACACCGAGTACCTCCACCCGTCCCAGTGACAGCGCCATCGGCAACGTGAACAAGGGCACCAAGAGCGACCGCAGTTCCGCTGTAGCACCGGCCACCGTCAGGGACCGCCACGAAGGCACCCGTCCTGGAGGCACTCGCCCTGGAGGCACCAAGCCTAACGGTAACAAGGATGGCAAGGACAAGCCCAACGGCAACAAGGGCGGACATGACAAACCCAACGGCAACAAGGGCGGCGTGGACAGGCCCAACGGCAACAAGGGCGGTCATGACAGACCTAACGGCAGCCGACCCAACGACCGTAAAGGACATCGTCCTGGCGACAATGGCAAGTTCGGAGGAAACCACGGATACAATCACAACTTCCGTTATGACTACGGCAACCACCACTATCGCAACGAGTTCGCCTTGAACTACCGCAACCACAACTGGAGCCGTCCGCTGCCTCCTCCCGTACGCGCTCATCGTCCCGCTCCCTGGAGATGGTATCGTCCCGTAATTCCCGTTGGATGGCACCCCTACGCCGGAGCTCCCATCATCGACCGTATCCTGGATATCGTGTTTGGCACTTACTTTGTCGAGTCGCTCAACCACCTGTACTGCAACGGATACTATATCGATGGCTATGACAACGACGTGATCTACCTGCGCGATGTGCCCATGCTCGGCCTGTACTGGTCAGACGTGATGCTCAACTACAGCAGCAACCGGTTTGCAAACGCTCAGTTCGTTTTCTACAGCGACCGATATGACAACGCCCGTTACAACATCGTTGTCAACAAGCTGAACAGAATCTACGGAGCACCTGTTTACCGCGATGGCGCAAGCGTCAGCTGGTACGGAAGCGATGGCATCGGATATGTAACACTCTCGATGATGAACGATGCAACTGGATACTACACGACGATGTCGATTGGATACTAAACAACACTTTTTTCATACGCACACACTATAATTTCTTCATGAGCGGAGGGCGATCCACAAGGGTCGCTCTCTTATTATTTTTGGGTTCCAAAACAGGCAAAAAACCGCCTAATTACGACTACTAAAAATCATAGGACGTCAATTTAACAATTTTTCAATACAATTTTAGATTTATTAGAGTCTAAAGTTTGCAGCAATCAACATCTTTCATGTAATTTTGCGGAAAGTTTTTTCATAGGATTAGATTTTTAAGGTTTAAAGTGTATGGTTGTTGGGAAACAACCATACATTTTTTTCTTTCTCCCATAATAGAAAAAAATACTACCTTTGCAACTGCAATGACCAGACTCGAACTCAACATACTGGGATGTGGCAGCGCCACGATGACGCCTCGGCACCAACCCTCGTGCCAGGTGCTTAATGTGCGCGATAACCTGATGATGATTGACTGCGGCGAGGGCGCCCAGTTGGCCGTGCGACGCATGAAACTCAAACCCATGCGCCTTAACCACATCTTCATCAGCCACCTCCACGGCGACCACTGTTTCGGCCTGCCCGGACTGGTCTCGACCATGGCATTGCTCAACCGCACCAACTCCCTCACCATCCACACCTTTAAGGACGGCGCCGAGTTGTTTTCACAGATACTCGACTACTTCTGCCGTGAGCGGCCGTTCGAGGTGCGCTTCAACATCATCGACACCCACAAGCGCGTCATCTGGGAGGACGATGCCATGACAGTCACATCCTTCCCCCTTGTTCACCGAGTCCCTGCCGTCGGTTTCCTGTTCCGCGAGAAGCCCAAGTTGCGCCACATCATCGGCGAAGAGGTCAAGCGGCTTGGTATTCCCCACTATGCCATGAACTCCCTCAGGCAAGGCCTAGACTGGCTAACCGAGGAGGGTGTCCTCATCCCCAACGAACAGCTCACCACCCCTGCCGACGACGCCATCAGTTATGCCTATTGCAGCGACACCAAGTTCTCCAAGCGTGTGATCAAGCATGTCGAGGGCGTGGACTGGCTCTACCACGAAGCCACCTACGACGAAAGCCTGCGCCTCAAGGCCCACAAGCGTTACCATAGCACCGCACTCGAAGCCGCCACCGTCGCCCGCGAGGCCGGGGTGAAACGCCTCATCCTGGGCCACTTCTCCAAGCGCTACCTCGACGACACCATCCTCCTCGACGAGGCCCGCACCATCTTCCCCAACACCATCCTCGCCAACGAAGGCCTCACCCTCGACCTCAACACGATCTGACACACCCCGTCATCCAAGCGTCTGTATTGCATTGAGTAATACATGCCAAAAAAAGTTGGGGATTGTTTAAACCTTGGGGTGGTGGGGGAGTCCAACGGATGATTTTTGCAACGGGAAGGCTTTCGGTGAGGAGAAGGCACGAAGTGGCAAAGTAGTAAAGCGTGAATTATTACATTTTTTAACCTAATTTCGAAGTAAAAACTTTGAAAATTTGTTTAAAAACATTGAGTTTCACCAATATAAAGACTAAAAATCCCCAATAGGGCGCAAATTAAGTAAATTTTTCTTTATTGTTTGAAGAAAAAGTATTTCCTTTGCAGTCGCAAAAAAGCGAAAACAAACATTTTTACATAACAATTTAAATTTTACGACAATGTCAGAAATTGAAGAAAGAGTAAAACAAATTATCGTTGACAAGTTAGGTGTTAGCGAGTCTGAGGTGACTCCCGAGGCTACTTTTAGCCAGGATCTGGGTGCTGATAGTCTTGATACCGTCGAGCTGATCATGGAATTTGAGAAGCAGTTCGACATCAAGATCCCCGATGACAAGTCTGAGACCATCCAAAACGTAGGCGACGCCATCAAGTTCATCGAAGACGCTAAGGCTGCCGAATAAGAAATCTTTTAAATTCCCATCTACCACATGGAATTAAAGAGAGTTGTGGTAACAGGTCTTGGTGCCATCACTCCCTTGGGTTTGGACGTTGAAACCACCTGGGACAACGCCCTAAAAGGGGTGAGCGGTGCAGGACCTATTACTCATTTTGATACAACACTGTTCAAAACACATTTTGCTTGCGAGATCAAGGGTTTTGATCCTCTCAACTATGTGAGCGACCCCAATGACCGCCGCGAAATCAAGGACTTCAAGCGCAATGACCTGTACACACAGTATGCGCTGGCTTGCGCTAAGCAAGCTGTTGAAGACGCCAACCTGCTGGCCGAGGGTATCGACCGCGATGAGGTAGGCGTGATTTTCGCGTCAGGTATCGGTGGTTTGCACACTTTTGAGGACCAGGCTGGCGATTATGCCAAGCATGAGGACCGTGGCCCGATGTACAGCCCGTTCTTCATCCCGACGATGATTGCCGATATCGCTGCCGGACAGATCTCGATCAAGTACGGCTTCCGCGGACCCAACTTTGGTGTCGTGTCGGCATGTGCCACATCGACCAACGCCCTCATCGACGCTTTCAACTACGTCCGTCTGGGCAAGGCCAAGGCCATCGTTACGGGTGGCAGTGAGGCTCCCTTGTTCCCTGCTGGCGTGGGCGGCTTCAATGCCATGAAGGCCATCTCGCTCCGCAACGACGATCCCGAGGGCGCTTCACGTCCCTTCAGCGCTTCACGCGACGGTTTCGTCATGGGCGAGGGCGGTGTATGCCTCGTGTTTGAAGAACTCGAGCATGCATTGGCACGCGGTGCCAAGATTTACGGTGAGGTTATCGGTGGCGGCATGAGCGCCGACGCCTATCACATCACTGCCAGCCATCCCGAGGGACTCGGTGCAAAGCTCGTGATGCAGCGTGCAATTGAGGACGCTGGCATCAAGCCCGAGGATGTTGACTATGTCAACGCTCACGGCACATCAACACCCGTGGGTGACCTGAGCGAGGCGCAAGCCGTCAAGGACGTCTTCGGTGAGCATGCTTACAAGCTCAACGTGAGCAGCACCAAGTCGATGACGGGTCACATGCTCGGCGCTACGGGTGCCATGGAGGCTGTATTCTGCCTGCTGGCTTGCCGTGACGACATCGTGCCCCCCACCATCAACCACGCCGACGGCGATGAGGACGAGAACATCGACTACAAGATGAACTTCACCTTCAACAAGGCACAGAAGCGAACAGTAAACATTGCCCTTTCCAACACGTTTGGTTTTGGCGGACACAATGCTAGCATCATCGTCAAGAAGTACCAGAAATAACCAACTGGCATAAGTTCAATGACGATGCCGTTAAGCAACGCCATATCACTCATAAAGCTCCTTTTCGTCAAGGATAAGGAGCTTTATGTTTTTATTCAACGCATCACTGGCTACTATCCCCGCGACATCAAGCCCTACCAGCTGGCCATGGTACACCGATCCAAGCCCGTTAAGATGCCCGACGGCCGGTGGGCAAACAACGAGCGGCTGGAATACCTGGGCGATGCCGTGCTCGACACGGTAGTCGCCGAGTTCCTGTACACCACCTTCCCCAACAAGCACGAGGGTTTCTTGACCTCGACACGCGCCAAGATTGTCCAGCGCGAGAGCTTGAACCGCATCGGCAACAGCCTGCATCTCGACAGTCACGTGCACGCCATGATGCACTCCTCTTCCCACAACAGCTACCTCTGCGGCAACGCCCTCGAAGCCCTCGTCGGCGCCGTCTATCTCGACCAGGGCTACTCTCGATGCCGCAAATTCATCATCAACCGCCTGATCAAAAAACACTTCGACCTCAACGACCTGATCAAGACCGAGCAAAACTTCAAGTCGCGTCTCATCGAGTGGACACAGAAGTACCGCGTCACCATCGAGTTTGAACTCGTGGACACCTACACCGACGCCGACAAGAACCCCGTCTTCCGCACCGCCGTCATCCTGGGCGGCATCTACGCCAGCGATGCCGAGGGCTACAGCAAGAAAGAGTCCCACCAGTCCGCCTCCAAGAAGGCCCTCGACCGCCTCTATAACGACCAGCAGTTCCAAGAGCAAGTCCTCTCCACCGCCCTCAACTAACCCAATCCCGAGCTTCTTTCTTAGAGCTAAAGCGTTAAAAACAACAACTTTGCGGCTTAGCGTGAGCTTAAGTCGCTGAATGGTTACATGCAGGACTTATACTCGCTAACAAACGTGAAAAAGTGAAAAAAAGGGTTTCATTTTGTGGGTCTTTGGGCAAGATTGCGTAAATTCGCAAGCTTTTGCGGCTCAAATAGCTGCTCCTACTAAACGATTTTTCATGAGACCAATAACCAATATACTACTTGTCCTGGCCCTCATTTGCTACGTTTTCCTGCCGTTCTACGACATCTCGCTGGTCGGCACGGTGACCGGTTTGGGCTTCACTGCGGGCAAGATATCCCAATCCCTGTCACTGAATAATGTGGTGCTGGCACTGTTGCCGTTTATCACCTGTTTCGGCGCTATCGCCTTGAACTGCCTCAAGAAGCGCTGGTGGGTGCTCGGTACCATCGCCCTGATTATCGTGGGCCTGTTGTTCTTTGCCCACACCAACAATCTTCACGACATCGGCCTGGAGCATGCCCCCGAAGTCACGCCCGACAACGACCTGGGCGAGGGATTTGCCATCACGGGGCTGGGCATCGGTTACAAGTTGTCCTATGCGCTGTACGTCCTGTCGCTGGTGTCGGCCCTCATCTCGCTGTTGCCGTTCAAGTTCAATGAAACCATCGAGAAGGTCGTCGACGACACCTTCGAGGACGGCCGTCGCCTCGCTCGCAACGAGTTCAACCGCCTGGAGAGCAACCTGCACAAGCCCAACAAGGCCAAGCAGTCGCCAAGCCAGCACACTCAGGCCCCCACTCCGCCCCCTGTCGAGCAGGGACCGGGAACACCACCCGTCGAGGACAAGGAAGACCCCACCCGCTTCATGCCCAAGGAATAGACAATAGCAGTCACAATAGAGAGCGCCCCTGTCACTTGCCAGGAGCGCTCTTTCTTGTCTGATTGATTGGAGGCCACCCCATGATGGATGGCCCCATCATGAAACTGCAGTCGGCAATTCCTTAATAATATGACCTAAGGTCATGAAGGCTCTTAACTGAAGTCAGCCAGGACAGGTAATGGTAACCCTGCTTACCTATTCTGCTATTAAACCAATCTATGTAATACTCAAAAATTTCCTTTTCAGTAGCATGAGCTTTATCAAATATATTCATTGGACTGTCAGGGAATTTGTTCATCCAGAAGTTGTTACTTTTACTAAAGACAGTGCCAGGGGCATTGGGACGAATATCGACATGTTTGGCATCGGTGATTACTCGACCAAATACATGCACTTTTAATGTCCAGACTCCTTTTTCATCAGGTTCAAGGAGCTCGAAGGGGATACAGGGCAGCATAACATTGAAGTCATTTGCCTCACCTCCTGCTATGTCAAACTTGAACTCGACGCATAGAGCTTTTGGACTCAATGCCCATGTTGTACCTAAAGTGCACCTAGTTGACTCCTTTTTTACGTAATCAAACATTCTTCCGCTATTGTCGTATGGTTGATAATTGAGGGCATTCGCATATAACCCAACATCAAAAGTAACACCTTCAGAGAATACTAGTAGAACTTGTGGAATGTAGGTCTTGAAGTATGGCAAGACTTTCCACTGGATGTTGGTGGTCAAGTTGTTGAGGCTCTTTAGAGTGTACTCCATAGGCAGTGCCGTTTCCATGGCCGCCTTGCTTACTTCTCTCAAACTGTGAAGCGCTTGCTCAATGGTCTTTGCAGAATCGGTGTCGATGTTGAAATTCTGATCCCCGGCAATACCGCCATAGACACGGAGGTGGAATTTCGTTTTCTGTTGGCAATCGTTAACTGTCAAATTAAAGAACTTATCAATGCTCAAAGAGACCGGTTTGTTACCTTCCTGAACCGCCCATAGGGTAATCAGTCGGCCATACCTGACAGCATCAATAACAGCAGGAGAGCACCCCTTACCATTTTTCTCGATGTTTCGTTGGAATTTTGGCAAGTCCAAACTAGGAGTAAACAGATCAGAGGCATCACTGTATTCATTATTCAAGGAAACGGTGTACATGATTTGCCTCAAGTAGGCAACGGTCACCGTCTTGTTGTGTTCACCTGCCGAACCTGTAAAGCTGATGCCCTTGATGGTTCCACCAATGGTGACGCCCTCACTTCTCGTGCTCTGTTCATATTTCCAATCCGTGTAGCTGGCCAGGTCATGATTGCTATTCTTGTAATGGGTGAGGCACTGGTCAATAAATGCATTAACATCTGCCCTTGAAAAGCCATTGAGTTGGGTTGAACTGCTTGACATTTCATTAGAATACTTCGCGTCGAGTTTCAACGCTTTTCGTTCCTCTTTGAGGAACGGAATTTCAATCATGTTGGTGGTGAACTTTTTATCATTATCCACCAGGACCACATTGCCCGGATAAATCAGTTGACTGTTGATCTCGTCGTTTATCATAAACCAGATGCCTTCGGGCTGGTTGGGCGTTCTCAATCCTCTCACCCAAGCCCCGCCCTCGTTGGGGCTCTGGACAAGGACTGGAGGTGCGGGAAAACCGTCTTCAACCTTGGGTACCCCAAAACTGCTGACGCATTCATTGACTAGTCGTTGAAATTTTTGGATGTCTCCCGGGGAACTGGGTTCGGGCCTTGTGCTGGTAGAAGATCCGGGTCTTGAGCCGGTAGAAGATCCGGGTCTTGAGCCGGTAGAAGGTCTGGGTCTTGAGCCGGTAGAAGGTCTGGGTCTTGAGCCGGTAGAGGATGAGGTGCCAGTAGAGGATGAGGTGCCAGTAGAGGATGAGGTGCCAGTAGAGGATGAGGTGCCAGTAGAGGATGAGGTGCCGCTGGTAACATTGCGCACAATTTTGGGGGCAGTTTCAACTGGAGCTTCAGGAAGAATGGCTAGGCTTTCCGAATCATCTATTATAATAGTCAAGGAGCGAAATACATCACGAAACTCTCTTTCAGATTTAATAGCGATATGAATTTGACCAGTTAATGAACCTTGAGTCAAATCCACCTCTATCATTGCATCATGAATGAAATTTTCCATAATTGTAAAATTTATTCCCCGAGCACTCAGTTTTATATATTCTCCATCCAAGTACTCATTATCTCCCATTGAAAGTTTGTACACCCTTGTTTGGGAGTCATAGATCATCTTTTGCTCTACATTTTCCCTCGCTGGCACATAGCGGATGTGTGCACTATCATCTCTCTGGACTTTTAGGGTATTGAAGGTAGCAACAAAATCTAAGAATTCTGGCTCGATTGGTTTTCCGGTTGCAGAATTAATTACAGTCATTTCGATTTCATTGATATGTTGAGTGATGACTTTCGGAGGCGTATAACTTCTGCCAGATGTGGAAGTACCAGATGTAGAAGTACCTGATGTGGAAGTACCTGATGAGGAGGTGCCTGACGAGGAGGTGTAGACTCCTCCTTGCTTGGGCCTTTCAATAGTAGGCAGAGGTCTTCTAATAGGAGGCTGAGGTGTTTCTGACGTGGAGGGGCCTGATGTGGAAGTGCCGCTCCCTTCTTGCGGGGGTGTCGCGGTTGCAGCATTGGCATTCTTGACGTTCAGTATCATGCTGTAACTGCATGGCGTGGTGTAATTGCTCGCGGCAGGAACGGCGGTATCGGCCGTCTGAGTAAACTTGGTAAAGTTGGAATCCAGTTCCAGGGTGACACAATTGCCAGTCCAATCATCGGATGCCACCAGGGTGAACTCAGCCACTGGCACAGGAGGAGCGAACAGGTCTCTTGGATACCAGAACTGGCCGTTGGGGTTCTTGCCCATGCAACGCCAGACGCCGTTATCGACCTTGGCCGAAATCAAGCTGTTGCCGTTCATGCCACCAACAGAATCATCATCGGTTGACAAACACAAGGGGGTAAGCCACTTTTTAGTGTCAGGATCCACGACACAAGCAACGCTGCCGGTCAGCATATGATTAGAGTCATAGACGTTCCATTGCGCCTGGAAGTTCTGGACAACCGCCTCGTCTTGTTTTGACAAAACCACCTTAATCTTCTTTTGTTCACCTGGAGCTAAAGAGATCTCGTTAATCGGATTGCCCGACACATCGCTAAAAATCAGCAGTGGCGCGTCTTGAACTCCCGATGTGGGGGCCATTCCCCCATTATTCATTTCATCACTCATAAGGTTTAATCGCATTAAGGCCTTTTATGGTTTTTAGAAATGTACTGGGGCCTGTTCCAGCACCTTTCATTATTTGCATCAACACATTCTCGTTCTCACGACCTGAAAACGACGTTTATTTTTCTGCAAATTTAAGCATTTCATAAGAAATAGAAAAAACTATCAACAAATATTTAAGCATTTAACACAAGAACAGCCATCTTTTGTGTTAATATCCATTGATATCCGGTAAAAACGCATGAGTGTAGAAACTGCAGGATGTAGGGCCTCGCCTTGGCGTGGCCGCTATGAGGCAATGAATAGTATATTTAACGCAGATTACGCCAATTTATACTGATTATTTTTATTAGCTTGTCCTGTAAACAGCGACGCAATTATGAGACATCGCTGATTCATTGAGGGCATTTAGTCGGGGTGGTGCATGACAATGCGACGGATGGTGATGGGCGTTGTCACGCTCAGCGTATTCTTTGTGGCACCATAAAAGAACATGCGGCCGGCCAACACATCGTAGCGGGCCAGCACGCCATGCACATTCTTGTACACCACGTTTCCCAGCCAGATATAGGGAAGATTCAGTTCCACGCTGTGGAGCAATGCCCACTTGGCCGTGAACTCGCCCTGCCACAGCAGCTGCCACTCGTCATGCTCGGGGATGCCGTCGGGCGACACATTGGTGCGTATCAGCTCGTTATAATAGCCCGTCACCGTGCTGTCCTTGGTACTGAAGGTATAGTACATCTCAATAAAATGGATGCTGTCATCATACTGATAGACCCAATCCCCATCCATGTATTTGTTGAAGTTATCCTGCAGCTCCACCGTCTCGAGCGTGGTCCAATCGGTCTCAATGACCTCATGGTCACTCTCACATGCAGCCAGCGAGAGGACAACAGCTACCGATATCAATAATGCCTTGAAATAATTCATCGAATCATAGTCTTATATCTCATAAACGCTTCCAGGGCACAATTTATTGCCTTGGAGCCGGAGAGCCATCAAGAACAGAGCCTTGACCACCCATCGGTGGACAAAGCCCTGTCACCAATATCTGAAGTCTAAAACGGTATCTTAATTGCCCATGGCACCACCGGTAACAGCTCCGGTGCCGGTGTTGCCCGACTGCTTGCCGCTGCCGATGAGGTCGTCGTTCTCGATGGTCGTATTGGCCTTCTTGACACGTGTCGACAGGGAACCGAAGCGGTAACTGATGTTGATGCCGAAGCGGCGAGCCTGCTGCTCATAGCGGGTCCAACCCGTCACATCGCCCTGGGTGATATAGTTCTTCATCGTCATGTACTTTCCGCCGAAGGGCACTATAGCCTGCAACTGGACGGTCAGGCGGTCCTCCTTGAGGAAAGAGCGCTGCAGACTGAAGCCATGGAAGAACACCGTTCCCATGCGGCCATACAGGTCGTTGATGCCCCCACCCCACATGCCGGCAAAGCCCGACAGCTGCAGTTTCCAGGGCAGGAACTGGGTGACGTTGGCAAAGAAGTTGCCGCTCACGCGATCATTCTTCAGCCCGAGCTCTTTGCTCTTGTAGTAATTGTAGCCAATGGAGCCGTTGAGCATGAAATTGGTCTTCTGGGTCATCATCCACTGCACGAAGGCCGAGACAGTCGTCGAGTAGGTCTTTAACGTGTTGGCATAGGTCGATACCTGTACCAGCCCGTCGGCCCATTTCACGGCACCGATGCCGTTGTTGCTGAACTGGAACTGCGGCGTGATGTTGAACGTCAACTTGGGTCCCACGCGCATATAGGTCAAGCTCACCGAGTGGTAGTGCACGCTACCCAGGCCAGTATTACCAAACGAGCGGCTCGTCGGCGTCTCGATCACGGCCGGATTCAGGTAGCTGATGCCCGGGCGGTTGATGCTGGCAGCATAGGACAGCTTGAGGCTGTTGGACCAGTTGAACTGGTAACGCAGGCTGGCGCTGGGCACGAAGTCGTTGAGGTGAGCCTCGTAGGCATCCTGCTGTCCATCGGGATAGGTGGCACGCAGGAAACTGTGCTCATAGCGCAGTCCGGCACGGGCATCCCACGGCCCGCTGTGGAAGGTGTAGCTCACATAGGCGGCCCCCACTTGGGTCACATGCTTGTAACGCATGTCGGTGTCATCGTCGATGCCCAGGTAGTCCAGCACGTTGTGGCTACGGTTCAGGCGGTAGATGTACTTCGCACCGGTCTCCAGAGTATGCTTCTCAGCCAAGGGACGTTTCCAGTCGAGCTGCAGGGTGTGCTCGTTGAAGTTCTCTTTTCCATCCTGGTCGATGCCGTAGTAGTCAACGGGCATGAACTCAGAAATATCGGTGTAGCGCGAGTTGTCCTTGTTCTTGTTGCGGAAGGCCGAGAGCATATAGCTCATTGTGATGGCTTCTCCCTTGCGATGGGTGTTGTGCTGATAGTCCAGGCGGGTGTCGAAGTTGTAACTGTCGGCCTTGGTGTGGTTGCCCATGCCGTAGCTATAGAGGGGTTGGCCCATGGCGCTCTGCATCAGGTTGGTGTTCA
>JAEEGF010709789.1_pt1 | contig 14495 bp, 13 predicted proteins | sample 9134171 | NCBI WGS metagenome assembly JAEEGF01 (sample SAMN16246542, study PRJNA631951) | gut metagenome | biome: gut microbiome; feature: rumen; material: AP-attached | host: Bos | place: Iran: Karaj | collected 2018-10
CCTTTCCCCGTCTCTGACGGGCTTTTTTTATCAATACGGATCTTCCGAACCGGTACGGCTCAGAATTCCAGACAGGATTTGTATTCTTTGTCCGGGTCTCTTTTCTGAAGCGTCCATTCTTTGTATTGATGGGTACCTGCATCGGAAAACAGAAACACACATGCCGCCGTTGCCCAGCTGCTGGACGTAAAAAGGTCATATCCGGGATAGCCCCAGTCCTCTATCTCGAAACTGGCCCGGTCGTTACCGGAATACTCCATGTAGCCGGGACGGATGCCGAATCCCACAAACCTGCCTCTGTCAAAAACAGCATTTTCCGGAACCAGGTCAAAATAATGGCAGTAATAGCCGGTGGCATCTTCGCCGCTGTCACTGTCTGCTGTAAACTGCCGGGTCCCGCTCCGCTTGAGGATCCAATTCGCCTTCTCGGATTCGAATGTGCACAATTCCTCCCGGGTATATTCGCGCTCTGTCAGATAGACTTTGCGTCCGTCCGCCAGTCCGGCTTCAATACGCTTATCTGCGCCGTCCTTTTTCGGTGCTGTCAGAATTTCAGCGTGTTTCATATGGTCCCTCCGCTAGTTTCTCCGCTGTTCGTGTTTGGCGGGTTCCCAGGTCAGGATCGCCCACGCAAGCGTGTCCTTCCTGACTTTGGAACATCCTGTTCTCTATCATAGACATGCAGCAGCACGCGCGCTTCGCGTGCTTTGTGCTGCTGAAACACTCATAGCTCCCGGTCTTTTGCACTGTCATGCAAAATCCCTTCGCTGTTCGTGTTCGGCGGGTTCCCAGGTCAGGAACGGACATACAAGTGTGTCCTTCCTGACTTTGGAACCCTTTATGTCATCTTACAGCAAATCCTTTAATTCGACAAGTTCTGTGTTGTCGAGGGAGTAGTCGCTCATCAGGCTTTCGGCGAGCGCGTTCGCGGTGTCCAGTGAAGTCAGGCACGGGATCGAGTGCTCTACGGCCTTGCGGCGGATCTTAACGCTGTCGCGCTGCGGCTGGCGGCCTTTCTTGGACGTCGAAATGATATACTGCAGATGTCCGTTTTCCACAAGCGTCATCGAGTTGTAGCTCGGATTCTCATAGATCTTGTGTACGTTCTCGACCGTAAGTCCGGCCGCGCGCAGCACATTCGCGGTCCCGTGCGTCGCGTACAGCTTGAATCCGATCTTCGCGTATTTGGCCGCGATCGGGGCGATCTCCGCCTGATCACGGTCCTGCACGGTGATGAATACACCTCCGGTCTTATCCATCCGGTATCCCGCGGCCACAAGTCCCTTATACAGCGCTTCGTCGAGCGTCCGTCCGATACCGAGAACCTCTCCCGTCGACTTCATCTCCGGTCCGAGCTGCACGTCGACGTCCGTAAGCTTCTCAAACGAGAAAACCGGGACCTTGACGCACATGTATTTGGGGCGGCGGTACAGACCCGTGCCATAGCCCATGTCGCTCAGTTTCTCGCCCAGCATGCAGCGTGTCGCGAGATCCACCATCGGGATGCCCGAGACTTTGCTGACATACGGGATCGTCCGGGACGCGCGCGGATTGACCTCGATCACATACAGCTGATCATCATAGATAACATACTGGATATTGACAAGGCCTTTCGTCTTAAGCGCAAGCGCGAGTTTGCGGGATTCCTGCAGGATCGTCTGACGCATCTTTTCGCTGAGATTCCATGCCGGGAAAACAGCGATCGAGTCGCCGGAATGTACACCTGCGCGCTCAATATGCTCCATGATGCCGGGAAGCAGGATATCCGTCCCGTCGCAGATCGCGTCGACCTCAATCTCCAGGCCCATCAGATATTTGTCGATCAGAACCGGATTTTCGATACCGCCCGCCAGAATGATGTACATGTACTCGCGGATGTCATCGTCGTCAAAAGCGATGATCATGTTCTGTCCCCCGAGTACGTAGGAAGGCCTCATCAGGACCGGATAGCCGATCCGTCCGGCGGCTTCTAGCGCCTCTTCGACCGTATAGACAGTCGCGCCGGGCGCCTGCTTGATATTCAGGCTTTCCAGAAGCTCTGCGAACCGACCGCGGTCCTCCGCAAGGTCGATACTGTCGGCCTGCGTCCCGAGGATCGGGATATTGTTCTCTACAAGCGTTTTTGTCAGTTTGATCGCCGTACCGCCGCCGAAAGCCACAACGCATCCGATCGGTTTCTCGACGCGGATCACGTCCATGACGTCTTCCGGTGTCAGCGGCTCGAAATACAGTCTGTCCGCGACGTTAAAGTCTGTCGAAACCGTCTCCGGATTGTTGTTGACGATAACGACCTCATAGCCGGCTTTTTTCAGCGCCCAGACGCAGTGCACCGAAGCATAGTCGAATTCGATCCCCTGTCCGATGCGGATCGGACCGGAGCCGAAGACCATCACGACGGGTTTGCCGGAAGTGTGTCCCTGAATGAACTCTGCCGCTTCGTCCTGCTCGCCGTGCGTGCTGTAGAAATACGGCGTGCTTGCCGTAAACTCTGCCGCGCAGGTGTCGACCATCCGGAAAGAGGCCGGGACATGGCGCACATTGCGGGCGCCTGTCAGGCGGCTGATCACCGTGTCCGGGAATCCGTACTGCTTGGCCTCTGCGTACGTCTCATCGTTATAGCCCTCATGGATCAGACGGTCCTCGATCTCGGCGATATGCGTGAGTTTCGCAAGGAACCATTCATCGATCATAGTCTCGGCGTGGAGCTCCTCAATGGTCCGCCCGCGCTTAAGCGCTTCATAGACCGCGAAGATCCGCTCGTCGTCCTGATGCCGGATCTTGTCCCTGAGGGCAGCGTCGCTCAGGATCTGTACACTGTTGCGGTTCAGGTCATACTGTGAGATCTCCGCCCCGCGGATGGCTTTCATCAGCGCCTGCTCGAAATTGCGGCCGATCGCCATGACCTCTCCGGTCGCTTTCATCTGCGTCCCCAGCCGTCTCTGTCCGTAAACGAACTTGTCGAAAGGCCACTTGGGGAATTTGACGACGACATAATCGAGAGCAGGCTCGAAGCACGCCATCGTCTCGCCTGTAATCTCGTTCGGGATCTCGTCCAGACGGTAACCGATCGCGATCTTGGCAGCGACGCGCGCGATCGGGTATCCGGTTGCCTTGGACGCAAGCGCGGAAGAACGCGAAACACGCGGATTGACTTCGATTACGGCATATTCGTCACTCTCGGGCTCCAGCGCGAACTGGCAGTTGCAGCCGCCCTCGATCCCCATGCTCTGTATGATATTGATCGCTGCCGAACGCAGCATCTGATACTCTTTATCCGCCAGCGTAACCGCCGGGGCGATAACGATCGAATCTCCGGTATGAATGCCGACCGGATCCAGATTTTCCATTGAGCAGACGGTAATCACGTTGCCCGCGCTGTCGCGCATAACTTCGAATTCGATCTCTTTCCAGCCTGCGATGCCTTTTTCCACCAGGATCTGATGGATAGGCGACAGACGCAGTCCGTTTTCCGCGATCTCACGGAGCTCTGCCTCGTTATCCGCGATGCCGCCGCCCGTGCCGCCAAGTGTGAAAGCCGGGCGCACGATCACGGGATATCCGCTCATGCCTGCAAAATTCACGGCGCTCTCTACGGTTTTGACGACAAGAGACGGGATGATCGGCTCCCCGATCGCCTGCATCGTTTCTTTGAAAATCTCGCGGTCCTCGGCCTTATCGATCGTCTCGGGCGAGGCACCCAGCAGCTTTACGCCCTGTTCCTCCAGGAATCCGCACTTGGCGAGCTCCATCGACAGCGTCAGGCCTGTCTGGCCGCCCAACGTCGACAGGATGCTGTCCGGACGCTCTTTCAGAATGATGCGTTTGAGTGTTTCCAGATTCAGCGGCTCAACGTAAACATGGTCCGCGATCGCCGTATCCGTCATGATCGTCGCGGGATTGGAATTCACAAGGACGACTTCAAGACCCTCTTCCTTAAGGGCGCGGCAGGCCTGCGTTCCGGCGTAGTCAAACTCCGCCGCCTGACCGATAACGATCGGCCCCGAGCCGATCACGAGCACTTTATGAAGCGACTGATTCAGCGGCATACTGCGTCTCCTTTCCGATTCTGATCCATCAGTTCAAGGAACTTCCCGAAGAGCCATTCCGTATCCTTGGGGCCTCCGCAGGCTTCCGGATGGAACTGTACCGTATACGCGGGCGTGTCAGTGTAGCGCACGCCTTCGCAGGTTCCGTCATTGACGTTGATAAAGGACTGCTCCGCTCCGGCCGGTAATGTGTCCGCAAGGACCTCATAACCGTGGTTCTGACTGGTAATATAGACACGGCCTGTCTCCAGGTTCTTGACCGGCTGATTGCCGCCCCTGTGGCCGAATTTCATCTTGCCTGTCCTGGCGCCTTTGGCAAGCGCGAGCAGCTGGTGACCCAGGCAGATGCCAAAGACCGGCATACGCGCGTCCGTGATCTTGCGGATCTCGCGGATCACACCTTCATTATCCTCCGGATCCCCGGGGCCGTTGGAGAGCATCACGCCGTCCGGCTGCATCGCGAGGATCTCCTCCGCGGTCGTGGCCGCCGGTACGTCGATGACCTCGCAGCCGCGCTTCTGCAGCTCTCTGTGAATATTGGCTTTTGCGCCGTAGTCCCACAGAACGACTTTATATCTGCACTCACCCTCTGCCGGGTACGTCACGGTCTCCTGAGGAGAAACCTTTTCCACCGGATGATCCACGCGGTAAGCACGCATCGGGGCAAGCTCTTCCTCTGAATAAGGCGGTTTATGTGTGCTGATCAGGCCGTTCATCGTGCCGGCTTCACGGATTGTTTTCGCAAGCTCTCTCGTGTCGATCCCGTAGATTCCGGGGATGCCTTTGTCCCGCAGCAGGCTGTCCAGGTCTCCCTGGCATCTGTAGTTCGAAGGGGCTTTGCACCATTCTTTCACGATATAAGCGTTCAGATAGATGCCCTTGCTCTCATAGTCCTCGGGAATCACGCCGTAATTTCCGATCAGCGGGAAAGTCTGCACAACGATCTGTCCCGCATAGCTCGGATCGGTCAGCGTCTCCAGATATCCGACCATTCCCGTCGTGAAAACGACCTCTCCGACCAAGCCGTCCGTCGGGGCGCCGAAGCTTTTCCCCTCAAACACCCGGCCGTTTGCAAGCATCAGGTATACCGGCTGTCCGGTCATACGCCTCTCTCCTTCTCCCATGCTTCTCCTCCTGTAGTCTCCAGTCTCTTTCTGAAAAAATTACCACGCATTCACTGTAAAAAACAATGAACCGTGGCTGCTGTTATGTTCTGTATAATGAAACGGGAAAGACCGGAAACAGTCCCGCACCCCTTCCGATGCCTCTGACTCATTCCAATCCCTCCTGTCTGCAGGCGGTCTTAACGTCCGTGTAACCACGTGCGCCTCTGACCTGCAAGAATAGATTTTATCACAAATCATACAGAAGTGCAACAGCATTTTAGACCTGCATATACAAATATTTTCCCTTGATATATCGGATCATGTTGAGGATCATCCGGAAGCACAGACTGATCATATTCGCGAGGAATACACCCGCTGCTCCCATCGTCCAGTGATAGCAGAAAAGCCACGTTAACGGCAGGCGGATTGCCCATACCGCGATCATCGTCACAATCATAACGTATCTGACATCGCCTCCGACCCGCAGCTGCGGATCCAGCGAGTTCAGCGAAGCGCCGGGGATCCCCAGCATCAGCGAGAAGAGCGTCACCTGCGCCGCGCCGAGCCGGACTTCCGCGTCCGCCGCGTACAGCGGAGTAAGCTGATGCCGCAGCAGCAGGACGATCAGCGCCAGGACAACAGACAGGCCCTCCGCTGCCGCCCACAGCTTCCAGCCGGTTTTCTTCGCCGCCTTATAATCCTTTGCGCCGATCAGCTGGCCGACGACCGTGAGCGAAATCGTCGAAAAGATTCCCTGCGGTACGGCCGATAGCCCGTACAGGGAATTCGCGACATTGTAAACCGCCGCCTGATACGCGCCGAGGCCGATGACAAGCGAGTTTCCGAGCAGATATCCCAGCTGGACAAAGACAGACTCCAGCGAAGCCGGCAGACCGAGCCGGAAGATACGGCGGGAGACGTCCGTCCGCGGTTTGAAGATATTGCGCGGAATGATATGGTATTTGCGGCTATGCAGGATCATGATGTAGCCATACACCGCGCCGACTAAGCGGCAGAGCAGCATAGAAAGACCCGCGCCGGCGACGCCCATCTTGAGCACGCGCACGAAAAGTATCGTCCCGCCAAGCATTACGGCGTATACCGCGATATTGACGATCATCGGCGTCCGGCTGTCCCCGGTATTGCGGATCGTCCCCTGAAGGAGGTTATAGATCAGCATAGCAGGCATCGACAGCATAATGATCCGGAAATAGATCTTAGCATCAGAGAGCAGCTCCACAGCCGCGTTCGGCATAATCAGACGGAGCGTCGGCACCGCTCCTATGAACAGCAGCGCGGATACGATGGCAGAACCTACGATCATCAAAAACAGGGACTGCTCTACAACCCGGGAAGCGCCCGGAATATCGCCTGCGCCTTCCATCCGAGAACAGAGGATCTGCGCGCCGATCACAAGAATATTGGAAATTGCAGCCAGAATCGTCCCTACCATATTGCACTGCGCGATCGCCGTCAGGGAAGAATAGCTGATCCATCCGACGAGCGCGTTAAAGATCTGTGAAACGGATGTCGCGAGCAGGTTTTCAAATACGATCGGCATTGAAAACCGCAGGATGGATATTCTTTCACGTTCCGTTCCCATGAGGATGCCTCCTTATTTCTGAATCGCATCTATTCTCTGGCTTAAGGTTGGATGTGAGTATTCCAGTTTTACGAGCAGCGGGGAAGGCGCGAGATCGGCATAATTCTGCCTTGCCAGCTTCTTCAGGCCGCTGACGAGAGCCTCTCCGTACCCCTCCTTAACGGCCTGCGCGTCCGCGCGGTATTCCGCTTTCCTCGAGAAATAGTTGAAAAGCAGCCCGAAAAGGGGCGATACGAGCGCAAATTCCACGCTCATGATCAGGATCAGGGCAAAACCGTAGTTCACCCCTTCAAATCCGAAAGCCGCAAAAAGCTCCGGTGTCCGCACGGTCAGCCAGGCGAACACGCCCAGCACAATCATCTGCAGCAGGGAGAAAAGCTGATTGCGCAGTGTATCTTTGTGCAGGCCGTGCCCCATTTCATGGGCAAAGACAGCACAGATCTCGTCCGCCGTCATGGCCTCCACCAATGTATCGTACAGAACAATGGTCTTCATCTTCCCGAACCCGGAGAAATAGGCATTGGACTTGGTGGTTCGGCGGGAAGCGTCCATCACCCGGATCGCGCGCACCCGGTAGCCGTTTTTCTCAAGAAGCGCTGTGAGGCTGTCCTTGAGCTCTCCGTCCTCCAGCGGCTTGAATTTGTTGAAGATCTTGCTGAAAAAAGGATACAGAAACGAGAAAAACAGCGTAGAACACGTCATGATCCCGGCAAAGACGACGATCAGCCAGTCTCCCAGGCTCTGATGCACGCCCATGAGCATCGCGCCGATACCGATCATCAGGAACAGCCCGATCACGAATTCCTTAATCTGGTCAGCGCAGAAAGTCTTTGCCGTCGCTTTGTTGAAGCCGTATTTCTCCTCGATGACCATCGTGCGGTGCCAGGAAAAAGGAATCAAGAGCAGCGAAGCGAGGCCAGACAGCAGCACCGCCGACGCCATCTGCGCAAAATCCGTATCCGCGAAAAGCTTCGCAAAGGCCGCGTATACATTAAACGCCAGAAGCACCATATCGATCACGTAGGACGCCGAGGATGAAATAATCTCAAAACGGGAATTTTCCGCGTGGTAGGCCCTCCAGTTCCGGTAGGTTTCCTCATCGTATACGTCGGCAACGTTCTCCGGAACGGGGTTATCCGCCGATCGCATCCGGATCCAGGTCAGAAGCAGCTTATAGAGATATACAACTGTCACTATGATCAGCACGAGCACTTTATAATTCATCTGTCGGGAGTTCCTTTCTGAAGTGTGGATATCCTGCTGCCATTTTATCACTTAGGAGTGTCCGAATCAAGCATATCCGGCGGATCTGCCGAAGTAAAAAACAGAGCCGCTTTCACTGCGGCCCTGCTTCTGTTTCAATCCGGTTCATATAGGACCCGGATCCGCCCTCAGGCGATCCTCAGCGGTCCCTTGGTATCGTTCATAGAACGCATAAATCTGGTGATTCTGTCTTTTGCTTCCAGCTCTGTGCACATTTGTATATCGAAATCCTGAGAGAGACGCCATACGTCGTCCCCGCTCACTTTATAAACGCCTATTCCGTTGTTGTTTGTACAGTATTTCGATCCATCAGTCGTCCACGAAGCGCTGGAGACATACTCACCGCCATGCGACATCGTGAAGTCGTAAGACATACCTCGCCTTCCGCCTCCTTTCTTATTCGATTTTCGCCAGTGTTGCCCGGTTAAGTATACTATAACACTCTTTCCGGTAAAAATCAAGCCTTTTTATTCCAGACCATCAGTCCCAGCGCCGCGCCGCACTCTCCGCCGTTCTCGAGATATTCAGCCCACGCCCGCTGGAAAGAACCGTTCCGCGGCAGCATCGCCGGATCTCCGGTATATTTAACGTAAAAAGCTCTCCAGAGATTGCTACCCTGATCCGGCCATTTGTCCACTATCGTGTAGTCCCGCATGAACGGCAGGACATTGCACTTACGCGGGAGGAAATCCTCCTGATCCGGCCACAGGAGCCAGCTGTGGCAAACGAAGACCGGAGGCTGCGGATCTGTCCCTTCCAGACGCAGTCCGTCAAAGAACTCCACAGCCTTATCATACGCGTCAGCCACCGATTCATACGGCATATGCCCGCAGGACGGAATATGGACATTGATCAGCGTCATATCCGGCGTAATCATCGTCCCGTTGATCTCGACAGGCTCTTTCAGCTCGTCGTATTCGCTTGCGTGGACCAGTTCAAACTGCAGTCTGCCGAGCTTAAATCGGCTGACCGTATAGAATCTCCGGAACCAGTCCACAAAAGTCCCGTCGATACCGTACATCTTGCGGCATTCGAGCAGCTTATAGCCGAAGTCTTCAAAGCTGTCATGCCTGATCTCCCGCGGGATCCCTGCTTTGTCCCACAATACCGCGGAATCCTCCAGCAGCAGAATGCTGTAAAGGTACTGCAGAGAATACGGATGAATCCCGGCAGCTTCCTTCTGCGCGGCCGCCTCCTTCATATGGGCTTCATAGGCAAACGTCCGGTCCGCGCCGTACAGCCACAGTGGCCAAGCATCGCCCGGCAGCGATGCAGGCAGTACAGACGGGCCTCTCTTGCCGGAAGGGCCGGGCACTTCGGTCTCCATCAGCTCCTCGCGGCTTTTTTCCAGTAATTTCACAAAATCCGGCCATGCCGCGCTTAGCTTCAGCACGCGAAAAACACGGTTCAGATTATGCTCAGCCCCGTACGGCAGTGTATACTCCGCCAGATAGTCTTCGAGTCTTTTTTCCCAAAAATCCATAGCTAAACTTTTACTCCATGCATTTACTCATTCAGTTGTGGCGTTCCTGCACATAATTTCAATTGTATTATAGCAAGGCGTTTATTGAAATGCAAGATGTACAGGCGGAATTTTTGCGATAAAATAAGGATCTGCCGGAGTTTTTGCTCTGACAGATCCCTTTGATCCGGCGGAAGGCCGTCTTGTCTGACGGATTTATCTCTGCAGCAGTGCCGCGACCTGGTCCCGCTTCTCGAACAGGACACAGCCTCCGCTGTGTTCTCCCTCGAGCAGACCGTTTTCACGCAGTGCCGTAAAGAGAGGCGAATTCAGCGCTTCCCGCAGGGAAGACACGGCGACATTGACATCCGAGTACGGCGAGAAGGGACAGGGTTCGGCGCCTCCGTGAGAATTGATATGGTAAAATTCCCGGCCGCCGGCCATACAGCCGCCCATCGCAAGCTCATCGCCCGGGAATGACAGCAGGATCACGTCCTGCTGTCGTGTACGGGCCGCGCCGATCCTCTCTGCAAGATATGCCCTCTCCGCCTCACCCGGCGCCAGGAAGCTCTCCTCCGCTCGCGTCGGGACATATTCCACATAAATGATTAGTTTGCAGCCGCGGCTGATCAGTGTTTCCATGAATTCGTCCGACGTGACTTCTTTATAATTCCGCGTCGTGACTGTGACAGACGCGCCGAAGAGCTGCCTTTTCTCATGGAAATCATCCATCAGCCTGACCAGCCTTCCGTACATACCCTGTCCGCGTCTTGCGTCCGTCACCTGCATACCGCCCTCAATGCTCAGCACCGGAACAAGGTTGCGGCAGCGGTCAAACAGCGCACGGTATTCATCGTTAAAGAACGTCCCATTGGTAAAGACCGGAAACAGGATCTCCGGTATAGCCCCGGCCGCATCAATAACGTCCCTGCGGATCATCGGTTCACCGCCGGCCAGCATAATAAAGCTCACGCCGAGCTCCCTGGCCTCCTCGAAGACCTTCTTCCACTGCTCTCCGGTCAGCTGGTCCACCGGAGCGTCATCCGTCGCGGATTCCAGTCCCCTCGCGTAACATCCCGCGCAGTGCAGGTTACAGCGGCTCGTGATACTCGCGATCAGAAAAGCGGGTACATGCTCCCCTTTTTCCTCCAGAGCCATACGTGTCCTGGCCGCTTTAGCACTCGCGACGGCAAAGCGTGCAAAAAAAGCGCTCTGCTTCGGGTCGCGCAGCGTCGCTTTGACCGCGTCCTGTATGATCTTGCCGGCTCCTTCCGCTATGTGTTTCTGCAGATCGAAATTTTCCTGATTCAGTTTGTTGTCGGGCATTCTGCAATCTCCTCATCAGATACACAAATGCCCGGGCGCGTAACTGTCCCGGGCATTCTGTTTTTTACTGTTTCTCAAACATGTCCTTGCCTACGCCGCAAAGCGGGCAGACCCAATCCTCCGGAATGTCCTCAAAGGCTGTTCCGGGCTCGATCCCGCTCTCAGGATCGCCAACCTCCGGATCATAGACATATCCGCAAGCCGTGCATACATACTTATCCATTATTCCTGCTCCTTTCCGTCAGCGCCGGAAATCAGGCGCCTTCTTCTTCCTTAGCCGCAAGGTATTCGTTCAGCAGATCCGCGATCTTGTTCTCATCCAGTCCGTGTACAAAGCAGGCCTCGGCCAGCGTCTCTCCCTGAGAAGCGAAGCAGCCTACGCAGTGCATACCGGTCTGCATCAGAATAACCGCAAGATTCGGATCGATCTGAAGAATATCCTCGATGATCATGTCTTTTGTAACTTGCTGTGCCATAATAATCCCCTCCTGTCTTATCTGTATATACAATATATGTCACCCGCTGTGCGGGACTCTTTGCAAAAAGATCCTCTGCCGCAGGCAGAGAATCCTTGTCAGCTTTGCAAGAGCTGATCTGTGCCGCTCTTTTTCCGAAATTACTCGGCCTGAGGAGCACCTACCGGGCAAACACCAGCGCAAGCTCCGCACTCAACGCATTTCTCAGGATCGATAACGTACTTGCCGTCTCCCTCGGAAATAGCCTCAGCCGGGCATTCTGCTGCACAAGCGCCACAAGCGATGCAGTCATCACTAATTACATATGCCATAACAGCACCTCCTTAATACTCAAGGAACTTGAGTTAGATAAATTTGTATGATAATTGTAAAACAATTATTGCAAAAATGCAAGGCCTTCCGCCAAAAACCGATTAAATCACAGTGAACGAAATTTAAACAATCTGTGACGAAGCGTTATTTCATCCAGGCGTTTTTCGTGAATTCATACATCGCGATCCCGGCCGCCATCGGAAGGTTCAGGCTGTCGATATCCCTGGAATGCCGGATGATGACAGACGTGCAGAAATCCGCATACGCATCCGGCAGCCCGGTTGCTTCGTTTCCGAAGATCAGCGAATACGGTTCCTTAATCGTGACGTCCGTGATCGGAATACTCGCGGTCAGCATAAACGCGTACCTCTCGTTGCCTGGAAATCTGGCACAGTAATCCTCGATCGTGTCAAAATACTCCACCCGGACATGGAACGCGGCCCCCATCGAGGACCGTATCGTCCTGGGATCGTAAAAATCCACAGCGTTCCTGATGATCGCGATATTGGTTATGCCGAAACCGACGGCTGTACGGATTATCGTCCCCATATTGCCCGCGTCGGAAGGGTTGACCAGGACGATATGGGAGCTGTCCTCAAGCGGCTGCTCCGTCTTGCGGAACTCCCCGATCACATAGCAGTTGCCCTTGGGCGACAGGATGTTAAAAGCTTTGTCGCTCGTTTCACAGTGGATGCTGTGCCGGCTGCACATCTCCTTAAGCCTGATGATCCCTTCTGTTTCCTCGAGGGACGGACTCTGGAATATTCTTGTAACTCTGTCCGGCTGGCTCTTGACGAGCTCGTAAGTCAGTGTCGCGCCGAGTGCGTACGACACGTCCATATCGTGTTTATACCGCTGTATTTTTCTCATATCTGTTTTGCACCGTCCGTAATATCTGCCCGGAGCCGCAGTCCCGTATTGCTGATGCAGTAAACCGAAAGTGTCCCCTCCGGCAGGGCGAAATGTCCGTTCTCTTCCGGCTTCGGATAGACGAACCGGTCGTTCGCGGCCATCTTCGGAGCGCCTGAAACCGCCTGTTCAGCCAGCCGAGCCATCAGAACCATCCGTCCCGGTGTCCATTCTTTATCCTGAATATCCACCGGCTGTACCGAGAATTCAACGCCTTTTCTCCGCAGGAAACAGCATCCGTCTCCGTCCCTGTCAAGCTCAGCCAGCTCGAAACCCGGCGCTGTCGGGCGGCTTTCATCCGCAGTCCGGTCGCAGAGATAGCAGAACCGTCCGCTCCATGCCTCGAGGAACTGATCCAGCCGGTAGCAGCGGTGGGCCGCCGCGTCATCCGGTGCCGCGGAATCGCACACATACACAGTATCCGGGCCGAAACCGCGCACTGTCATGATGTGTCCCGGCGTATTGCAAGGCGCGTTCTCCAGATACGGCAGATGTCTTTTCTCCGCGTCTTCCGGAGTCTTTGCGTAATGAACGCTCACGCCGACGGTCCGTCCCTCGCGGATCTCCCGCCGAAGCAGATTCAGATCCCCGAACCGGCCGATCGCACGGAATCCGTAAGTCCCGAGGCCGGCTGTCACATAGGACCAGTTGCCGAAGCCTTCAACCAGATCCACCGTCGTCATCGCCATTTCCTCCGGCAGAACCTGTACGCCGCGGTACGCAAGCAGTACGGTCATTGTCGTCGGATTGCAGATCGATCCGCCGATCTCAGGATCCCGGATCATCTGGGACGCTGCCGGCGAAGGCAGAACTACCGTGTCATGCCAATCGTTCAGGGCCTCGACCGCCGCCTCGTCACCGGTATAGGTCGGTATCTCCGGGAGTTTACGGTTACGGAGCGCCGCGCAGGTCCGGCGGAGCACCGGGGACGGAATATCCGCTGCTTCGCGGTGCAGCAGCACCTGCAGCTGGAAAGCCCCGGCAGGCTCGCTGTCCACGGCCATGATATCACAGTCCATGTGGATCCCCGGACAAGCGGGATCATCCGGATTCGGCACCGGACCGTTATGATTGCGCCGTTCGATATACGGGCTCCAGGTGCCCCAGCTGCCCCAGCCGCTCCAGCGCCCAGCCGCATTCTCACATGCAAAACAGACCCGGGCTCTTGCTTCCACCCAGGTCCCTTCCGGTATATCCGCGTTCCAGGTCTGCACCAGCTGTTCGAAAAGAGGCGCTTCTACGACAGGGGACAGATACCGCCCGTCGAGCACGCCTTCCGCAAGTGTCAGATAACCGTTTTCATCACGCCGGATTCCGCAGGACTCCGCCAGACTGCCGAAACCGACAGCACCGTCCGGCGGCACTTCCGCCAATGTGTCTGTACCGGCGGTCCAAGCCTTGCCTCCGCGGAATTCGATCAGGTTATACCGCATTTTCATCTGTAAAATCACCTGTTGTTATATCCGTTCGCGCCGCCGGGACCGCCTCCGTACTGGCCGCGCTCCAGATTCGCGAACTTGGTGTACTGTCCCATCCAGGCGAGCTTGATCGTACCGATTGAACCGTTACGCTGCTTGGAAATGATCACCTCTGCGATATTGTGATCCTGGGATTCTTTATTATAATATTCATCTCTGTAAAGAAACATAACGACGTCCGCGTCCTGCTCGATCGCGCCGGACTCACGGAGATCGGAGAGCATCGGACGCTTGTCGGAACGGGACTCCAGCGCACGGGACAGCTGTGAAAGCGCCAGCACCGGAGCGTTCATCTCGCGGGCGAGCGCCTTGAGTCCGCGGGAGATCTCCGAGATCTCCTGCTGACGGTTCTCCGACGAACCGCTGCGGGATCCGCTCATCAGCTGCAGATAGTCGATCATAATCAGATCCAGACCGCGCTCGAGCTTCAGCTTGCGGCACTTGGTCCGCAGCTCGGAAAGTGTGATTCCGGGCGTATCATCGATATAGATCGAAGCCTCCGACAGCGGCGAAA